>JGI12635J15846_10003570_pt1 | contig 13486 bp, 10 predicted proteins | sample BlaSpr_A8_OM2_M2_FD_15846 | JGI IMG/M metagenome (IMG submission 15846) | reverse complement strand
TAAGGCTTAAGTACCGTTTCCTCGACCTTCGTCGCGACAAGCTGCACCAGAACATCATGACCCGCGGCGCGATCGTCGATTCCATGCGCAAGCGCATGAAGGATCAGGGGTTCTTCGAATTCCAGACCCCGATCCTGACGGCCTCGTCGCCGGAAGGCGCGCGCGACTTCCTGGTGCCCTCGCGGATCCATCCGGGAAAATTCTACGCGCTGCCGCAGGCGCCGCAGCAGTACAAACAGCTGCTGATGATGTCGGGCTTCGACCGCTATTTTCAGATCGCGCCGTGTTTTCGCGATGAAGACCCGCGTGCCGACCGCTTGCCCGGCGAGTTTTATCAGCTCGACGTCGAGATGAGTTTTGTCACCCAGGACGACGTGTTCGTGGCGATGGAGCCGGTCATCACTGGCGTGTTCGAGGATTTTGCCAAGGGCAAGCCGGTGACGAAGAACTGGCCGCGGATTCCGTTCGCGGAAGCCTTGCGCAAATACGGCAGCGATAAGCCCGATCTGCGCAATCCGCTTATCATGCAGGACGTCTCCGAGCATTTTCGCGGCTCCGGCTTCAAGGTGTTCGCGCGGATGCTGGAAGACCCGAAGAACCAGGTTTGGGCGATCCCGGGACCCGGCGGCGGCTCACGCGCGTTCTGCGACCGGATGAACTCCTGGGCGCAGGGCGAGGGTCAGCCGGGGCTCGGCTACATCATGTGGCGCGAGGGCGGCGAGGGCGCAGGCCCGCTTGCCAACAATATCGGCCCCGAACGGACGGCAGCGATCCGCGCGCAGCTCGGCTTGAAAGAGGGCGATGCGGCCTTCTTCGTCTCCGGCGACCCGGAGAAATTCTGGAAATTTTCGGGTCTGGCGCGGACAAAACTCGGCGAGGAATTGAACTTGATCGACAAGGATCGGTTCGAGCTCGCCTGGATCGTCGACTTCCCGATGTACGAATACAACGAGGAAGAGAAGAAGCTCGACTTCTCGCACAATCCGTTCTCGATGCCGCAGGGAGGCCTTGAGGCGTTGCAAACCCAGGACCCGCTGACCATCAAGGCGTTTCAATACGACATCGCCTGCAACGGCTATGAGATCGCTTCGGGCGGTATCCGCAATCATCGGCCCGAAGCTATGGTGAAGGCGTTCGAGATCGCGGGCTATGGCGAGAAGGACGTGGTCGAGCGTTTCGGCGGCATGTACCGCGCGTTCCAGTATGGCGCGCCGCCGCACGGCGGCATGGCGGCCGGGCTCGATCGCATTGTCATGCTCCTGTGCGGCACCACGAACTTGCGTGAAATCTCGCTGTTCCCGATGAACCAGCGGGCCGAGGACCTGCTGATGGGCGCGCCCTCGGACGTCACGCCGAAGCAGCTGCGCGAGCTTCACATCCGGCTCAATCTGCCGGACAAGCCGTAATAATTACAGGCCGGTCGAAACCTCGACCTGAAACTGCGCCAGCGCAATCATAGGGTCGGTTTTCAGCACCTGGATGAGCTGCAGCGCCGGCACTTTGCCGAGCGGTGTCAGCTTGATGATCAGCGTTCCCTTCGGGTTCTCGATGAAGTGGGCCAGCGCCTCCGAGACAGTCACGGCCTCGGGAGTGGCCGTCTCCGTTTTCGCGCTGGCCTCGATTTTTTCGATGATGGTGCGCTGGGCGACCTCGCGACTAACATTCTGGCTGCGGGCATATTGCGCAATTGCGAGGTCGACGCCGCCGAGATCACGCACCGCGAGCTCCATCGGCCCGGCCTCGATTTGCGCCGCCATCGCCATCGCCTGCAGCGGATTGGGTGAAAATATCTCCCGGGGCACGTTGGCGAGCGAGACGCGCAATGATGCCTTCAGCACGCTGCCGAGTTCGAGTGTGACGAGGTCCAGCGCGAATGTATGTGACGCCTCGGTCCATGCCGCGCCGAGATCGAAGTCGATCGCCGCCATGTCGATGCCAGCCGCGATGAGCGGCGCTAGGTTGGGATCGGTCGCATCGAGGGGGCTGGTCAGCTTCGCGGCGAGATGCGCCTTGCTCGGGATCGGTCCGACAAACTGACCCCAGTTCAGGTCGATGGTATCGATGTTAACGAGCTTGTTGCTGTTCTTGAAAGGGGCGACGACGCCCTTGACCTCGGCACCTTCGAGCAGCAGGAACAACCCCATCAGCTGGTCGGACGAAGGCTTCTGCGCCGGGTCTGAGAACTGCGCGGACATTCGCAACAGATTGGTGGCGTCGAGGGATTTGAGCGCGAAACGTCCGACCTTGAGGGGCCCCTTGGGCGAACGAACGTCAAGGCCTTCCAGCGCAAAGTCGCCTTTTCCGTTTTCCAAATTGTACCGAATCGCCGAAAACCGTAACAGGCCTTGGGGTGTCTCCGACGAGAGGCCACGAATCTCGCCATTTCCGATGCGCACGCCTTCATAAAGCCTGGCCATCTTCGCCATTATGTCGCGTGTCTCTGCAGGCGTCGGAGCAGCAGTCCCTGCAGGCGGTAGCATGGCGAGCAGCTCCGCAAGCTGCAGCCGTGACGGACGTACCCCGAGATCATCGAGCGTCAGCGCCTCGATATTAATAGGCTGACCTTGCTCGGGCGTGACCGTATACGGACCCGCCGATATCTGCCGGTAAACCCGATAGTACCGGTCGTCATTGACCTTCTGCGGATCGAGGATTGTAGCCGCCGCGGCGGCATCGAAGTCATAGGCGGCGAGATTTGCGAGATTGCCGCTGAGCTTCGCGGCCTTGCCTGCCTGTTGCGTATCAACCGCGAAGACGAACCCATCGACCTTCATGGTGGCGATCTTGCCATCCTTGATGCCTTGCATCGCGATGCCCGAATAGGCGAAGTCACCACCGCCCTGCGCCGCTGCACCGAACTTCATGGTCCCGGCAACGCTGGGGGCTGCGACCGACGACGCAGCGACACCCGCGAATTGGTCGGTAGCAAATCGGTACAGGTCGACGACGGACGATCCGGCCGGTGGCCGGGGCGCGCCGGTGGGCCCCGAATAATCCTTCACCAAGACCTGCGGCACCTTGTAGGTGACCTGCCAGTCCGCCGTGGTGGCCGTGCCTGCGCCGACCTCGACATCGGTGATTTCGATACTATCGGCGGAGAATCGCGTTTTATCAGGCTGACCGACGCCCGAAGCCGTGAAGCTCGCAATCTTCAAGCTGACCGGAGGTTGTGCGGCGGATTCACCCGAGATGTCGGCAACCGTGAGGGTGCGGGTCGACCGGTCGAACGACACCTTGCCGTGGCTCGCTTTGGCGCCGGTCGCGCGGATCTGTTCGAACGCGGCCTCGACCTCGCCGGCAACTTGATGCTGCACGTACAACTCGAAGCCGAAGTAACCCCCCGCTGCGATCACGATCGCGGCGACCACACCCATCAGAATCTTTACCATTCGGTGAGCTCCGGTTGCCGGTTGTGCAGGGGGCAAATTGCCATATTGTCGGTCAAATGACGGGGATCGGGAGGGTGCGTGCCGATAGCTTCGAGGATTTGCGTCGATCTGCCAATAGCAGGCCTGTTGATGGCTATGCGGGCGGATGTTGCATCCAACCGGTTGCACGTGCTTCACATCCGGCTCAATCTGCCGGACAACTGACCTCTTCTGGGCCTATCAGAGCAACAAAAGTTCGGGGTCGGAAACGCGAGAGCACGTATGTCGTCCTATTCTGAAGATCTCCATTCCGCGGCACTGGCCTACCATCGGCTGCCGCGACCGGGCAAGCTTGAGATTCAAGCCATTAAGCCGCTTGCCAACCAGCGCGACCTCGCGCTCGCTTATTCGCCGGGCGTGGCGGCGGCGTGCATGGAGATCGCCAAAAACCCGGCGGAAGCCGCATCGCTGACAACCCGCGCCAACCTTGTCGCGGTCGTCTCCAACGGCACTGCCGTTCTCGGCCTTGGCAATATCGGCCCGCTGGCGTCGAAACCCGTGATGGAGGGCAAGGCGGTCCTGTTCAAGAAATTCGCCGGCATCGACGTGTTCGACATCGAGATCGCCGCCGACACCATCGAGCGCGTGGTCGAGACCGTGGCGGCGTTGGAGCCGACGTTCGGCGGCATCAACCTCGAAGACATCAAGGGTCCGGAGTGTTTTGAGATCGAGGCGCGGCTCAAGGAGCGGATGAAGATCCCGGTGTTTCACGACGACCAGCATGGCACCGCCATCATCGTCGGCGCCGCGATCACCAATGCGCTGCTGTTGAACGGCAAGAGGCTTTCAGATGTCAAGATCGTCGCCTCAGGCGCTGGCGCCGCGGCGATCGCCTGTCTCAATCTTCTGGTCTCAATGGGCGCGCAGCGCAAGAATATCTGGGTCGTGGATATCGACGGGGTCGTGCATGAGGGGCGCAACACGCTGATGGATCGCTGGAAGGCGGTTTATACCCAGAAGACCGACAAGCGCACGCTGGGCGAAGTGATCGATGGCGCCGACATTTTTCTGGGGCTTTCGGCGCCTAACGTGCTGACGCCTGAAATGGTCAAGCGGATGGCGGACAAGCCATTGGTGATGGCGCTCGCCAATCCGACGCCGGAAATCATGCCGGACGAAGCCCGCAAAGCCTGCCCCGACGCCATGATCTGCACCGGCCGCTCCGACTTTCCCAATCAGGTCAACAACGTCCTGTGCTTTCCGTTCATCTTCCGCGGCGCGCTCGATGTTGGCGCCACCGCGATCAATGAGGAGATGAAGAAGGCCGCGGTCGATGCCATCGCCCAGCTCGCGCGCGATCCACCGGTTGATGCGCTCGCTCCCGGCTTCGACAGCGGCGAAGCGCAAGGGTTCGGCCCGGGCTCGCTGATACCGAGCCCGTTCGATCCGCGGCTGATCCTGCGCATTGCGCCGGCGGTTGCGAGAGCGGCGATGGAATCCGGCGTCGCCACCCGTCCGATCAAGAATTTTGAGGATTATCGCGCCCAGCTCGAGCGCTTCGCATTCCGCTCTGGTTTGGTCATGAAGCCGGTGTTTGCGAAGGCAAAAACCCAGCCGGTTCGCGTGATCTATGCCGAAGGCGAGGACGAACGGGTTCTGCACGCGACGCAGGTGGTGCTGGAGGAAAAGCTGGCGCGGCCGATCCTGGTCGGACGTCCCTCGGTGGTGGAAGCGAGGATCAAGCGATACGGCCTTGCCATCAAGGCCGGCCGGGATTTCGATCTCATCAATCCCGAGGACGATCCGCGCTACCGATCCTATGTCCAGTCCTATATCGACGTCGCCGGCCGCCACGGCGTGACCCCCGACGCCGCGCGCACGGTGGTGCGTACCAATGCCACCGTGATCGCAGCACTCGCGGTAATCCGCGGCGAGGCCGACGCCATGATCTGCGGCGTCGAGGGCCGCTACATGAGCCATCTGCGCCATGTGCGGGAGATCATGGGCTTCCTCCCCGGTGTCAGCGATTTCGCGGCGTTGGCGCTGATGATCACCAGCAAGGGCGCTTATTTCATCGCCGATACCCAGGTGCGTCCGAACCCGACCGCCGAAGAACTTGCCGAAGTGGCGGCACTGGCGGCGATCCATGTCCAGCGCTTCAATATCAAGCCAAAAATCGCCTTCGTGTCACATTCAGACTTTGGCAGTTATGATACCGAATCCTCCCGCAAGATGCGTCGCGCCACCGCGCTGTTGAAGCAGCACCATCCCGAAATCGAGGCCGACGGCGAAATGCAGGGCGATACCGCGCTCTCGGAAGCCGCAAGGAAGCTGATCCTGCCGCACTCGAAACTGGAAGGNGAGGCNAATATCCTGATCATGCCGAACCTCGATACCGCGAACGTCGCGTATCAGATGATCAAGGCGCTCGCNGACGCGCTTCCGGTCGGGCCGATCCTGATTGGTCCGGCGCGGCCGGCGCATATCCTCACCCCCTCGGTGACGGCGCGTGGCGTTCTCAACATGACCGCGATTGCCGCGGTTGAAGCCCAGGAGCGAGCCGGCCGCCAGCAGCCGACCTTGTTTGGCTAGGCTAGCCACAGACCAAGATGTTTTTGTTGCAGCGCGCGCTTTGCGCGCTGGACCGGATTTGACAGTTTGAAAACCTAGGGCGGAGCGCCCATAATCGGTCCGTCTATCGCGACGCCGCTTTTGCAGCACTTGAAATGGGGCCGATCATGCCAGCGTTCATTACTTTCGGGCGAGTTTTATTTGCGGTGCTGTTCATCTATTCGGGTGCAACCAAGCTGTTCGGCATTCAGGCCACTGCGGATTTTATCGCGGCCAAGGTCGCAATCCCCGCGCTGCTTGCGCCCTACACCTCGCAGCTTGAAACCATGACGGGAATGTCGACGCCGCAGTTGCTCGCGATTGCCGTCGGCGTCTTCGAGGTCGTCAGCGGGTTGATGATCGCGCTGAATTTCGGTGCGCGGTTCTTTGCCATTCTTCTGATCTTCTTCGTCGCAGTGGTAACCTTCTATTTTCATGATTTCTGGAATCAGGCGCCGCCGGACAATGCCAAGACCCTGGTCGACGCGCTGAAAAATCTGTCGATCATCGGCGCGCTGTTCATGATCGCGGGCTACGGCCGCGGGTCGCGGATGGTCGAACCCGCCTATGGCGACGTGTAGCGCACTAACCTAAAGGACGCTCTACGCGACCCGTTGCCAGGGCGTGACGGTGACATCATGGTCCGCATCAAGCAGCTGAGCCTCGCCAGCTTTCAGCCCGTGCGCGGCCAGAATCTCCTGTGGCGAGCGCTCGGGCACGCCGGGAAAGCACGGCTCGCCGCCGGGCAGCCGCACCCGTGGTACTTGCGATAAAAAGAACGTGTCGTAGCGGTCCATGAACATGCCGAACACATACGGTCCGCCGATAATCGCGACAGTGCCGGAGCGCACATCGGCGAGATCACAGGCAGCCTCGAACGAAGCCCCAGTGGGATTCCATAATACCGCCCTCGGATTGGATGGATCGGGCGCAACGGTGGCGATCTTCCGGGTCAGCACGACCCGCTTTCGCTTGGGGGAATTCGGCTGGTCCTCGCCGGAATGCCGGCCGTGCACGATCAGGTCGGCGCGATCAAGCGCTGCGGTGAAGAACTTCTTGTCGCCCTCGAATTGCAACCCAACCGGCATCACGCGATCGGCATTCGCCAGCATGCCGTCCGCCGACACGATGACATAGCCGTCAATACGCAGACCCGGCATCGGCGTTATCGTGCGCGGCGGATGCTATTCCGAAATCGTCTGCACCACGCTGGAGACCGGCCGCGAGCTCACGGTCGGCAGCTTGGTGTCTTTCAGGATCTCGTCGTCGTACTGCGCGATGGTTTGTACCGGGGCTTTGGCGATCATCTTGACGACTTTGTAACCGCCGGCCTTCAACCGGTGCAGCAGCTCGGGCAGGGCCTCCGCGGTGTGCTTGTGGAAATCATGCAGCAGGATGATGCCTTTGCCGAGCTTGTCGAGCTTCTTCATGGTGACGTCGATCACCTGCTGAGCATTGCGCGCCTTGAAATCGAAGGAGTCGAGGTCGCAGGAGAACATCGCGATATTTCGGGTGCCGAGATAGGTCACCATTTCCGGCGGATGCTGCAGCGCCGGGAAGCGGAAGAACGGCGAGGGAGAAACGCCGCCGAGGCCCCATTTCACCGCGCTAAAACCCTTCTCGATCTCTTCCTTGCGCTGGTCTTCGGTCAGCTTCTTGTTGGTCAGCGTCGCGTGCGACCAGGTGTGCGAGCCGACGGTGTGGCCAGCGGCCAGAACCTCTTTGAGGATTTCCGGATAGTAGGTCGAGTGCTTGCCGATCGGGAAGAAAATCCCCGTCGTGCATTCGTCCGCGAGCGTCTTCAGCACTGACGGGGTGTTTTGCGGCCANGGGCCGTCGTCGAACGTCAGCACCACTTCNTGGTCGCGCAGGAAATCGAGCTGCTTGAAGTGCTCGAAGCCGAAGCCGGGCCCGCCNGTNGTNTCGATCTCGACGACCCGGGCGATGCCGAGCGCATTCGGATTCGCGCAGGCGGCTTTTGCCGGTGCCGGCGTAGGCGCGAGAGCTGCGGCTGCAGCTGGCGCCGGGGCGGCTTGCGGGGCTGCCGCAGCCTTGGGCGCTGGGGTCTGTGACCACGCCGCGCTGGATGCACAAAGCGAAACCGCGCCTGCAAAGATCAATCCTGCCGCAATACGCATCGCATTTTCCCTATGCTGATCCCGCTCGGCCCAGCTCTTTGCCATGCCCGAGCCAATTCCCGCCCCTGATCATATTAGCCTAGTTGGACCTGCGCCGCCACGGCAACGGCTTTTATCGCGGGAGGCTGATTTGTCACCAGAACAGGTTAATTCTCGCGAGGCAGTTTTTGCGCGTCAGGTGTCCGCAAGCGCCCGTGCGATGGCGGTTTTGAGCGTGTATCCGAGGGCTCGACGGTCTCCGGGAACACGTCCGCGATGTAGCCGTCACGGCCGATGAGATATTTGTGAAAGTTCCAGCGTGGGATGTCCTTGGGTCGGGCTCCCGCAGCCCATTTGTAGAATGGATGTGCGTTTGGGCCCTTCACCACCGCTTTTGCGGCGATCGGAAAGGTGACGCCATAATGGTGCAGCGCGGTCTCCGCGATATCGCTTGAGCCGCCCGGTTCCTGTCCGCCGAAATCGTTGGAGGGAACGCCGATCATCATCAGGCCACGATCATGGAATTCGATCCACAATTCCTGCAGCCCGGCATATTGGGGCGTGTAGCCGCACAGCGAGGCCGTGTTCACGACCAACAGTGGTTGGCCGCTATAATCGGCGAGCCTGATATCGCCCCCCTCCAGCGCCGGAAATGAAAAGGCATAGGCGGTGATGCGGCTCATGGCGGCCTGTGCCGAAGCGGTCCGCGTCACGACCGGCCCGCTGATCGCTGCCAGGCCCGCTGACAAGATCGTCCTGCGATTGATCATGGCACACCCCTTAGATCGAGCCAGCGTAGCCCAAGCGGCGCGGGCGCGCTTGTCAACAACCCGTTATGGCTTGGCCGGACACCAGGGCAGCGCCATCAGCGGCATATAATGCACGTTCCAAGCACAGATCGATTCCGGACCCCTGCGCATGAAGGCGTATTTGATCGGCTCGGCCTGACCGACTGCGATATGCAGTCCGAACAGCGTTGCTGCGATCGGACAGGCCCATTTGTGAAACCGCAGATCACTCAAAGCGTCGAGCAGGACCGCGCCCGAGAGGATGATCAGCGGGTCGGTAAAGATAAAATATTCGGATTTCAGCCCGCGGCGCACGCCGAGCGCGTCGATCCCGATCGCGGCGAGCAGAAGCGCGAGCGCCTGGACCGCGACGAGCCTTTCGCCGCGCCGCCACGCCACGATGATGCCGGGCACGATCAGCCAGATGAGAAACACGGTCGGACGCGGGGAGGAGTGCAGCACGAAAGTGTAGCGCGCGAGGACCGATCCGATACCCTCGACCAGCAGCACAAAGATACTCCACAGGTTCGAGCCGTTCGCGGCATCGGTGGTGCTGGTGTCCGCAAAGGTCAGCATCTTTTCCAGCGGATTGACCACGGCAATGACATTGCCGGTGCTGTAATCGAGATCGAGCACAAGCAGAGCAATCGCGGTACCGGCAGCGACCGCAAACATCGACGCCAAGGTTTCCGCCGTGCTGACGCGCCAGATCATCGCATAGGCGATCATGCATCCGCCGATCAGGATACCCAGCGCGACCTGATAGAGGCCGAACCGGCCGAGCAGCAGCGGATGAAACTGCGCGGCGTCGAGCAGGGCACGATTCAGGCCGGTTGCAATCAGCGGCGATGCGGCCCAGGCCGCCGCGATCGCCGCCACCGCCGCGATGCCGGTTGCGAGCCAACGGAACTGCGAATAGCTCCAGAACGCAACGCTTGCGCTTTTCTCGTTGCCGAACGGCAGCACCACCAGCGGCAAGGCGCCGATCAGCAAGATCGCCTGCACCTTGTTCTCGAGGCCAAGCACGCACAATCCCGCCGCGATCGCCAGGGCAAGCGGGCGCGCGATACCGGCGCGGCGCCCGGCCACAATTAACAGCATCAGCGCAAAGATCACCGGGCACGCCGCGACCAGTTCGCTGCGCAATATCCGCGAATGCACGGCAACGCCGCCGGAGAATGCGAAGGCTAACGTTGCGATCAGCGCGACACGCCAGTCGCGCTGCATCAGCCGAGCCAGCGCGGCAAAAATCAGCACGCAGCCGGTCGCGATGAAAAAGGCGAGGAGGCGTCCCGCACGCACCGCGCTGGTCATGGCGGCGTCGAATGCGGCCGGATCGGATGCCGGTGGAAAGCTTGACAGCGAATAGGCGTCGAGCAACCCGAGACCATGCAGCAGCTGGTACCAGACTTTTAGCGACAGGATCGTTAAATAGGCGGTGTGATCGAAGAACAGCTGCGGCTTGCCGGCGTTGAGGGCAAGCGCGTTGTAGATCACCATGAAATCCATATCGGCGTTGCGCCAATAGATCAGCGCATAGCCGAACAGGAAAAACGATGCCGCAAGGCCTGCGACAATCGCCGCCAATCCCCATCGCCAGCCGAGGAAGGTCAGCCGGTCGAAGGCATCCTTCGCGCTGACGTTGTTGGGCTCGGTGGTGAGGGCCGGATTGGAAAACTGGTTCATGCCGGCGATCTTTTAGCCCAGCCGCTGCGGCAAAGCGACGGCGGCTGAAAGGCTATGGCCGAGCCCGGCTAGCGCAGCGATACGATAAAATCCGTGCCTTCGCCGGTCTCGCCGGCGGCGATGCCCTGATCGGAAACGATGATCGAGCTGCCGGTCGAAATCGCTTCCATAATTCGCGCCATCGTCTCAGCGGGAATAGAGAGGCGATCCAGTGCCTCGGCAGGGCTATCCGGCACCGGCATCGGCTTGATCTCTACCGCGCCCGCGACCTTGCGCCGCCGCGAGACGCGTTCGTCTTCATCGCGACGCAGGGCATACCTGGCGGGCACGGGAAGCGAGACCACCGACCAGTGCAAGAGATTGGAATCGTCCTTGTCGACTCGCGCGGTGAAGACGTGCGTGCCGAGCGGCCGGTCGCCCGGCGCGATCGTGATCGGCGCCTCGAACAACGGCGCGAAATTCTGCCGCACATAGAGCTTTGCATCTTTGCGGCTAATGAACACCGCGATCTGGCCAGTGCGCTTTGGCGCCGCTGCCGGATCGGGTTTCGGGGCGGCCGGCTTTGCCACATCAAGCAAGCGGTTCTGATCTTTTTTCAGGGAAGCGTCTGGAGCGGCCTCGGTCACGGCCTTGAGGCTCTCGCCGGGCTTCTCGCTCGATTTGGGCAGGTCAGCCTTTTGCGGCTCTGGCTTGACATCATCCGCCTTGGCCTCAACCTTGGCCTCGACCTTTGTCGCGGGGGTCTCGGCCTTCGCCGTATCGTTGCCTGGCTGCGCGGAAGCGGCGGTGATTGCCGCTTCGGTCGATTTGGTCTCGGCCGGCTTGTCGTCCGACGAACCGTTGTCGTCGCGCCGCGCTGCTGCGTCAGCGTCCGATTTGGCCGGTTCTGATTTCGCTTCCAGGTTCGACGCGTCGTCAGTCTTGACGGCGCCAACCTCCGCGCCGGCTGACGGCGCGGCATCCGACATCGTGACCGAAGCTTTGTTCGCAGGCATTTCGCCGCTGGCGTCCGCGGTATGGGTCCGATCGCGTAGCGGCATCGAAGAGCGCTGCTCGTCGATCGCGCGGTTGGCGCCGTCGTGATGTCCAACGGTCGACCTCAGCTCGAGGCTTGCCGATGAAGTCGCAGGCTTGGGATCAGCCCCCTTGTCGGCTTTGGCGGCGGCAGGCGCTTCCGCCGGCGGCTCGGTCGCGGTAACCGGCTGCGGCGCGACCCTCTGCGTGGCGAGCAGGGGATGAGCGAAGTTTTCAGGCGTCAGCCCGCCGGGGACAACAACCACCCGCGCGCCCATCTTGGTCCAGTTCCACATCTTTACGGCAAAGGCCATGGGCATGCGGATGCAGCCATGCGACGCCGGATAGCCGGGCAGCACGCCGGCATGGATGGCGACGCCCGACCAGGTGATCCGCTGCATAAAGGGCATCGGCGCGCCGCTATAGATGTTGGAGTGATGCAGCTTCTGCTTTTGAATGACGCTGAACACGCCCATCGGCGTCGGATGGCCCTTCATCCCCGTTGAAATCGGCGACTCGGCAAAGAATCCGTTGGCGTCGAAGATCCGGAGCTTTTGCTGATCGATCGAGATCGCGATGACCAGCGGTCCCTGCGGCTTGGCGGATTCTTTTTCCGGCGCCAGGATCTTCTTGGCCTGCTGACGCCGAGGCTTTGGCCGCCGCGGCGGGATGGTGGGGTCGGGCCGATAATATCCGGGATCGGAATCCGACCAGTAATAGAGGGCTGCGTCCGCCTGTGACGCAGCGCCGATCGCACCGGCGGCCGACAAGGCCACAATTCGCCATAACCGCTTGGCGCTGGAAGCCTTTTGCCCGCTTGCGCGTGTCATCCTCGAATCCTTGAGCCTTCGTTTCTTAATGTTGCAGACGGGATACGCGCTCACCAGCGTAGCAGTTCCAATCCCCGTTATTTTCGCCTCAAGCGTAGCAAAAAAGCCTCACATTACGTTAAAGCGCGGATGGCACCNGGTACCGCCAACCTTCCTCACGGGCACTCGCGCACCTACATGGGGAGCCACGCCAGCGGAGATATCCATGACATCCAAAACCGTAAGCCTGTGTGACGCGAAATGGAGAGCTGTCGCTCTGCTGGCGCTCGCTCTGGCGCTCGGCCCGGTCTCCCAGGCTTTCGCGGCCGACGAGCCAGACCTGATCTTCCGTCGCTCGACCGTGTTCAAATGGGTCAGTCCGAACGACAAGCTTGCGACCTATGGCGTCGACGACCCCGAGGTCGACGGCGTGGCCTGTCATTTCACGGTGCCGGAAAAGGGCGGTTTCACGGGGTGGCTAGGGCTTGCCGAGCAAGTCTCGGATATTTCGCTGGCCTGCCGCCAGATCGGCCCGATCCATTTCAAGGGCAAGATGGAGCAGGGCGACGACATGTTCCGGCAGCGGCGGTCTTTGTTTTTCAAGAAGATGCAGATTGTCCGCGGCTGCGACGCCAAGCGCAACGTGCTGGTCTATATGGTTTATTCGGACAAGCTGATCGACGGATCGCCGAAGAACTCGACGTCCTCGGTACCGATCATGCCGTGGGGGTCCGCCGATAACGCGATCCAGAAATGCGGCGAATTCATTCAGTGAACGGCCAGTTGGTTCACTACTCGGCCTGGCGCGGGCGCACCGCCTGCGCAGGCCGGGCATTGGAATCGCGGCAGCCCACCAGACGCACGAATTTTTGCGGCGTCGAGAAACTGCCGCTGTCGGCGCATTGCTGCAACATCGCGCCGCAATTTCTTGGCCGCTCGGTTGTCAGCGGACCAGGTTTGCGGGTCGGGGATTTAGTGCCAACTTCGATGTTGCCATGGCCCACGACGGCGATCCTTTTCTTGAGGTAGAGTAACTAAACGCGCAACGGCCCGGAATGGTTGCATCCCATTTGACTGAGTAGATTTCGGCGCCG
>JGI12635J15846_10003569_pt1 | contig 13490 bp, 10 predicted proteins | sample BlaSpr_A8_OM2_M2_FD_15846 | JGI IMG/M metagenome (IMG submission 15846) | reverse complement strand
AGGCTCGGAGACAGGGCAAGCCGCTGCTGCCGATTGATAGCGAGCATAATGCCGTCCACCAATGTCTGCGGGGCGGGCGGGTAGAAGAGGTGGAGCGGATCTGGCTGACGGCTTCGGGCGGTCCTTTTTTGAAAACGCCAAAGGTGGAATTTGCTGCCATTACGGTCGAGCAGGCGCTGAATCATCCGACGTGGAAGATGGGAAAAAGGATCACCATCGACTCGGCAACCTTGATGAATAAGGGGTTCGAGGTGATTGAGGCTTGCCGGCTGTTTCAAGTGCCGCCGAAGCGGGTGCAAGTCATTGTGCATCCACAATCTACGATCCATTCATTGGTCGAATTTGTGGATGGCAGCATACTTGCACAGATTTCTGTGACGGATATGCGGCTGCCGATTTTGTATGCTCTGACATATCCGGAACGGATTGCCTCGGATTTGCGTTTCTCTATTAATAACCTGCGGCATCTGGATTTTTGCCCGCCGGATATGGCTAAATTTCCTTGCCTGCGGATAGCTTACGAGGCGGCCGAGGCGGGCGGGGCGAAGACAATCGCGCTGAATGCGGCGGATGAGGTCGCGGTGGCAGCGTTTCTGGAGAGGCACATTGGGTTTGAGGAGATTCCGCGGATTATTGAAGAAGTAATGGCTGCAACGCCAGCGCGGCATTTGGAATCTATACAACAGGTGCTGATTCTGGATGCAGAGGCACGCCTTTTAGCAAGAGAAATGGTGCAGAAGCAGAGTCGAAAGGGATTGCCCATCAGGGCCATTTCATAATCGGAAATTGGGAGTAGTCTAAATTAATATGCCACAGCTTTTGTCCATCCTTCATACCGTTTTTGTCATGGGAATTGTGCTCGGATTCATGATTTTGATTCATGAATTCGGCCACTTTGCCGCGGCCAAGTATTTCGGGGTTCGGGTGGAACAGTTTGCCATCGGCTTCGGCAAGCGGCTGCTGGGCTTCCGGCATGGCGAAACTGACTATCGCATCAACATTTTGCCGCTGGGCGGCTACGTGAAAATGTCGGGCGAGAACCCGATGGACGACCGCACGGGCGATCCGGGCGAGTTTCTGTCGCATCCGCGCTGGCAGCGCTTCGTGATTGCGCTGGCCGGGCCGGCCATGAACATCATATTGGCGGTAGGGCTGCTAACCGGCGTTTATATGGTGCGCTACGAATATCCGGCGGTGCTTGATGAGCCGGCGCAGGTGGGATGGGTGAATCCTGATACTCCTGCTGAAAGAGCTGGCATTCAGCGGGGCGACAAGATTGTACGGGTCGATGACATCAGCAATCCGACGTGGGAGCAGATGGAAGTGAAATGCGCGCTGAGCCCGAATCAGCCGTTGAAATTTGGCATTGAGCGCAACGGCAAGGTGATGGATGAAGTGCTTACGCCGGAGCCAGTCGGGCCGAATCAGTACGGGGCGATGGGGTGGGTGCCGCAGGAGTCGAGCGTAGTTTTGACGACGGTTGAACCGGGGATGCCGGCCGAAAAGGCCGGACTGAAGATCGGAGATCAGATTCTTACCGCCAATGGGCAGGAGATTCCGGCGGTGCAGGCGCTGATACAGATGCTGAAGCGGACTAAAGATCAGCCGCTGGAGATTGTCGTTCTCAGAAACGGCCAAAGACAAGCGTTCACCGTGAAGCCGACGTTCGACCAGGGAAGCGGGGGGCAGGAACCTGCTTACCGAATTGGGATTGCAAGCAATCCGACGAAAGTGGTGAAACTGAATTTCCCGGATGCGCTAAAGCGCTCGCTTTCCGACAACAAGCGCAGCTCTTTCCTCATTCTCGAGTTGCTGCGCAAAATGGTGGAGCGTAAAGTATCGATGCGGCAGGTGGATGGGCCCATTGGAATCGGTAGCGCGGTGGGGGCGGCCGCGCGCGAACAGGGCTGGACTCCGCTGCTCTTGATCACCGCCGCGATCAGTTTGAACCTGGGCATCATGAACCTGCTGCCCATCCCCATACTCGACGGTGGCGTGATTCTGCTTCTCTTTATTGAGAGCCTGATGCAGAAGGAAATCAGCCTGCCGATCAAGGAGCGCATCTACCAGGCAGCATTTGTCTTTCTGGTGCTCTTCGCAGTGATGGTGATTTATAACGACTTAGTGAAGACGCTGCCCGGGCTGACGCGAATGCCTTAGCGTTCGCGCCGGATCGGCCGCCTTTCGCGGGAAAACGTCACTCGGTCGCGGACATCACAGCCACGCCGAAGCGAGGCAAAGTCACCGACCGTTTCGTTCCCCCAACTAGAACATCTTCCATGGGAGCGGGGAGAGTTATAGTCTCCTCGCCTTTCGCAAAGCTGACCAGCACGTACACAATTTTGTTTTTTCCATTCTTTGTTCCATATCGGGGATAGACCTCAATGCCAATCGGAACCCGTCCCAAGGCGGGTTTCGCACCGCTGATTTCTGACATCCACTTAGCGGCTGCGGCCATGCCGGCATCGTCAAACCATGCGCCGATATAGGTGATTCGTCCCTTGCCCACGCGACGCGTGATCGCGGCGGGTTGTCCATCGAGCCAGCCATTGCTCTTGCCGTAACGTGCGAGGACTTCGACATCACCGGCGTTCGCACTCAGGAGTTCCGCCCACAGTTTGCATTGAAATTCCTTTTCTTCTGTTTTGTTTGTTTCTGCCGCGTTTCCTCGTGTCGTGCCGAAGGCTCCTTCTACTGGAATCGGATCGACTAGAGCGTAGTACTGCTCGACGCGGCCTCCCAGCAATTCGGCCAGGGGACCCGGTTGACGCGCTGGCTGGAGTCCGTTGTCGTCGTCTTTCATTGCTGTGCGCTGGCCGAGCACCAGGTGTCCGCCCTGGCGGACATATTCGATGAGATTGTTTGTAATCGCCTCGGAGAGTACATTCAATCCCGGTGCGACCACAAGCTTGTAGTGATCGAGCCACGCGGTTGGGGGCAGTATGTCGATCGACTGCGAAATCTCTCGCAGCGGCTTGTAGTAGCTGAGCAATTCCTCGACCGGATCGTAATTCTGGTTGTGCTTTTGCAATTGAATCGCCCACCGGCTGTCGTAGGAGTGCAAGATCGCGACGTCAGAGCGCGGCGCCGTATCCGCCAGCGTGGAACCGGCGCGAGCAAACTCTTGGCCAATCTGTTGCACCTCCGCATAAAGCGGAACCGGCGTGCCGTCGGCCCCAACTAAAGTCCCATGATATTCCTCCTGCCCATTTAGCGCGCTTCTCCACTGCCAGTAACTGACTGTGTCGGCTCCGTGGCCGATGTCATGCCACGCCATCGCCCGCACTTCGCCTTTGTCTAGCGAATTATTAATCGGAGCCCAGTTTACGAAGCCGGGCTGCGTCTCCATTACCCAGAAATTCTTTTGCTTGAATCCGCGCGTCAGATCATGCGCGGCACCGTTGCGGACGGGATCGAGATGTCCCTGGCCCACATAATCGTCCCATGCCGCAAGATCGAGATCCTGGGCCACGGTGTAATGATCGTAGCCATCGAACCATCCCATCATATTGGTGGTGATGAACTGTTTGGAATCAGCGTTGGCGCGGATCACATCAAGTTGGTTCTTCTGGTAGGAGCGCCAGGTATCGCTGACGAAGCGCCGAAAGCTTAACAGGAGTCCGGGATTGCCGTAATCGGTCTCGATTGGAATCTGATCCCAACTGGAATAGGTTTGGCTCCAGTAGGCAGTCGTCCAGCGGGTATTCAAATTGTCGAGCGTTCCATAGCGCGCCTTTAACCATTGCTGAAACTGCGCTCGCGTTTCGGGATCGAATGACACCTCGGCATATTCGTTGTCGATCTGCCATCCTAGGACGAGCGCGTTGTGACCGAAACGCTTGGCCATCTGCTCGGCGATCTTGCGCGCCAGTTCGCGGTACTTGGGATTCGCCCAATTGAACTGCTGGCGATTGCCGTGCTCGGCCCGATGGCTCTCGGCATCGACGCGAAGAGTTTGCGGATATTTCTGCGTCAGCCAGGCCGGGGGTGCGGCGGTCGGCGTGCCCAGAACCGTATAGATGCCATGTTTGCCGGCGGCGGCCACAGCGCGGTCTAGCCAATCGAGATCGTAATGACCCTCGCTCGGCTCCATGCGGCTCCAGGCAAATTCACCGACGCGGACCATGTGCACTCCAGCCTTTTCCATCAGGCTGAGATCGGATTCCCATTGCGTTTCCGGCCATTGCTCTGGGTACCAAGCCGCTCCGAGCAGGATGGGAGGCGGGGTGTTCTGGCACCACGAGGTCGCACATAGGCACGCTGCGGCGGTGCAGACGAGAACCAGGAAATACAAGCGGAGCCGAGGTGCGCGGTCAGGCAAAGGATTGCTCCTTCGTAATACAAAAAGTTTTCGAGGTCGCGGCATTTTACTCTTATACCAACTCACCCTCCAAAGGGTTACTGAGAATGACTCGCGATGTCGCTCTTTTCCCCCGCCTGGTTTAAAATAGAACCTAAACATGGCTGAAATTAAACGTAGAAAAACAGTCACTGCGTCGATCGGCGGGGTGCGCGTGGGCAGTAGTGCACCGGTTATGGTGCAGTCCATGACCAATACGGACACGGCGGATATCCCCGGCACGATTAAGCAGGTCGCAGCATTGGCACGAGCGGGCAGCGAGGTGGTACGCGTCACGGTCAATAATGATGATGCGGCGAAAGCTATCCCTCACATTGTCGAAGGCCTGGAGAAGCAGGGTGTGCGCGTGCCGATTGTCGGTGACTTCCATTACAACGGGCATCAACTACTGACGAAATATCCTGGCTGCGCTGAGGGCTTGGCCAAATACCGCATCAATCCGGGGAATTCCAGCATAGGACGCAAGGGCGATGACAATTTCCGCACCATGATTGAGGTTGCGGTGAAGTATCAGAAGCCGGTGCGGATTGGCGTGAATTGGGGCTCGCTTGATCAGGCACTGCTGACCAAGATGATGGACGAGAACTCGCTGCTTCCGGAACCGAAAGATGCGAGAGAAGTAACAATGGAGGCAATTGTGGTGAGCGCGCTCACCTCTGCAGAACTGGCGGAGCGGCATGGATTGCGGCCGGATCAGATTATTCTCAGCGCGAAAGTTAGCGGCGTGCAGGATTTGATTGACGTGTATCGTATTCTCGCTTCCCGCTGCGAATATCCTTTGCATCTGGGATTGACAGAAGCTGGCATGGGCGCGAAGGGGATTGTGGCTTCGAGCGCGGCGATGGCAGTGCTGTTGCAGGAAGGGATTGGCGACACGATTCGAGTTTCGCTTACGCCCGCGCCGGGTGGAGATCGCACCGAGGAAGTGCGCGTGGCGCAGCAGATTTTGCAGTCGCTTGGCATTCGCAGCTTTACTCCGCAGGTTACGGCTTGCCCGGGGTGCGGGCGCACGACCAGCACATTTTTCCAGGAGATGGCGGAGCAGATTCAGACTTACTTGCGCGAGCAAATGCCCGTCTGGAAAAAAACGCACACTGGCGTCGAAGAGATGAAAGTCGCGGTGATGGGGTGCGTCGTCAATGGTCCCGGCGAATCTAAGCACGCCAGCCTTGGCATCTCCCTGCCAGGAACTTTTGAAGAACCGAAGGCTCCGGTATACGTGGACGGGCGATTGTTCACGACGCTGAAAGGCGACAAGATTGTCGCCGAGTTCATCAAGATTCTCGATGATTACGTTGACTCGCACTATGCCGCCAGGGAAAAAGAAGAGATCGGCGCGCGGGCGACTGAGCGGAGCCCTGGGCTGGCGCCGTTAACTGTCCTTAATTGAAATTGAATCCTGCAGAATTCCTACGCGCTTGGGGCATTGACCTTTGACCCAGGCCGCGCCAACCGAGAAGCAAACTATCCTGAAAATTACGTAACCAATATCGTCCTCCGATCATCTTACTATTTAGAGTAGGTTCTATGCCGTCCGACCGGCAGTTTCGGCGCAAGGGTTATCGAAGGACTTGGATTCGGGTCGCGCTGGCCTGCACTGCGCTGGTTGCGGTGCTGGCGGCCAGAAGCGTAGCGCCGCATTTCACCTTCGCGCTCGACGGCTCTTCGATCGGTGCGGATTCTCACCACGATCAGCGGCCGCGTTTTGTTGACAGCGGGGCGAAGTGGATCGCCCCTGCCGAAGTACATCTGCTCTTTCCCCCCAGCGCTGAATTGGTTCTTGCAACGCCCTCACGACCGTTTTACTCGATTCCGTACGGCGCAGGGTTCCACTACAATCGCCCCCCTCCTGGCTAGCCTCCCGGCGTTAGCGGCCAGGAAATAATTCCTAGGTTTCTTAGGTAGCGAATGCACGCTTACGGGTTTCGTGCGGGCGCGGCATCATCTTGCCGCGGGCGTCGCACCGATCTTTGATATAGCGATATTGCTATAGCGATACAGAAATCGAAACGGGAGAAAGATATGTGCGGAATGAAAATTTTATGCGTCGAGGACCATCCCGAGTACATGGCGATTGTAACTTGTGCCCTCGAAGGGATTGGTTACGAAGTAATGCCTGCGCGCAATGAAGGGCAGGCCATTCACCTTCTGACAAAACAACCGATCGACGGAGTGTTGCTGGAAGATAACTTGCCGGATGTAACTGGGGGTGTATTGCGCTCGAAGCTGAAGGCGATACGTCCGGAGATCCCGATCTTACTGTTTGCGGGAGTGGGCAAGCAAACGACACACATGCTGCGGTTTTTCGACGCCTATTTGCGAAATGTAGAGGGAACTTTGGGAGATACGGAGCTATGAGACGCAAGCATAAGACTAACTAATGTGGTACGAGATTGGAGGGTATAACAATGGCGATGACTAAGTTGAAACCAGTCGCCAGCATGATTCTGGGCACGCTTCTTTCGCTGCCGGCATGGGCAAGCATTCCGGGTGCGGATCGTGCGGTGCCTGGATCGCTGAACTATGTCGAGGGCCAAGTGTCCATGGGTACGACCGCGGGCACGACGACTCTCGACTCAAAGTCAATCGGATCGGCCGACTTAGAGACCGGTCAAACGCTGACTACCGAAAAAGGGAAAGCTGAGGTTCTGCTGACGCCTGGAGTGTTCTTGCGGGTCGGCAACGACACTTCTATACAGATGATTTCGGCAAGCCTTACCGATACGGAGATCGCTCTCGATAAGGGACACGCAATGATCGAGGTGGCGGAGATTCATCCGGAAAACGATATTGTCGTCCGCGAAGACGGCGTCTCTACGAGGTTGTTGAAAACGGGCTTATACGATTTCGACTTTAAGGAAAATCAATTACGGGTATTCGATGGCGAGGCTTCGATCGAAGAAGAGGGCAAGAACGTCAATGTGAAAAGCGGACATGAGTTGAGCTTAGCGCAAAACAGTTCGCACAAGGAAAGCAAGTTCGACAAGAAGTCGTATGAGGAAGACGATCTGTATCGCTGGAGTAGTTTGCGATCGGCCTATTTGGCGGAGGCCAACGTGGACGCAGCGAGCACTTACACTTCGGCCGGTTGGGGCGGGCCTTGGGGTTGGGCTGGCTGGGATTGGGATCCCTGGTTTGACGCATATACGTTCGTGCCGGGAGATGGTATTTGGTACAGTCCGTTCGGCTGGGGATTTTATTCTCCTTGGTGGGTGTTTGACGCACCGTTCTTCGGCTACGGCTATGGGTATGGTGGTGGACGCTACTTCCATAACTTCGGGAATTACCGCGATTGGGAAGCGCATTCACCATACGTAGCGAGCAAAGGTTACGACCATGGCATTTATCGCGGGCCGGGATCGGAGGGTCGCAGTTTTCACTCTGGACCTGGAATGACCGGCGTTCGCGGCTTTGGAGGAGTTGGGGGTAGCGGCTTCCACGGTGGCAGCGGCGGTGGCTTTCACGGCGGCGGTGGTGGACATGGCGGAGGCAGGTAAGGTCGAACGTCCTCGAGGGCTGGCACGGACCTCCCGCATAACAAAACAGAACGAGGAATTATGAGGAACGTGAAGAAACCAGAAGTTCGGCAGGCTTCGAAGCCAGAGACGACCAGGATAAAGAACGTGTTCACTAGAACCACGAGAATCATGGGAATCATGGCTGCAATGCTGGCACTCACGATGGAAGTGTTCGCACAGAACGCGATCCTGCCCGGAACGATATTGCCTCTTCAATTGAATTCTTCGCTGAACCCAAAGAAGAGCAAAGCAGGGCAAGCGGTCACGGCGCGTGTAATGCAGGATGTGCCGTTGCGATCAGGCGGGAGAATTCGCGCCGGGTCGAAAGCGATCGGTCGGGTGCTTGACGTATCCGAAGCAAGCAACGGAATGGGGGCGCGAGTCTCTTTACGGTTCGACACACTGGAAGTTTCGAAGCGACGGATTCCCATGACCACGAACCTGAGGGCGCTGGCGTCGATGATGGATGGGGATGACGCGCAGATTCCGAAGAGCGGTCTGGACCGCGGAGCTCCGGAAGACGCTTGGACTACGGTGCAGATTGGGGGCAACGTTGTTTACCGGGGCGGCGGTCCGGTGGCCAATGGGTTGGAGGTGGTGGGAACGCCGACGACCAACGGAGTGCTGGTTCAGGCTACTTCCAAGCCCGGCACTCCATGCCGAGGTGACATTGGCAGTGGTCGTTTACAAGCGTTATGGATTTTCTCCGCCGATGCCTGTGGAACCTACGGCTTTGCCGATCTGACGATTGCGCACGCAGGACGGAGCGATCCGATTGGACAAATCACGCTCACTGCGGAGAAGAAGAATATCGACGTGCGGGCGGGAAGCGGGCTACTTCTGCGTGTCAGATGACCAGACGCAGCGACTGAGCGGAGAGGAGTTCTTCTATGACAACTCACTTGAGTACGACCGCACGGCCGCGGCGGTCGACGCCGTCGTTCGGAATTGGAAAGCTTTTGTTCGCGATGGCTTTGGCGATTCTCTTTTTTCTGCTTGGCCAAAGCATGGTGCATCACAATTTTCATCAAGGCATGCGAGTGCATAGGAACGGCTCCATCGGACAGTAGATTGACGAGGTGGCAGGGCTTCGGACCCTGCCAACGACTTGCGAGACTCAGTTATTGCAGTGTCGCGGAAGGGATTTTGGGTGGGAGACGGGAATTGAATCCCCCGTAACCCGTAATCTAAACGACTTACAACGCGGCAGATGGCACCTAGCGCGGTTAATTCGGTGGTTGGCACGTAACGGCACGGGAAGACATTAGCTGCGCGACTTGGGTTTGTTGCGCCCCTGTGTCCACTTCTCTAGTTCAATCGACTTTGCGATAAGCAGGGCCGCGTACTCCATTAGCTCAGTAGCCGTCTCGCGTAGCTTTTCGGCTTCACCGCGAAGTTCTGCAGAGGTTGGTGTGTCGGGCACGCGCTCATTGTGCCACAAAGGGGCAGATTAGGAATGTACGCTACCGCGCCATGGGCTAAGACGCGGCCAGACCGGCTTAACTCGCTTGTGGTGGGTACGTGGGCAGAGCGCAGATAGAGCGCAATAGTGATTCCCGATTTTCTTATTGGGCCCGGTCGCGCTGCGGAATCCGCTTCTCTAATTCAATGGACCGTGAAATGAGCATGGCGGCGTGTTCCATTAGCTGGTCCGCGGTTTCGCGCAGCCTCGCCGCGTCCTTGCGGAGTTGTTCGGGGGTTGGCTCTCTATCCTGCACGCAACCTATTGTGGCACAAGATACGGCCGAGTTAAATCTCTACCGATCCCATAGGGTATTGTCGTCCGGCGCGTTTGTGGATAAAATCGCCCCATGCCCAGAGAGCTGACGTGGCTTGAAAACAGCACGTTCGCCGCGTGGGGTTGCAGCGCGTGCAACTGGATTTTCCCGAATCCTAGCCCGCGTGAAGACCCCAGCAAGCCTTCGGCAAAAGTGCTCGAAGCATTCCATCAGCACGATTGCGCGATGTTCCCGCGCACCAGGCTCCGGTCAACGCGGCCGAGAAAGACGCGCGCGGAGCGCGGTTAGCCCAAAATTGACTTAGCAGGTACGAGTGGCACGATTTTTGAAGCGACGGCTAGCAATCTGTATATGTGTGCTCGCGGTGATTGTAGCCGTTCCCTACGTAGCGGACCGCTATCATTTCCGATCCCAGCAACAGCGATGGAATCCCCGTGCAAAATGTAGCCAGACCACGGCTCTAATGCGTGTTTACAACATTTACTTCCGGGTCGACCGTGATCCGGGATGTGTCCGCATGGATTCATAGCCCGAGTTCAGGACTTATCGTGCTTTGCCTGAGATAGATGTTATTGTGCAAGCCGAACCCCCAGACGCCGCAACCGGACGGCGTTTCTGGGGAGTGCGGCTCGCGCGGTCGAACAAGTTAAGCCTCTAGCTGGTTCGCATCTAGGGTCGAACGAAGGTGAAGACCTGATTGATAGGACTGACTCCAAACACGCCGGCTCCGGATCCGACGGCAATATTCTTGAGACTACCCGTAACCTCGACCAACTTTTCGGCGCTGGAATCGAATCGCCAGATATTGCTGGATGTGTCGATGAGCCAGACGCCGTCCCCCCCAGCCGCGATTTGAAAGGCACCGTCCGCTACCGGGTTGAAGGCGCCGGTGGCGGGATCGTAGCGAAAGATCTGGTTGGAGCTGTTGACTCCCCATACGTCATTCACGCCCACGGCAATCTGTGACAGGGTGCCTGAAACCTGGACGAACTTCTCCCCGGAAAAACTGTAGTGGTAGATCTGGGAGTCAATGATCCCCCATACGTCGCTTCCGCCGGTAGCGATCTGAGTCAGGAAACTACCCGGGCTTTGGTTGAACTGGCCCGAGCAGTAGTCGAACCTGAAAACCTCCCGGTTGCTAGCGATGCCCCAGACTTCATAGGGATGGCACTGGTCCTCGTTGCCCACGCCCACTGTGATTTGCGAGAGGACAGCACCCGTTATTTGATCGAAGGTCTTGGTGCTGTAGTTGAACCTGTAGACGTCGGAGTTAGCGTGGATTCCCCACACATCGTCAAGCTGAGAGAGTGTGCCGCCGCCCACGGCGACTTGGTCAAGCGACACGCCGGCTATCTTACCGAAGGAACTCGAGGCGGCATGGTATCGCCAGACATTACCCTTTGCATCGAGGCCGAAGACCTCGTTTCGGCCGGCAGAAACCGTGGCGAGAGTGCCTTTAACCTGCTGGAAATGCTGTGCTGATGCAGGCAAGGCCAGTGAAGCCCAGCCAACCAGAACCAGAAGAAAGCTACACGAAACGTTTTTGCGCGACATCGGAATCCCCTCCAAAGGAATTTGTTTTGGACAGATCAACAGAACTTCTTTCTTGCGTTCTTCGTCTTTTATTGCGTTCCGTTAAGACCTCACCCTGAAACGCGGGCCATCCTGCCGCAAACGAGACTTCCACTCAATAGTGGGCGGCTGTCGGACGTCTTAATTTTCATGTCCCCGTAACTTACGGGAAACAACGACGATGTTGTGAGAACTGAAAAGCGGGTTAGAATGTTGCGCGAACTAATAGGGGAGAGCAGTGTCGCTGGAGCCGGCCACGATCGACGATTCGCTCAAATTTGGGGACGATTTCGAGCTCGATTACGCCGCTGGCCAACTGCGCCGCTCCGGTCGGATTCTCAAAGTCGAGCGCATCCCTATGGAAGTTCTAATGTTCCTCGTGCAGCACCGGGGAGAGTTGGTGACCCGTGAACAGTTGGTAGAAAAGATTTGGGGGAAGGACGTCTATCTCGACACGGACAACAGCATTAACGGCGCGATCCGGAAGATCCGGCAGGTTCTGAAAGACGACCCCGAGCAGCCTCGTTTCATTCAGACAATTACGGGTAAGGGCTATCGTTTCATTGCGCCCGTCATTTCGCCGGTCATTGCCATTGCGCCAGTTACTGGTCCCGATACCGAGCAGGACGCGGCGGCCGCGGTGGCGCAATCTTCAAGCGACCGGCCCGTCCGCGAGGATTCGGCTGCCTGGTTTCGACGAAGGCGAGTGCTCGCGATATCGTTTTTTGCCGCCGCGATCGTTCTGATTGCTGGTTGGGCTGTTTATCGCCAATGGTTCGAGTTCCAAGTCCCGCCCTTCCGGTCCGGGGGACGAGCCATGCTGGCAGTTCTCCCCTTCGAAAACCTTACTGGGGACGCAGGTCAGGAATACTTCAGCGACGGCATGACGGAGGAAATGATCACAGAGTTGGGGAGCCTCGATCCGGAGCACTTGGGCGTCATCGCCCGCACTTCAGTGATGCACTATAAGCATAGCCAGGAGCAACTCCAGCAGATCGCGCATGAACTCGGAGTGCAGTACGTATTGGAGGGCAGCGTAAGACGCGATGCCGACCGGGTGAGAATCACCGCCCAGCTCATCCAAATGAAGGACCAGACCCACCTTTGGGCTCGCGAGTATGACCGCGATACCAAGGATTTGCTGGTGGTGCAGAGCGAAATCGCGAAAGAAATTTCCGGCGAGATCCAAAGCGCTCTGGGAGAGCACAGGCCAATTGCTGACGTTTCTCAACCGACTCTGTCTCCCGAGGCTTTCGAGGCATATAACCTCTATTTAAAGGGGCAGTACTTCTGGAATCAGAGAACGGTGAAGGGATTTCAGGAGGCGATCAGATATTTTCATCAAGCGACGGAAAAGGACTCCAACTATGCGCGGGCCTTTGCCGGTTTGGCCGCCAGCTATGCTTTGATTGGCACTTACAGCGGAGCTCCGTCCGGCGAATATGTAGCGCAGGCACGTGCTGCGGCGCTGCGGGCCTTACAGCTCGACGACAAACTGCCTGAAGCCCACGCGGCGCTGGCTTTGGTTGTCCAAAATTATGACTATGACTGGCAAACTTCCGACAAGGAATTCAAGAGGGCGCTTGAATTAAACCCCAACTATGCCACCGGTCATCATTGGTATGCGGAGCACCTGGCATGGCTGGGCCGTTTCGATGACGCCCTCCGCGAAAGCGAACGGGCACGACAATTGGACCCTCTTTCGCTGATTATCGCCGCCGATAACGGAGCAATTCTTTATTACTCCCGGCAATACGACCGGGCCATCGCGCAGTTCAACGCAGTTCGCGAACTGGACTCCGGCTTTCCGCGCGCCGCAATAATCTTTGCCCCGTATGTACAAAAAGGAATGTTCGCGGAGGCCGAGGCTGATATCGAACAACATATGCCAGGAGACAATCCATGGCACTGGTCGAGCTTGGCCTACGCCTATGGCCGCGCCGGAAACCGGGCAAGAGCAGAGTACGCACTGGATAAATTGCTGGATTTGAACCAGCGACAACTCGTGGACCCGATCGTAATTGTCATAGCCTACAGCGGCATAGGGAACAACGATCAAGCTATCGCCTGGCTGGAAAAGGCATTCGCTCAGCATTCGAATGGTCTGACCGGGCTTAAGGTGGACCCCATCTACGACCCGCTGCGCGACGATCCGCGGTTCCAGAATCTTCTGCGGCGGGTGGGCTTAATCGAGTAGCTCGTGGATAGTTGGCGAAACAGTGCGCCGTGAAAGGCGCTGGACTTCAGCGGGTGCAACTCCCGCCCGGGAACTGGTTCGCTCCACCCGGTAGCAATCGAGGC
>JGI12635J15846_10003568_pt1 | contig 13496 bp, 12 predicted proteins | sample BlaSpr_A8_OM2_M2_FD_15846 | JGI IMG/M metagenome (IMG submission 15846) | reverse complement strand
GGCACTGCGCGAGGCGGTCAGTGATTTGGCTAGAGGCCAGACGGAGCGTGGGTTTGACCGCCTCGAAGCGTTCGGATCGAGCGTGGAAATCGAAGAAGACGCGGCGCGACTCAAAGCGATCGCGGATCAACATCTCTCCGCGCTTGCGGCTGGTAGAACCTCCATGATCGTCTCCCCGACCCATGCCGAGGCGCGCGTGGTGGCGGAAGCCGTTCGCCGACAGCTACGGTCTGCAGGATTGATCGGTACAAAGGAACAGGCGTTCGAGCGGCTTGAAAATCTAAACTGGACCGAGGCGCAGAAAAAAGACGCCGTTAACTACACGCCCGGCCAGATCGTAGAATTCCATCGGATCACCAAGGCGGGCGCGACCGGTCAAAAGCGCGAACCGAAATTCCTGAGTGGTGAGCAATGGGGGGTGAAACGGCGGGAGGGCAACTCCGTGATCATTGAGCGAAACGGCGCCGAGAGGCAATTGCCGTTGGCGCAGCCTAAGAATTTTTCCACTTACTCCATCGGAACGCTGGCCTTAAGCCTCGGGGATCGTGTACGAATGACCAAGAATTTTGTCGTGCGGGATCTAGAGACCAAGCACCGCTGCAGAAACAATGATGTGCATACCGTAACCGCGATCGATCAGGACGGCATCCGGTTGAGCAACGGAGTCTCTCTTCGAAAGGGGCTCTGGCACCTGGACCAGGGGCTGGTGGTAACGAGCCATGCTGCTCAAGGAAAAACCGTGGATCAGGTGCTAGTTAGTGTTCCGATCCGGACCTTCAGCCAGGTCAACGAGGCGCAATGGTATGTTTCCTTAAGTCGAGCTCGGTCGGCCATGCAGGTATTCACCGACTCGCTGGGCGCATTGAAGGAAGCGGCCCTGAGGCGCGGCACTCGGATTTCCGCACACGAGTTGGTGGGCGAAATTCGCCCCCTCCCCCAGCGCGATTCTATTTCACTTGAGGCCAACCGGGGCCACGAGTCGCCTCTCACTGCCGGTCCGGTTCGTGAACGGCCGATACAAAACGAAGCAACGCACAGAAGCCGATGAGCCAAACTTCTTATTTAGAAAAATATGGGACTGTCGTTGGCGCCCCTTGGCAGGAAGGAAAGGCGCCGATCATCCGGTTTGTCACCGACGATCACAAGGTCATCGGCGTGATGTTCGGTCATATCACGCGGACTTACGAGGACCGGCTCGGCCAGTATTTGATGATCACCAGCGCCGCCGGGGTGGTGGTGATCAGGGGCCCCGGGGTCAGCGATTATCATGAGAAGCTGGCTCAAGGGATTGCGGATCTGGTCGAGGCGAACGGCAAGGAAATCACTTCGGTTTTGTACTATCCACCGGCGTATGGCGAATCCGAAGAGGAGTTGGACGAAGAGACGATCGCCGAGGGAAAATGAGCTTCGCCGGCGGTGAAGGCCGGTGCTGACACGTCCTCGGGTTGCGGCGAATTGTGACGCTAAACCGCTGTCAGTTTGTTAGTTTAGAACGTCATTGAGGAAGAGATCCGGAACTGGATGCGGCTCTGGGTCAAGAATCCCAAGCGCTTGCTCAATGAAACCCTCCTGCACTAGATATTTCTTGGCGTACTGCTGAACGACGGGATCAAGGTTCTCTTCTTCCCAGAACATGTGCCCTGTCTCGCAATTGATATGAACCATGCCGGCTCTATGGGTGACCACCGAAAGATGCGTCTGCATGGAATTTCCGTTAACAGCTAGATTCATTCCATGAGAGAAGGCCCATAGCACCGGCGCTCTTCCGAACCGGCCTAGGATGTGTACCCAAGGGCTTAAGCGGAAGAAACAAAATTTCTTGGACGATTTGTCGAATTCCGGTCCGGCCGTTCGGCTACCTAGTGAAGGCAGGGCAACCGGCCCGCCCGAAGACCCTAGTGGGATTACCTGGCTCATCGAAAACCGGGGACACCCGTACATTAAACAAAATCAGATAGGACTCGAAGGAACTCAGTCATGAGAAAAATCAATGTGCTTGAATTCATCTCCCTTGATGGTGTCATACAAGCCCCAGGCGAGGCAGAAGATCCCAGCGGCGGCCCGCCCGAGTGGATAAGGTCACATCGCGACGCTGTTTCTTCAACGGCCGTACAAAAGCGGATGAACATGCCGTTTGACTTGTTGCTAGGGCGCATAACCTTTGACATCTGGGCAACATACTGGCCGCAGCACAATGACATTTGGCCAGCCGTGAACACAGCGACCAAGTACGTCGCCTCGAATACCATTACTTCTCACGCATGGCAGCCGTCCGTGTTTCTAAACGGAGATATTGCGGAAAAAATCACCAAAATTAAGCAACAGGAAGGATCGGATTTGCACGTTTATGGAAGCGCAAATCTGGTTCAGACGCTCATGAAGCATGATTTGGTCGATGCTTTCTGGCTAATGATATTTCCGGTAACGTTGGGCGGTGGAAAACGATTGTTTGCCGAGGGCACGATCCCGGCGGCATTCAAGATGACGGAAAGCACAGTCACCTCGAATGGCGTCATTATCGTGAATTACGAGCGTGCAGGCGCAGTCCCAACCGGAAGTCTATAAACATAGGTGGTATTTTTCAAATCCTCCTTCCGGTTGCAATTCGGGTTCGAAGTATCACCCGGTTTCTCGCCGTGCGCTTGGTGCTGAATCCGGCAACGCCTTGTTCATGAATATGCAATCCATGAGCGCTCCGCTCTTTAGCCGGTGTTTTCCTCCAGCAATTTCTTTAAATCCCTTCGCCTTGTAGAAGCAGACAGCAGCTAGTGAAGCATCGACTTGTATCTCACTGGCTCCCCGTTTTCTTGCCTCTGCTTCTGCTACATCGAAAAGGGCACTCCCAACGCCCATACGCGCCGCTTCGCCGCGGACGTAAACTGCTGTCCGGTGCTTGCCGTCCACGACCCGGTGCGATGAAAAACCCAGAATGCGATTGTCTGAACAAGCGACAAAGAAAAGCTCTCCTTTGTGCATGGCGCGGCGATATCTTTCCCCGTCTCGTGGCGCACCCCAGTCCGCAATGACATAAGGGCTATAAGCTTTTGCGCCTAAAGAATGGATAGAGGCAACGTGCGCATCGGCAAGTTGCGCGGCATCTGCCTCTGTCGCGGGCCGGATTGTGAAAGGGGAAGGGCTCAATTATTGGCCACCACAGGCTGCTAGAAAGCGTACCAAAGGCGTTGTGCGCGAACAAGTCTCGTAGAGCGGCAGCACACCCGGCTTTTGGCACCGTCATTTGATTTATGCGCCATGCCTGAAGGCCAGGATCTCGACAAGTTTTTCTGTTCCTGAACGCGGTAATAAATCAGATACTGACCGTGGATCCGTTTTAAAAGCCCTCACCGTTTCTTGACTCGAGAACCTCGATACGGCAACGATTCGAGGCCCGTTGCTGCGTCGAGCAATGCGCCGTCTCTGCTGCGCTGGGATTTCCATTGGCTATGTACCACAAGGTGAGTGGAGCAATGACGAATCGCCTTTTACTTCGTCACTCCCCTCCCCTGCTCTTAAACTGGGTATAAAGAGTGCCGAGGTTTTCCGCGACGTACTCGCCGAACGCGGGTTCCAGGAGTTCGTTAAAAATGAAAGTCGTGCGCGACGGGCGCCTTTGAATCGTCACGACGCGGCGTCCGTGCGGGTTGGACCAGTGCTCATTCGAAAGGACGGTGTCTTTCTGCGCGGACAAGGAGGCAAACAAGGTTTCGAATCTTCGGTCACTGGTGAGCACTTTGAAAGAATCAGCAGCTAAGATTACACTGGCTCTTTTCTCGTTTCCGGGCTGTGCCAAGACCCGCGCGAGTGCAATCCAGCGAGGCCTGCCAATCTGGGGCGCCGGGCCGATTCCCAGAATAACCTGCGCCGGAATGGCGCGAGCGACTCCCAGCAACTTGGCGGCGGTTGTATCCACCGCACGGAACAGACGCGATGGACAAATCAGCGCGCTGGGTAATTCCCAGGAGCCGCCTGCTAGCCAATCTGTCAGCCACATCAGCTTTCAACTGACGAATACACCTTTTCTATCCCAGCACGGTAAAGCGGCTCCCCTCCAAATTTACTGACCTACTGATTACTCCCTTGCCACCCCCTAACACTTACCACCAACGCCACCCCTCATCCCCGCCAAAACCGCGCCTGCACCTCCCTGAACTCCGCAGTAATACTCTCCTGCAGCGGATGATGGCCATCCACCACGACACACCGTCCTGCTACGTAGACGTCTTTCAATGCCGTCCGTTCCAGCGAAAACACGACGTTTGCCACCAAGGTCTCGGGGCTCGCGCCTGCGACGCTGAGATCATCCAGATCGATTCCGATAAAGTCAGCCGGTTTGCCAACCGCGAGTTCACCCACATTTTGGCCAAGGGATTTAGCCCCCGATTTAGAAGCGGTTTCATACAGCATCCGGCCAAGCCTTTCGCGCTCAGGCGCCGGCGAATCCAGCACCACCCGCTCCAGTCGCTGCATACGCAAATGATACTCGAGCAGCCGAGCGTCTTCCAGGAGATCGATCTGGATTTGACTGTCACTGCCCAGACAAAGTGTGGCGCCACGCGCCAGCAGCCAATCCGCTCTGATTGCGCCGTCCGCCAGGTTCCGTTCCGAAGTTGGACAAGCACAGATCGCACTACCTGATTCCGCTAAAAAACCAGCTTCGGCCTCACTGATATGGATCGCATGCACCGCCGTAAATCGGGGATCCAGCAAACCTAGGCGCTCTAACCAGGTAACCGGAGAAACTCCGTATTCCTGGATACAAGCTTCATTTTCGCCCGGTTGTTCCGACACATGCATGTGGATGCGTAGTTCTTGCCGCCGAGCATAATCTGCGATCTCTCGAAGATAATCGTGCGTAACCGCGCGAACACTATGAGGCGCCACCCCAACTTCCGCTTCCCCTCGAGCAAAGGATTTTTTCACCCAACTGGCCAAGTCCTCGGTATCAGAAATGAAGGTAGCGGCGTCTCCCGTGATAAATCTGGTTTGGCCAGGATTGGGGGCTTTTCCATAACCGGCCCGGAGATAAGCCGCGCGTAACAACACGATTCGCAGACCCACCTCTCTGGCCGCTTGCATAACCAGCTTCCCGATCAAGTTAGGATCAGCATAACGCCTACCGTCCGCTTGATGATGCAAGTAGTGAAACTCACCGACCGTCGTTATTCCCGACAGCAGCATTTCCAAAAACGCGGCTTTCGCCGTTTGATAAACCTGATCCGGAGTTAATCGGGTCGCCGCGTCATACATCTTTTCCCGCCAAGTCCAGAAGGTGTCGCGTTGACCCTGGTTCCGCCATTCGGTCCGTCCACGAATGACCCGTTGGAAGGTATGCGAATGGACGTTCACCAGGCCCGAGAAAATCGCCCGGTTTTTCAACCTTTGAGCCCGAGCCAGATCTTCTGCGGCCGTTGAAAACCGGGTAATCGCTCCGGACTCGTCCGCAAAGAACGCGATCCCGCTCTTTATCTCACCGTTTATCAGCAGGAAATCCGGCAGCCAGCCATGTTCAATGCTCTCGCTCATTTGCAGAAAATTTCACCACAAAGCCACAAAGGACACGAAGAGAAAGAAATCCAATTTGAAAAGCTTCATTCACATCCGTTTCCCAGCTTAGTGTTTTTGGTGTCTTTGTGGTGAAATCCGGTTTCGAGTTCACCGTTCATACACCGACTCGCCGCCGATGAAGACCTGGCGAGCAGGTTCAACTCCGAAGAAGTACGCTAGCTCTCGATAATCGGTGCAGTCGTGGACAACAAAATCCGCCCATTTGCCCGGTTTGAGCGAACCGATTTCGTGGCTCCGCTTCAGGCTATAGGCGGCATTGATGGTTACCGCACTGATGGCTTCGGCGACCGAGAGTTTCATTTGCGTTACCGCCAAAGAAAGCACCATCGGGATGGAAGGCGTCGGCGATGAGCCTGGATTCAGGTCGGTCGCCAGGACGATCGGTAGCCCCAATTCTATCATTCGCCGAGCCGCCGGGTAACGTGGTAGACCCAGGGCATAAACCGAGCCTGGTAATAGGACCGGTTGAACCCCGGCATCGCGTAGCGCCTTCATACCAGCCTCATCGGTCTGTTCGAGATGATCCGCCGTGGCAGCCTTCAACCGGGCCGCAAGTTGAGCGCCGCCGGAAGCACTCAGCTGGTCCACATGCATTCGTAGCCCGAACCCGAGCTTGGATGCGGCTGTCATAATTCGGAACGCGGTTTCCGCATCAAAGATATGCGGTTCACAAAACACATCCGCATATTCCGCCAATTGCTGATTGGCAACGGCAGGTAACATTTCGTTGATCAAAAGGGCAACGTAGTCTTCCCGCCGGTCACGAAATTCGTCCGGAAATTCGTGAGCCCCAAGAAATGTGCCGACCACTCGCAGCGTACCGGTCTCACCCAACGATTTGGCAATACGCAACATTTTTGCTTCGGGCTCTAAGGCCAGACCGTAACCCGATTTTATCTCGGCGGTGGTGGTGCCGTTTCTAAGCAGCCAATGCGCTCGTCTCTTTGCACTGATCAAAAGTTCAAGCTCCGTAGCTGCCCGCGTCTGACGAACGGTCGATCGAATTCCGCCGCCGGCAGCGGAAATCGATTGATAAGATTCGCCTAAGGCACGCCGCTCAAACTCGTCAGCCCGCGACCCTCCGAATACGAGATGCGTGTGCGCATCCACAAACCCTGGCAACACGATCCGTCCTTCTGCGTCGATGGTGTCAGCATCTTGCGGTACAGCGTCTTTTATTTCGTCCCAAGTGCCGACGCTTTCGATTTTTCCGTCTCTGGACCAAAGCGCTCCGTCTTCAATGATACCGAGGTTATTGAGAGCAGGGCCGACGCGCGGTACCGGAGGTCCGGCGAGCGTCACGAGTTGTTTGCAATTAACAATAACTAGATCGCGGGGCATGGCTGGGAAACGACGAATGGGCTCAAAGTTGGTGGGGCGAGGCTCCCGAACGGCCAAGTGACTTTCGCGGAGGGTTTTGACTTTCGCTTAAGACAGTGTGGGCAACGCCAGTTACCCCGCCGAGCCGCGGTGTAACGTGATCCAACACCCGGTTAGGAGCGAAAGTTTTCATAGCAGGTCCTAAGGTGAGAGGTTGCAACCGGGCTTTAGCATCTTCACTCAAATCGCTGCAACAAGTTGGGACGCGGCTCGGCGAGCAGTCGGCGCAGCACATGCTCGGTTTAGCCAGACTCAAATTCTTCGTTGTCGGTTCTAGGTCGTTCGGGAGCCTCGCCCCACCAAAGATGTGCGCCTAAACTAACGGCGTCCGGATTCCCTTCTCTCGCGCCGTCTCCTTCGCCTCGTCATAACCCGCATCCACATGACGCGCCACCCCGATCCCGGGATCATTCGTTAAGACCCGCTCCAGACGGCGGTCGGCTAGCTCCGTACCATCCGCCACCGTCACCTGACCGGCATGCAATGAATAGCCCATCCCAACTCCGCCACCGTGATGCACTGATACCCAGGTCGCACCGCTGGCGGTATTCAAAAGCGCATTCAAGATCGGCCAATCTGCGATGGCATCTGAGCCATCCTTCATCGCTTCCGTTTCCCGGAACGGTGACGCAACTGAACCGGTATCAAGATGATCGCGACCGATGGCCACCGGCCCATCCAACTCACCGCGACGGACCATCTCGTTCATCGCCAGCCCCATGCGAGCCCGATCGCCATATCCAAGCCAGCAGATCCGCGAAGGTAGTCCCTGAAACTGGATCTTGTTTCGGGCAAGGCGGAACCAACGCTCCAGGGTGGGATCATTAGGAAAAAGCTTCAGTGCCAGCGCGTCGGTCTTCCGGATATCATCAGGATTACCCGACAACGCCACCCAGCGAAACGGTCCTTTACCCTCGCAGAATAGGAGCCGGATATATTCCGGAACAAAGCCCGGGATCGAGAAAGCATCTTTGCAGCCGGCATCGTGAGCCTGTTTCCGGAGATTGTTGCCGTAATCGAACGCAATTGCGCCGTTGCGTTGCAAAGCTAACATCGCGTCGACATGCTCTGCCATCGACCCCATCGATCTTTCCAGGTACGCGCTGGGCTGGTTCTTGCGGAGCTGGTCCGCTGCCTCTAACGTTAATCCCTTGGGAATATAACCAATCAGGGGATCATGGGCGCTGGTCTGGTCAGTGACCACGTCGATCGCTAACCCGCGTCGAACCAACTCCGGCAGAACCTCAGCCGTATTGCCGACGAGGCCGACCGAAAACGCCTCCTTCTTTTGCCGGGCGGCTTCACACCAATCAATCGCTTCATCCAGATCATAGGAAATGCGGTCGCAATAACCGGTATCAACCCGGCGCTGGATTCTGCGCGGGTCAACCTCGATCGCCAGGCAAACGGCTCCATTCAACGTAATCGCCAGCGGCTGAGCTCCCCCCATTCCGCCTAACCCACCCGTAACCACCAGTTTTCCGGCCAGGTCACCAGCGAAGTGCTTGTTGGCTACTGCCCCAAACGTCTCGAATGTCCCCTGCACAATTCCTTGTGATCCTATGTAGATCCAGCTTCCTGCCGTCATTTGTCCGTACATGATCAAGCCGGCCTTCTCCAAACGATCGAACGTGGACCAATCCGACCACGCGCCAACCAGATTCGAATTCGCGATTAAGACCCGAGGCGCTTCCTCGTGTGTACGAAACACCGCCACCGGTTTTCCCGATTGAACCAGCAGGGTCTCATCGTCACCGAGCCGTCGCAGCTCTCGAACAATCGCATGAAAACAATCCCAATTTCGTGCCGCTTTGCCTCGACCGCCGTAAACGATCAACTCCTCCGGTTTCTCCGCAACCTCCGGATCCAAATTGTTCATTAAACAGCGCAGAGCCGCTTCCTGCGGCCATCCTTTGCAGCTGATTTCTTTGCCCCGCGGGGCGCGAATTGGGTTTGTGGTCATGCTATGGAAAGATGCAAAAACAGGTCTTTTCACCAGAACTTAGCAAAGGAAGCAAAGGTAAGCACGCTACCAACTGAGTAATCGAGTCGAAATCAACCGCGAATGCGCACGAATAGACGCGCATTAATCTATTCTTAAATTCGCGTTCATTGGCGTCCATTCGCGGTCGGTTCGTCAGCCTATTCACCCGTTTGCGTTGAGGCGTTTGCTCGGCGCTCTGGAGAAGCTGCGAGCCAGCCCTGTATCTGAGCGGCCATAAAATCGGCAAACTGGTCAGACCCTCCCCGATTCCAATGAGCATCGATAGGAAACCAGTCGTCCTTGATCTGCTGATGGCTAAGTCCTCGGAATGCTTCCCGCCCATCAAAGAAGGTAGCGCCCAGCATTGCTGAAAACTTCTTACTTTTCTCGATGTTAGTTTCCTTCTCGGAACCAAGCAGTTCCTCGCGACTGGGAATATAGACTACTGCGATTGGCCATGAGTGTTCTTTGGCTAGCTGCCCGATCTGGTTTATTAGCGCGACCTGTCCGGGCTCGAACCCTTCGCCCGGGTTCCTTCTGGGCGGCCCGCCGCGAAGCGCCCCGGCCACCAGCTCGGAAAGTCGAAACGACCATTGGTTTGGTTTCCAGTTTCCAGCTAGAAACGCATCAAACTCTTCCGTTGATAACACATATCGATGGGCTGGATCAGGGTCCTTCTCGAGAAACTCGAGCGCCTGACTCCTTGTCTCTGGCTGGGCGCCGATATCCCAGGTGGGCGCTCTGGCGTGCAGGAATCTCTTCGAATCGATTTGATCGAAGAAGGCAAACTGTCGATCAAGATCATCCCAAGCAACCGCGAAAACGAGCCCGTCCAGATCGTATTGATCCTTCACGACCACACTGCGGAGAATGCTCGCCCAATTAGCCAGCCCAGCCGCGTCCAAAGAAAAATTGAGTAATTCCAAAGGTCTGCTTCCGTTCACTTGACATAGATCTTCGACCCGGTTCGGCCAGTTGGGCGAGTTGAGAGGCTCCATGATTGCTGCCGTGAACGAGTCCCCAAAAACCGCAACTCGCCGTTCACCGGCGGATGACCGTTTAATACTGAAATCATCGCGATCGGCAAAGCCGTCCGCGTTGCCCCGAAATGATCCCGTGTACTCAATTTTCCCGAAGTTTACCCGAGCCATGCGTGAAGGCGTTCGCGTGAGATAATAGCCGCGAATCGGATCGAACTTAATCGTCTCGCCCGGGTGTTCAAAAACAGAAAACGAGTCTGGTGAGGGATCCCTGAGATAGCGATAGCCACTATAGGACAGCTCGATGAGCGCATAAAGCAGTAGGAAAACCACCGCGTTAATGGCTATCAGTCGGAGAACCGGCGTTGACTTACTGGATTTGGGCATCGGTTAGCTAGAGTGTTTTTAAGCTTTGGGCTCTTCGTGTCTTTGTGGTGAAATTCGCTTTCGTATTTGCGTTTGAGAGCGTCAATCGAGTTGGAACTGCGCCGGCCAGTCCCCGCCTTCGATCAGCTTCGGCTGATCCTTCTTATCCAGGACATAATCACCAAGTACTAGGTAATCCATTTCCGTGCGCATGAAGCAGCGATACGCATCTTCCGGAGTGCACACTATCGGCTCACCCCGAACATTGAAGCTGGTGTTAACAATGACACCATAACCAGTCAGCTGCTTGAACTCCTGGATTAGTCGCCAGTATCGAGGATTGGTTTCCCGACTGACACTCTGAATCCGAGCCGAGTAGTCGATGTGGGTAATCGCGGGAAGGTCAGACCGCGGGAAATAAAGCCGTTCGTAAAGTCCCTTTTCTTCGAACCCTTCCGGGAGAGGAATTTGCTTCTCTGCCCTGATAGGCGTTACCAATAACATGTACGGCGATCGCCGGTCTAATTCGAAGAACTTCTCGATGTCCTCTTCCAGCACGGAAGGAGCAAATGGCCTGAAACCCTCGCGATGCTTGATCTTGAGATTCATCTTTTTCTGCATCTCCGGGTTCCTGGCATCACCGAGGATGCTGCGATTGCCCAGCGCCCGCGGTCCAAACTCCATTCGGCCTTGAAACCAGCCCACCACGCTCCCTCCGGCAAGCTTTCCGGCGACATTCGCGGCCAATTCCCGGAAGTCATCAACGCAGCGGGCAATAGCGCCGTGCTTCTCGATGGTTCGTCGAATCTCTTTGTTGGAAAACTCTGGCCCGAGGTAGGATCCACTCATGGCGTCGGAACTCGAGGTTATACTCCGCTGATTGCCATCGTGGATGTGCCAGACAGCGTAGGCAGCTCCCACCGCCCCACCGGCGTCACCCCCGGCAGGCTGGATCCAGAGATCATCGAAAAGGCCTGCCTTAAGAATCTTACCGTTGGCCACACAGTTGAGGGCAACGCCGCCCGCCAATACCAGGTTTCTGCACCCGGTCAGTTCCTGGGCCGCTCGCGCCAGCCTGAGAACAATCTCTTCTGTGACTAATTGGATGGCCAGCGCCATATCCATGTAAACCTGCGAAAGTTCTGTCTCCGGCTTTCGCCGCGGCACTCCGAAGAGTTGTTCCCATTTCTCCTCGTGAACCATCTTCAATCCGGTGGCGTAATCGAACCAGTCCATGTTGAGCACGATGGAACCGTCTCCGCGAATATCGACAAGCTCGGTGGTAATCTTCTCCCGAAAATCAGCCGTGCGCGCGGATACGGGATTGCCATACGGAGCCAAGCCCATCAGTTTGTATTCGCCACTATTCACGACGAATCCCGTGTAGTAAGTGAACGCCGAATACAGTAAGCCGACCGAGTGGGGAAATTGCAGCTCCTTCAAAATCGATATCTCCGAACCCTGGCCGAGTCCTATCGTGGTTGTCGCCCATTCGCCGACACCATCGATGGTGACAATGGCAGCTTCGGCGAAGGGTGATGGATAGAACGCACTCGCCGCATGGGACAGATGATGTTCCGGAAAGTACAGGGGCACCTTGCCATCGCCTAGCTCTGCCAGATGCCTGGAAAGCAATCGTTTCATGAAGAGCTTCTCCTTGATCCACACAGGCATGGCTGAAACGAAGCTCGCGAAGCCTTTTGGAACGAAGGCATGATAGGTCTCCAGGAGGCGTTCGAACTTCAGAAAGGGTTTATCGTAGAACGACACCGCTCGGAGATCTGCAAATTTGACCCCGGCTTCATCGAGCACAAATCGGCACGCGTTGATCGGAAATGATGAATCGTGTTTCTTCCTGGTAAACCGTTCTTCCTGGGCCGCGGCAACGATTTTGCCGTCAACCAAAATGGCGGCAGCGCTGTCGTGGTAGAAAGCGGAAATGCCAAGAATCGCCTTCCTAGTTTCTCTCGATGTCGGCGTCATTCCATCTTCCTGGGCCGGATCCCGCGACCGCGGGATTAAAATCTCGTCAGCGCATCGCCCACTCGCCGTTTCGCCATGCTCCCACGCAGGTCAGAACAACGCATAAATAAACGGCGCGATGGCCGAGCCACCCGTCAGTACCATTAGAATCCCGAACAAAAGCAGAACCAAGATTAACGGTAAAAGCCAAAATTTCTTTCGATCTTTTAGAAAACACCAGAGATCCTTTAGGAACTCCATGGGTAACTCTTTCGTCTCGCCTAGTACGGTTTTTCGAGATCTGCCGCCACAAAGCGACGATTTCTTTCCTTCATTACCGAGTTACTGCCGGCCTTGAATGCCTTCAGATTCAAAGGATCTCTGCCGGAAAGCCTTTGTAGCAATCCAATGGGCATCACTACACCAAAGAAGACGACCGAGAGAATTATTCTCGATGTTAACATCCCGATAAGCTGAGACAGGCCAAACCAGACCACTGCTAAAGGCCAGTAGACTTGGGGTACTGTCATGTCAATCACCAGCGCTGCGATAGCTCCAATGAGCCAAGCCTCGTGCCTAAAAGAACGATTCAATAGCAACAAAATGAGCGTCACGGCCATGCCAGTGTCCTTAGACTGGTCCTTGGTGATATTTATCTTTAGGAATTCCCACATGACTTCTACCTGTCGGCGGTTGAATCAAAAACCGGCCAGTTAGGCGAGAATCAAAACCGCCACTCTTTTTCTTAAATCGACGGAAGATCTTTTGGCAAGGCGCGATTGGAGAGGGTTGGTTGAGACCCGGGGAACGGCTCGCTTTCCCCTCCCAGCGGGACGCCCCCCCGGGACGGCGCGCATGGGCCGGTTGGATAGTGGCTGTCGCATATTCGCGTGAGACTAGTGACGGGGAGACGATGGCGATTCGGTATCCACCTGTGCAGAAGAGGGATGAAGGAACCGAGCGGGATATACGCGGAAATCTAAAGAATTTTCGCACAGACAAACGCCCTGCGAGGCAGCAGGTCGTTTATTTGCTTCCTAGCGTCTGGCTCAGTTTGGTGGGGCGAGGCTCCGGAACTTCCTTAAAGGCCGAGCAAGGCGCCTGTAGTTGTGCGGCCTGATAGTAGCAAAGGCCAGAAAGCTGCCGAGCCGCGGTCCAGCGTATGGCCATGTCTATGAACGATGGCAGCCTAAATAATCGGAGCTAAGCCTAAATGCAAAACTTGGCATCAAGGCGACACCCTGGGTCCGGCTCGGCGG
>JGI12635J15846_10003566_pt1 | contig 13498 bp, 10 predicted proteins | sample BlaSpr_A8_OM2_M2_FD_15846 | JGI IMG/M metagenome (IMG submission 15846) | reverse complement strand
CGGAACGGCCATCGGTAAAAAGCTCAAAGCGGCGAATTTCATTGAGGATGCTTGCGCCGGCCGACGTGCCGAGTTGATTGCGGAAATGGTCTGTAACGATGAGAGTGCGCGGATCTGGCTCAAAATTCGATTTGGATTCAAGCACGCGAACGGCACGGCCTCCGCGCGCGAGAGTTGCCGCGGTAAAGAGCCCCGCGGCCGAACCGCCGACGATCACAACTTCTTCTTTTTGCCGGCTGGCGCCGGATTGCGACGAAAGGTTCTGCACGATTCCGCGGATTCCTGTGCTACGGACAAAGATTCATCGGCGGTGGCCGAGAACACAATGTATTGGTTACGGATTACGTGGCAAATCGCTACCTGAGCGGCTTTGCCACCGATAGGAGCTTCGACTGCCGTAAGTATAGCGAAATCAAAAGTGGGAACAAAACTTTGGACACAAAATTAGACCTTCGCTTGAGAGATTTTACAAGTCGAGCCGATTTTAGGCGGCTACTGCTTTCGCAATCTTTCGCTTTTGTGGCTCATACGGAGCCCGCTCGAGCAGAGCGACGCCGCCGAGCGCCAAGATGACCGCGATCGCGGCGATGGTAAGTGCAAGCGCCGGAGACAGATAGCTCACAAGAATGGCTGTGCCGCCGCTAACCGCACCGAGTGAGTACATTGCGAGCACTGCACCGCGCTGGTCCCAAAGGTTTGCCAGACGGTGNGCGGTGTGATCCTTCCCGGGAGTCGTAAATGGGATGAGGCCGCGGCGAGACCGCGAAATCGTAATGAGCGTCGTGTCGAAGATTGTCGCGCCGAGAATCAGGATCGGAACGAGCCATCCTGAAATTGAGTTCGCATGTTCGAGGCGAAGCTTGAGCCCGAGAGTGGCCATCAGGAAGCCGAGGAACATGGCGCCGCCGTCGCCCATGAAGATTTTAGCCGGCTTGAAATTCCAGCGCAGGAAGCCTGTCGCCCCGCCAAGGACTGCCGCGGCGAGTGTCGTGACAATCGTCTGACCGTTGAGGTAGGCGATCATCGCGAAGAAAATGGAGGCCATTGCGGCCACGCCCGCGCACAAGCCGTCCATATGATCGAGGATGCTGAAGGATGCGGTAATCCCGACGACCCAAAACACAGTCAAGACCGCGTCAAGCGCATAGCCCATGCGTCCGGCGATGAAGGTCTCGAACACCTGCGCGTGAACTCCGCTGGCGATGAGAATTGCGGCTGCGAAGGGCATCGCGATGAAGAGTTTGATCTGATGATGCAGCCAGCCTTTATCGTCGAGGAAGCCGATTGCCGCGACGAGGGTCGCGCCGGTGACGATACCGATACTTTGCGCGCGTGCCGGCCCGTCGAACGCGAACAAAACGGCGAGCATGATCGCGCCCCACATGGCGAGCCCGCCCAGGAGCGGGATTGGTTGCAGGTGTACTTTGCGTGGTCCGGGCAAGTCGACCATACCAACACGAATCGCTAGCGCACGAACGGGAACCGTGAGCATCAGAGATGCAAATAAAGCGATACCAAAGGCCAACAATCCTGCGGCCATGAGACCTCGATAATTTGTGATCGCGCCGGCCGGGGAGAGGTGAAGAACAGCAGGCGATTCACGTAAATTGATACCCGGCTGGGTGCCGAGCATCCTAAGTATTTACGGTACTGACAAGTAAACTAAACTGTCCCCCACAGCTTAATCACCATACCCTGTCTAATGCAAGGGGAATCGGGAACGTTTGCGATTCGCGCGAGACAGTAAACGGGCCGCGGATTGGCACGCATTCCGACTAGGGCAGTGAAATCTATGGTTGCGCTGTGGTTTCGAGGATCGCGGCGAACTTCCGGATTTCAGCTGACCGAGCATAGCGCGGAGCTGCGGAACGTGCTGCGGCGCCCATCGCCGCGACACGCGATGGGTCGGCGAGCAGCGCGCGTACTACGGCCACGACTTCCTCGGGGCGGTCCGGGTCGGCGGCGCAACCGAAGTTTTCTCTCGCGCCGAGTATGGCGGCATCTGTCTCCCCAGGTGCGACGGCCACTATCGGCCTGCCTGCGGCGAGAATTCCGTACATTTTGCTCGGTACGACCACGCCTTCAAGTCCCCGCTTGATCGTAATGACGTGCGCATCGGCCGCGGCGAGCACGGAAGAGACTTTGCTCGNCGGGAAGAAGGGAAGAAATCGAACGTTCGTGTTGCCGGCTGCAAGCTCTTGCAAGCGAGAACGTTGTGCCCCGTCGCCTACAAAAACAAGACCTACGCCGTCGTTTTCTAATTCGCGGGCTGCGGTCAACAGCGTATCCCACGCCCCGTAGAATCCCAGGTTTCCCGCGTGCAGCAGCACAAAGCGAAAATCTCCGCGGATGGCTTGAATTACTTCGCGGTCGAATGTTGCGTCCACAAGCGGCGCGGCTGACTCCACGCCATCGCGGACGATGTCGATACGATCTGGCGGAACGCCCTTTGCGGAGATACGCGCTTTCATGTCTTCCCCGAGAACGATGACCCGTTCAGCACGGCGCAGGGCCCAACGATGCAGCTTCTCCCACACTCGCGCCATCAAGCCGGGCCTGACGATCGATCCGCCAACCGCCATGTCGGGGTACATGTCGCGGATGTTGTAAACGAAAGGCTTGCGTTTGAGCATCGCGACGAATGCGCCGACGATTCCCTCGAAGGGCGGATCTGTCATCGCGAGAACGACATCGCATGAGACGAACAGCGCGCGTGGAACGCTCAGCGCAACGTATGACAGATAGTTGAAGACGCGACGCGACATCTGTGTTCGCGGATAGTCGGTAGATCCCAAGCGGATCACGCGGACGCCATTCGATTGTTCGGTCTGCCACAGCCTCCATGGGCGGCGCTCTGTGGGGTCGTACGAAGGCCTGCCGCAAATCACGGTCACACTGCTTTTCTCCGAGAGGGGCTCAATGAATGCCGCGGCCATCTTGGCTGTCGCGGAAGTGTCAGGCGGGTAATAGAGGTTGAGGAGTAGANCTTTCATCGAGGCGGCAAGTGCGACGCGGCGCTCATTTCTTGGTGATAAAGAAATCGCCCAGAGCGAGCGCATCCATTTGAGTGCGCTGAAAGCAGTCCAGTGCTTCCTCGGGCCGGCAGACGATTGGCTCGTTGTCGTTGAAGGACGTATTCAAGACGATCGGCACGCCGGTCGCTTGCTCAAACTCGCGAATGAGCCGCCAGTAGCGCGGATTCGCCTCGCGAGTCACCGTTTGCAAACGTCCTGTCCCGTCAACGTGCGTCGGAGCTGGAATCTGCTCGCGTTTTTCAGGCCGGACCGCGTAAGCCATCGTCATGAAGGGTGACGGATGTGACTTCTCGAACCATTCGCCGGTCGACTCCGCCAGAATTGACGGCGCGAAGGGACGGAAAATTTCGCGATGCTTGATGCGGCGATTCAAGATGTCTTTCATGTCGGGCCGCCGAGGGTCGGCAACGATGCTGCGATTGCCGAGCGCCCGCGGACCCCATTCCGCGCGCCCTTGGAACCAGCCGAGAATTTTTCCATCGGCAATGACCGCGGCTGCGCGCTTGCACAATTCATCTTCGTTTGATTCCGTAACGCAGAAGCCATTGTGAGCGATGGCGCTCGTGTCGATCGCTTTCCGAATTTGGTCGTGCGAAAACTCGGGGCCCCAATATGAGTTGCCCATCGCAAAGGAACGCGGCTTTCGGAGCTTCTGATGCCAAACGTAGTATGCAGCGCCGATCGCGAGCCCAGCATCGCCGGCGGCAGGTTGGACGAACACTTCTCGAAACGGAGTTGAGTCGAGAATCTTGCCATTCGCGACGCAGTTGAACGCGCAACCGCCCGCGAGGCAGACGGATTTCAGTCCGGTTTGCTTCGCAAGCTTTGTGAGCATACCGAGATACACTTCTTCGAGTCGGGCTTGCAGCGATGCCGCAAGATTCTTGTGCCGCTGCTCAAGTGGCGCTTCGGGCGCGCGTGTCGGTCCGAGCCGCCGCGCCATCTCGTCCGAGAAAAGCTTTCCTTGCGTCGGCGTTTTCGCGGCGTCGGCCCAACTCATCTCCGGCCCAGTTCGATGATGAACGAAATAGTCGAGCCCAAGCTGAAAGCCATTCCCGCGCGATCCCGGATCGAATCGCACGATGTCGCGAAACACATCGAGCAATTCGGGTTGGCCGTACGCGGCTAATCCCATCACCTTGTATTCGTCGCCAAATTTCGGAAATCCAAGATACTGCGTGACCCCGGTGTAGTAGAGACCCAGCGAATGGGGGAACGCTACTGCACCGTCGATCTTCATGCGCGAGCCCGCGCCGGTTCCCCACATCGTGCTCGCGAAGTCGCCTAGCCCATCCGCGGACAGCAGCGCCGCCTGCTCGAACGGCGAAACGAAAAATGCGCTGCCAAGATGCGCCTGATGATGCTCGACGCGATGAAACCGCGCTTTTAGCTTCTTCGGGTCGGAATCAAATGCACCAGCGAGTGCTTCCGGGATCCCGGTGAACTTGAGGAGCACTTTGGCGCGATCGCGCGCGAAAGACGGCATCCTTAGGGAATAGAAAAGTTTGATCGGAATCCGTGCATAAGGATCGCGCGGCACCGCGACGTGATCGACGTCCGCGAGCGTGATGCCAGCAGTTTGCAGGCAGTAGCGAATTGCCAGCGCGGGGAATCCCGCGGCGTATTTCACGCGGTTGAAGCGCTCTTCTTCGACCGCTGCGATGAGCTTGCCATCGCAAACGATCGCGGCGGAAGCGTTTCCGTGATACGCGTTAATGCCGAGAATATTCATTCGGTAAAGGCAGTGTACACTGAATTATCAAACGATCTGTGAGCCTAAGAACGCCAAAATTTCCAGCGCGCCACTCACGACAGATTCCTGCGGCACCATTCATTCAAAACGTAGAGAGACCATGGTCGCGACCAGGAAGTCTTACCCGCAATAAAATCCTGCCACACGCTCTTCAGGCCGCTCGTGTGAACATGCGGTGTCAGCGCCGGCGACAAATCGCCTAAGCTCCGCTCGATTCGCGCTCGTAGTGGCCCGCGCAGCCATTCTTTCCAAGGCAACGTAAATGTCCGCTTACGCTGCGCTAAAACTTGCTTCGGCAAAACATCCCCGATCGCTTCGGCGAGCAGCGCTTTCTGAACGCCAGGGCGCTGACGCGCAGCATCCGGCAGCGTGCTTACGAATTCCACCAGCGGCGTATCGAGCAATGGCACACGCACCTCAAGCGATTGCGCCATGCTCACGGAGTCTGTGTCGCGCAGCAGCGTGTTCACCATGTAGCTGCGCATCTCGAGCCATGAAATCGCCGCGATCGGTTCGAGCTTGCGTGCGGTGTCGGCCAGGCGTTCCAACCGGCCCACCCACGTCGGCTCAAGCGTGACGCCGTCGGCGTTGACGGTGCTCGGACGGAACCGCGGCTCAATCAGGCGTGGCAACTCGGCCACTGGAAACAATGTCCGCGTGAAAAAATATGGATGCGGCAATGCATCGGGCGCGATCCAGGCGTCGATGACTTTGCGCGCGCCGTCAGAGCTTGCTCGATTTCCAATCAACGCGCGCAAAATCGGCGCGATCGCGCGTCGAACCGGGGCTGGCGCAAACCACGCCGTGCGAATCAGCCGCTTGAGTCGTGGCACATTCTCGAACGTTCGATAGCCCGCGAACAGTTCATCTCCACCAAGGCCCGATAGCGCGACCTTCAATCCCATTTCGCGCGCCGCCCAAGACACGAAATAAGTGTTAATGCCGTCCATCGTGGGCTGATCGAGCGCGCCGATCGCCTCATCAAGTCGTCCGAGCATGCCATCGCCATCGAGCGGAATTTCACGATGTTGTGTGCCGCATGCCTTCGCGACTGCACGCGCCAGTGGCGCTTCGTCGTACGAAGTTCCAGGAAACGAAAGCGTGAAGCTCCAGATGTCTGGCTTTAGCTTTCCGGCAATCGCCGCAATCGCGCCCGAATCCATCCCGCTGGAAAGAAAAAGTCCGACCGGAACATCGGCAATCAGGTGAGCGCGCACCGCATCTTCGAGCAGCGGTCGAACCTTCGCCGCAGCCGTTTCAAATATGCGCGGCCTGCGCGGGTCGCGCGCTGCCGGCGATCGCATCAAATCCCACCAAGGTCGCGCGCGCGGCGTGCGCCGGCGTTCGGGCACGTACAGCAGCATTCGATGTCCCGGCGGCAGCGAGAAAACACCTTCGAGCAACGTCACCGGTTCCGACACACTTCCAAAAAGTAAGTACGACGTCAGCGCGTCCGGCGAAATCTCCTTCGAGACACCGGCATCGGCCCGAGCGAGCAACGCGCGAACTTCCGACGCGAACAGGAAACCGTCCGCAGTCTGTGTGTAATAGAGCGGTTTGATGCCCAGCGGGTCGCGCGCAAGAAAGAGCAGCGGCGAAGTCGCATAGCGCTTGCGCAGATCGAGCAGCGCGAACGCGAACATGCCGCGCAATTCCGGCAAACAGTCTTCGCCCCACTCTTCCCACGCATGAACCAAAACTTCCGTATCGGATTGCGTCGAAAACGTATGGCCAAGCGATGTCAGGCGCTCGCGCAGCTCCCGATAGTTGTAAATCTCGCCGTTAAAAACGACGGCGACGTCTTTCGCTTCATTCCATGCGGGTTGATGCCCGCCGGGCAAATCAATGATGCTCAGCCGCCGCATTCCGAGCGCGAGTCCCGGCGCTCGTGGATCGTTCACCAGGAATCCATCTTCATCCGGGCCGCGATGGCGCAGCGCCACCGTCATGGCGCGCACTTGCGTCTCAGCTTCCGTCGTGCGATTCGTGAATGCGGCGCCGCAAATGCCGCACACGCGTTATTGAATCTCCAGTGTGGTCAAAAACGCAGACGTGGCGCGCAGCAAATGCTGGCGAAAATGAAAGCGAGAAACGAACAACCGGCGGTCCGCATACCAGGCGAGCAGAAGCCGCCACGTCAGCAACAAAAACGCCGACGCGGTGGTAATCACAAACGCGAAATGCGATTCACGCTCCAAGAACAGACTCCAATCGAGAGTTTCGTCCCAGCCGGGAAGAGTCGATTCTAGCAGCTTCCTCAAATGAAAACCGTCCAGAGGCAAGCGCGCGAGGCGAACATGTGCATAGCGGTCGTAGCTATATTCGGCGGGATAATTCAAGGCCGAGATCGTCGCTTCCCTGAGCTTCTGAATGTCTTGTAAATCTTTCCGCGTAAGCGCTCTCCCGCTGCCGTCGCGCATCACGATACGAAACGACGGATCGACCACAATCCATCGTCCTTCGACCAATACCTCGGCAACGACATGTTTCGCCCTGTGATCGGGTGTGAGCAGGAGCAACCGGCGCGATTCAAGGCCGGCGCTTCGCGACAGATTTAGAAACGCGTTGGTCGCACTTCCGCAGACTAAGAGGAGTTGCCGATAGTTCAGTGTGTTTTCAGGATTGCGCGGCGACAAATCGTCGGGCTTCGCCGCCTCGGTTCTCGAAGGACCCGCTCTCATCCAATTCAGAATCGCTTCAATCTTTTGTTCCGGAGGCTCCGAAGCCGACACGACCGCGTCGGAGAAGCCGTGCAGGTATTGCCGCACCGACCACTCGCGCGTCGCCGCATACGCGAGGCACACCAGCGAAGCGGCGAGCAGCAAATTCACTGCCCACCATGCGGCGCGGAATGCGGTGATGCAGTACATGTAAATGTACTAAACAATAACAAGACGGAGATTATTGCACGAGGTGGTTTTGGGAGGCAAGCATTCGGTAGAGCGATTCCATCTGCGCCGTGGGTTCCCCCCAGCCTAAGCGCGAGGCGGCTTTTTGGCATCCAGCGGACAGCCTTGTAAGCAAGTCGGCGTCAGTCAGAAGGGACTTCAATGCCTGAGAAATCGCGCCGGCATTGTGAGGGACAACAATTCCCGCGGTGCCGGCGAGCAGCGGCGCAACGCCGCAACCTTTGGTGACGACAACCGGTGTCCCGGCGGCGACAGCTTCAGCGGCCGTGTTGCCAAAGTTTTCGTTTTGCGACGGCAACACAAACACGTCAGCGTCGCGATAGCATTCCCATTTCGCTGTGTTGAAAAGAGGGCCAGTGAAGATGACACAAAATGTTACCCCGAGCCTCGCAGCGGTTTGCGTAAGACTAGCTTGCAGACCCTCGTCGTCCGGCCCGGCAAACACGAGGCGCGCGTCTTTGCGTTGCAACAATTCGGCGCCAAGGGCGGCAAACGCCTCGAGCAGCAGGCCGGGTCTCTTCTTTTTTGATAAGCGTCCAAGAAAAAGAATGATCGTGGCGTCAGGTGGAATGCCATGCTTTGCGCGAAATGCGCCGCGCGCAGGCAATTCCGCAGGAACTTCCACGCCGTTTCTTCGAAGAACGATCTTTTCGCGCGGAATTCCTCCCGACACGAGCTCGTCCGCTTCCTGTTCCGACGTAGCGATCAGAAATCGCGCACCGTCGATCATCCTTCGACCAAACAAACACTGGTAGACGCGCTTCCTCCAGAAACTGCGAACGATCGGCAAGAACATTCCGATCGGCTCAACGACGTAGGGAAGTTTTAGGACGCGGCATTGCTCAGCGATCGCCGGCCCAAGTAAGTCATACAAGCCGAAAATGTGTACGACGTCGAAATTCTGTAATCGCGCACGCGCAAATCGCTTCACCGCCGGATTCCAGCTCAGCGCGCGATGGCGCAGCCAGGTAGGAAGATAGATCGACTGCACACCATCTTCATCGTGTCGCCAACCGAAGGGGGAACGTGTCGCGCTGGCGACAGGCTCACCGTTTGGGAAGCGAGCCTCAAGTCCCCAATCCGCCGTCAGCACCGTAACTTGGTGTCCGCGGCGCGCCAACTCCGCGGACAGAGCCCGAACTTTCACCGGAGGCCCACCGAACTCGAAAAACGGTGCGTAGCTCTGCGTGACATTCAGGATTCGCATAGCTCGCGCAGAATCTTTTTCAGCGATTTTGCAAAGACTCCGAATTTGAACTCATGATTCACACGCTCGCGGCCCCGAACACCCATTTCGCGTGCCAATGCCGGATCCGAGAGTAGCGTTTGGATCGAAGTAATAAGCTGTGGCACGTCGCCGTGCTGCACAAGATAGCCGGTCTTGCCGTCATCGATCACCTCCGGTGCCCCGCCGTGCGCTCCGCCGATCACCGGTTTGCCGCGCGCCATCGCTTCGAGATACACAAGCCCGAAACCCTCGCCGCGGCTCGGCAACGCAAAGATTTCACAAGCCGAATAGCACGCCGCGAGTTCGGCATTCGTCAGTCCCGTATAGAAATGAACGTGACCTTGCACGCCGCTGCCCTTCGCAATCTGTTCCAGCCATTCGCGATCGTCGCCATCTCCGACGGCTACCAATTGCAAGTCAGTCCACTCATGCAGCAGGCGTGGCAGGGCAGTGATAAGCGTGTCCATTCCCTTATATCGTTCATTCGCCTGCCATCGCCCGACGGTCAAAATCACCCGCCCAGCGGGAAAGTTTATCGGCAGCGACGACTGCGCCGTCGCAACCACAAGATTTTCAAAATCGGGGTCGAGCGCCCACGGCAAAACACGAATCCGCTCGCGAGCAACCTGCTGCTGCGTCGCAACGTGATCCGCTGTGTCTTGCGTCGGAGTGAGAATCACGTTGGCGCGGCGAAGAGCGCGGCGCCGGAGTTGTGGGAGCGGCTCCCATACTTCAATCCCATGCGCCACGATGATCGACTTCATCCGCGGTGCCGCGATGCGCATCCCTTGCACTACCGGCGCCAGGTTCGGGTGCCCTGCCACGATCAGCTTCGCGTGTCGTCGCGCAGCTCGCAGCGCTGTTGCCGCGAAGCGGCCCTTCGCACGCTCGCTGCCCGTGAAAACGAACTCGCGATCGCCCACCGACATCCGATGCAGTTCCGGCGTGTCGTTCAGGCTGAGCAGCCGGCATTCCATCTTTCGGCTTTCGGCGAATTCGGTGATCACCGCTGCCAAATGCCGTCCTGCTCTCTGGATCCCGCCGGCTGAGTCGAGTTCGGGGAAGAGGCCAATAATCACGCGCCGAGTCTGCCAACAGCCGAGTCGGAAGGCAAGGCGCGATTTCCCGCGCGATAGTCGCGGTTGATGTTTTGAGGACGGTGAGTCGCGACCTGTCAGAGAACTATCGGCCTGGAGTTGACCCATCGACGACTTCGAGCAGGTCGCTCATGCAATCCAGATAGATGTCCGCCGGATGTTGAAACCGATCGTGAATTCCGAAACCATAATTGACAGCGGTCGCGATCATGTCCGCGTTCCGCGCCGTCTGAATATCCACTTCCGAATCGCCGATCATCATCGCGTCGCCCGCGTTTTTCACTTTAAATTCACTGAGAATCGCCTTCGCGCCCAGCGGGTCAGGCTTCTTCGTCTCAAAACTATTCCCGCCGTAAATCGCCTGAAAATATTTCGATATGTCCAGAGCTTCAAGAATCCGCACGCTGATCTTGACGGGCTTATTGGTCAGCACCGCCATTGCGATTTTCTGCTCCACAAGGTTCGCGAGCGTTTCGGCCACTCCGGGATAAAGGCACGTGTTGTCGAGCTTGTGCGCCTCGTAGTACTCCAGAAAATATCCCAACCCGCGAGCCAGTTCGTCTTCCTTCACGACTCCGCCCAGCGCTCGCGACATCAGCATCGGCGCTCCGTGCCCGATGTAACTCGAAATGACTTCGTCGCTCAATTTCTCGCGTCCCATCTCGGTGAGAGTGGCATTCACCGAATGAATGAGGTCCAGCTTGGAATCGATCAGCGTGCCATCGAGATCAAAAATCAGCGCACGCACCGCATACCGTTTTGGGGTCGTCATGAATCTTTTATTCTAATACGCCTCGTTCCACGGAGTTGGCTGCCCGGTCGATGCAGATAGCAGCTCTTTGATATCGAATTTCCTCAATTGCCTGCCCCTGCGAATTCCCGTATCGTATGAGATTCGCTTGCAGCAAGAATGGGCACCGTGCGGCTGCGCTACCCGTACCATCGGAGAAAGATCGTGAAAAAGAAGATTCGCGCCATCCAATTCGGCGTCGGTCCTATCGGCGCCTCCACCGCGCGACTCATGCGCGAGAAACAGGCCATCGAAATTTGCGGGGCCATCGATAGCGATCCGGCAAAGGCAGGCCGCGACCTCGGCGAAGTCATCGGCGCCAGCGATGCCCCTTGGGGAGTGAAAATTTCCGCCGACGCCAGGGAAGTACTCGAGCAAAACGCCGATGTCGTCGTTCACACCACATCGTCATCGCTGCCGAAGGTGATGGATCAACTTCTGGCTTGTCTCGAAGCCGAGTCCTGCGTCGTCTCCACGTGCGAAGAGCTTTCCTATCCTTATCGCACCCATCCCGAGCTTTCGGCCAAGCTCGACGCGGCCGCCAAAGAGTTTGGCGTCGCCCTTGTCGGCACCGGAGTGAATCCTGGTTTCGTGATGGACAAGCTCGTCATCACGCTCGCCGCCGTTTCGCAGCGCATCGAACACGCGAAAGCGTTGCGCGTCGTCGATGCGTCCAAGCGCCGCCTGCCGTTGCAGAAAAAAATCGGCGCCGGCATGACCGTCGAAGAATTTCGCGCCAAGGTCGCCGAAGGCGTGATCAAGCACGTCGGCCTGCCCGAATCCGTAGCGATGGTCGCTGACAGCTTGAGCCTTCCCGTGGACGAGATCACCGAGACGATCGAGCCCAAAGTCGCCACCGAGCGCGTCCAGACCGAATATCTCACCGTCGAAGCAGGACAGGCCGCCGGTGTTCATCAGATCGCACGCGGCCTCAGCAAAGGCAAAGAATTGGTCTATCTCGAACTGCAGATGTACGTCGGCGCCAAAGATCCCGCCGATACGATCTACCTCAAGGGCCACCCCGACATCAGCCTGGTAATTCCTGGTGGATCGCACGGTGACATCGCGACTGCCTCGGTTGTTATCAATTCCATTCCGGTAATTCTCGACGCCCCTGCGGGTTTGCGCACCGCGCGCGATTTGCCAATCGGCTTCTTCTCGCCCGACGCGCGTCCTTAAGCCAGCGGAACCTTTCTCACAAATAAAAAAGGGCGCGTCTCAATCGACGCGCCCTTTTTTATTTCTGATTCTTTATCTTAAGCCGACGCCGACTTCCCAATCCCTTTCTCCAGCGTCTGCGATTCCATATCGCTCAGCTTGATCTCCGCAGCGGCAACATTCTCTTCGAGATGTTTCACCGACGACGTCCCCGGAATCGGCAGCATCACTGGCGAATGGTGCAACAGCCACGCCACCGCCAGTTGTGCCGTCGAAGCATTGTGCGACTTCGCCGCTTTATCCAGTGCGCTGCCCGGCTGATTTAATTTGCCCGCTTCCATCGGAAACCATGGAATGAATCCCAGGTTGTGCTTCTCGCAATACTGCAGCACTTCTTCGTGCGTCCGGTCAGCGATGTTGTATTTGTTCTGCACACTGACGATCGGCGCTGTCTTCACTGCGCGCTCGATGTCTTTCACCGACACTTCCGACAATCCGATGTGCCGGATCTTGCCTTCCTTTTGCATCTTCTTCAGCTCGCCGATTTGATCTTCGACGGGCACCGACGGGTCGATGCGGTGCAACTGCCACAAATCGATCCGCTCCAGCTTTAGCCGCCGTAGGCTCATCTCGACGCACTGCCGCAAATATTCCGGCCGGCCAACAACCGTCCATTTGTTCGGTCCTTGTCGCGTGAATCCGCCCTTCGTCGCGATGACCAGCCCCGACGGATACGGATGCAACGCCTCCGCGATCAAATTCTCACTGACCTCCGGCCCGTAGGCGTCCGCCGTGTCGATCAAATTCACGCCGAGGTCCGGCAGCCGCTTCAGGACGCGTTTCGCTTCCTCGCGATCCTTCGGCTCGCCCCAGACGCCGTCGCCCGTGATGCGCATCGCGCCGAAGCCCAGCCGATGGACCGAGAGATCTCCTCCGATGGAGAAGGTGCCGCTAGCTTTTGCATTTGGTGTGCTCATACCGGGTTTGATTCGCTTCCGCCGCGAGAGGTTACCGCGACATCGAAATGCACCAGATTTTCGCAACACTCTGACTTCACAGTGAGTTGTGGTGCGATCCCAATCCACCGTCACTGGTGCCGGTGGCATCGGTCAAGTTCGGTGCCGGTGCCACTACGCACATCGCACCCACAACTATGTATCCGGGATCGGCGCACCGATAGTTGTTCTTCAGCGTGATATTCCGCGCTCCTTCAATCACATGCACCGCCGTCAATCCAATCGGCACGAGTGGCGCTGCACCGCGCAGTAATCGATTCGGCGAATGGCTCAGCCGCTGGTAGGAATACGTCGAGAGCGCCGCTTCGCCAATTCCCATCGGTATCATTTTTCCCCACGACGGATGCGTCCCCAGCAGCAGCCGCGACATCGGATCGTTCTCAAAGCAGAGGCTGCAGTGATGAATGAAGTNTCGCTTCGTCACGCCGTCGAAAACCTCCGCGCCACCGTGCACGAGCCCGAATACCAGCGACTTTCGATCAAGCCAATAGAACGGCCGCGTGCGCTCGGCC
>JGI12635J15846_10003564_pt1 | contig 13503 bp, 7 predicted proteins | sample BlaSpr_A8_OM2_M2_FD_15846 | JGI IMG/M metagenome (IMG submission 15846) | reverse complement strand
CGCGCGAAGAAGCTGGCGAATTGGTACAGCAGCATGGCGGGAAGCTCTCTGGGTCGGTGAGTAAGAAAACGGATTATGTGGTCGTCGGCACCGATCCCGGCTCGAAATACGAAAAGGCCAAGGGACTTGATGTCGCGATCCTCACCGAGCAAGAATTTGAGAAGTTAGTGGGACTGAGGTAGCGGGCGAACCTACTCCGAGTCTTTTTCATCTTCCTTCGGTTTAAAAAGGCGGAATAACGTGTGGTCCAGGAGCTAAGTCATTTAAAAGCAATACTTGCAGGACTTTCGACTTTGGCCTTGGCCATTGGCCTCTTGCATGCGCCAAGTCGTTTAGAATCAATTCCTTCATGAAGTCCCATAACTGTTGATTTTGCAGCGGATACAGTGAGCTTAAGTCTTTTAGATGCAATACTTACAAAAAAGAGGGGGCAGGGGGTCTGGGATTCCGACCCTGCTCTGGCTGTCGAGCTATTCAAGAATGCAACCGTAGCTGGGCTCCTCGATTTCGCGGCTATCAGCTATAATCCAAACTGGCGGGTGAGCCGGGTGATCGCTGGCTTGGTCATCGCAAGATGGCTGGGCGGGAGGAAAGTCCGGACACCGTCGTCGTAGGCTCGCAAGAGCCGGTGACGAAATAGGGCAACGCGCCTGGTAACGCCAGGGGTGCGGTGGCACAGACTTCAGTCTGTGCGGCTTCGCTTGTGCGATGTGAGTCGTGCGGAGAAGGAAGAGCACAGGCTAAAGCCTGTGCCACTGTTCACGGAAAGTGCCACAGAGAATATACCGCCGGCTGGGAGAAGCACGGTGGCATCGCGCAGGAAAACCTGCGGGACGTCTTCGAAACGCTCGCTCGGTTTGGCAAGGGTGAAAAGGTGGGGTAAGAGCCCACCGCTCCGATGGCAACATCGGAGGCACGGAAAACCCCGCGTGGTGCAAGGCCAAATAGGAGGGGAGAGCCGGCCCGGCTCGCTGAGAACGCTTGCGCAGTCGACCGCTTCGCGGTCGCCGCTGCAAAGAGCGTCCTCCCTCGGCGATGGAGCAATCCATCGTGGAGAGCAACCCTCGGGTAGGCTGCTGGAGTCACGGCGCGAGCCGTGACCTAGAGGAATGATCGCCGTTGCGTGCCGTCCCTTACGGGAAGGCGCGCCGCACAGAATCCGGCTTACAGGCTCATCCGCCAATTTAAATGTAAATCCATTCGTTGATAGCGAAAGATTCGTCACTCGCAAATCCACTTTCATTCCTGAACTCGTTCCCATTTTGATTTTATGGCAGAGTACTGTGCGATGGCCGACCCCGAAAACTCCACAGCCGCCGGCCGCATCGCGTTCCAGTATCCAAGTTTTGTACTTTTCCAAACAGCCCGCTTCTGCATCGTGCTGGCCAACGAGATGCAGTCGGTTGCGGTGGGCTGGCAAGTCTACGAGATCACCAAGCGGCCGCTCGATCTCGGGCTTGTGGGGTTGGCGCAGTTTCTGCCCGGCATCCTCCTCTTTCTCGTCTCTGGCCACGTGGCCGATCGTTACGATCGCCGCAAGCTCATCCTCTGCTGCTACGTCGGCTTCGCGTTGTGCTGCGGTTTGCTGCTTCTCTCCACCGGGCGGAGTTTGCGCTCGGTCTACTATATCTTTGCAGTTCTTGTCCTTTTTGGCGTCGTCCGTTCGTTCACTGGCCCCGTCAGCCGCGCACTGCTCCCGCAACTGGTTCCTGAAGAGCATTTCCCGAACGCCGTTGCCTGGGCTTCCACCACGTTCCAGGGCGCGGCCATCCTCGGCCCCGCGCTGGGTGGAATTGTTTACGCGCTCTTTCGTGGTCCCAGGGCCGTTTACGTTTTGGCAGTGATCCTGGCCTTGGCCGCGGTGCTCTGCACTCTGCAAATCAAAACACAAGCAAAGTCGCGTGCGCGGGAGCCAATCAACGCGACCACCGTACTGGCCGGCCTTCGCTACATCTGGCGCGAAAAAGTGGTTCTCGGCTCCATCTCGTTGGATTTGTTCGCCGTCTTCCTTGGCGGTGCGGTCGCTCTCTTGCCGGTCTACGCGCGCGAAATTCTGCTGACAGGCCCATGGGGGCTCGGTCTGCTCCGCACAGCTCCCGGGGTTGGCGCAGCCGCGATGGCCATTTTCCTCGCGCATCGGCCCTTCCGCCGCAAAGTCGGTCTAATCATGCTGTGGTGCGTCGCCGGATTTGGCTTGTTCACTATCCTCTTCGGCCTCTCCCACAGCCTCATTCTTTCCTTGGTCGCACTGTTTTTCGTCGGTGCAACGGACATGGTTAGCGTGATTGTTCGCGCCGTACTCATCCAGGTCGCCACGCCCGATGAGATGCGCGGACGCGTCAACGCCGTCGACATGGTTTTCATCGGAGCTTCCAACGAATTTGGGGAGTTCGAATCTGGCCTCACAGCCCAATGGTTTGGCACAGTACCTGCCGTCGTGCTCGGCGGGATCGGAACGCTGGTCGTGACAGCGATTTGGGCGTGGCAATTCCCTGAGCTAAGAAAAGTCGAGCAGATCCACTCGCTACCGACCCGCCCGGCGTGACTCTTCGCAAATTGCACGCCTGCCGGACTTCAGCCGCTGAACAAGCCAGGCGATGGTAGCGGTTCACGGGTTTATCTTGGTTGGTGCCGCGACGCTTGCTGGAGCGGCATTCTGGACTGCGGCTAAATCCGTGAGAGCGGCCTTAACAGAACCAGGGATTTTGTCCGAATTTGCGAGCAACACGCTTACTTGCCAAATCTGCGTCTCCGTTAAACGCCCTTTGAAGCCCGGCATTCCCGTCAACCGGATGCCATTCTCGGCTTTCCAGTAGGTTTCGGACGCGGGATCATCCGACACGCCAGTTCCGTGGAAAAGTTGTGGCGGCGGCGGGTACATGCCCTGGGCAATCGCTGTCTTCGGCTGGTCGGGCAGTCCATGACAGACCGCGCAGTGCTGTTTGTAGACTTCCGCGCCGCTCAAATAGCTCTTCTCGTCGGCAGCCACCGGCGATTCTGGAATTTTTTCTTTCGCGATATGTGCACTGAGTGCCATTTTTGCAAGCTTCTTCTCAAACGGCATGGGCGGATCCGTCACCGCTGCGGGCGCACGCCCCGTTGAAAAGTAGAGGTAACCCCCACACGCGATGAGCAGAATCCCCAGCAGAATGCCGACAACTAAACCCTTTACCATGTTCCTTTTCACCCGCCTTTGTCAGAATCCCCACAGCACTTCCCACGCTACCTAAGATTTCAGGGAGCGACAGTCTAAGCTCTGGCCCACCCTACTGGCTACTGGAATTAACTCGACTCAGGGCAATCTCCCATCGATACCCACTGCACCTCTTTTCACTTCCTCCAGGGGCAGCCCTTCTTGCTAGAGTTTCGTAACCATTTCCCTCTAAAATCCGTCCAATCTATGCGCAGACTGTCTTTTGCGGTAGGCTCAAAGGGTTGGCGGGGAATCCCCCCATGCGTGCCCCCTACTGTGTTGCCTCGGCGGACTCACTCGCAACGTCGCTTTTATCAACAGGAGAGAACGGATGGGCCACCTCAACTCTATAGACCTTCCCGAACCGGGCGCGCGTGATTCCTCCGCGGCACCGCCCGCCAAGGCCAAGAGCCGCTGGTGGCTCTGGATTATCATCCTCGCCGTCGTCGCCATAGGCATCTGGTATTACCGCGGACACTCGACGAGCGAAGCGGGCGCAACAGCCGCTCCCGGCGCGACTGGGAAAGGAAAGGGCGGCGCTGGAATGACTGTTCCGGTCGTCGTTGCCACAGCGCAGAAGGGCGATCTTCCCGTCTACCTGATCGGTCTCGGTTCCGTTACGGCCTTTAATACAGTGACCGTTCGCAGCCGCGTCGATGGTCAAATCGTCAAAGTGAACTTCACCGAGGGCCAATTCGTCCACGCAGGCGACGCCCTCATTGAAATCGATCCCCGGCCTTACCAGGTGATGCTCGAGCAGGCCGAAGGCCAGCTCGCCAAAGACCAAGCGCAACTCCACGACGTGCAAGTCGACTTCGAGCGTTACACGCTGCTCTACAACGAAGGCGTCGTCCCCAAGCAGCAAGTCGATACCCAGCAAGCGCAGGTAGGACAGTATCAAGGCGCGATCAAAGCGGACCAAGCCACGATCGACAACGCAAAATTGCAGCTCGTCTACGCGCGCATCACGGCGCCCATCAGCGGTCGCGTAGGATTGCGTCTCGTCGATCAGGGAAATATCGTGCACGCCTCCGATACCACCGGGCTTCTCGTCATCACTCAGCTTCAGCCCATTTCCGTCATCTTCACCCTGCCGCAGGACCAGCTCCAGCAGGTCCTGGTCAAACTCCGTGGCGGCGGCCAGCTTCCGGTGGAAGCCTACGATCGCGATGACATCACCAAGATCGCCGACGGCAAGCTAGCTACCATCGACAATACAATCGACGCCACCACCGGAACCTATAAGCTCAAATCGATCTTCTCCAACGACACCAACGTCCTCTTCCCGAACCAGTTCGTAAACGTCCACATGCTCGTAGACACCAAACGAGGTCTGGTCATCATTCCCGCCGCCGCCATTCAGCGCGGGCCGCAAGGTACTTACGTTTACGTAGTTTCGGGCGGCGATACGGTGAACATCCGCACGGTCACCATCGCACAGACCACCGGCAACAACATTGGTATCAGTTCCGGAATCAATCCCGGCGATGTGATTGTGATTGATGGCCAAGACAAGCTTCAGGAAGCCAGCAAGGTTGCAACCAGCACCTCCCCAACCGGCGGCGCGGGCCAAAGCGCAGCCGGGCAGCCCGCAGCGCAAACTGGTAGCCCATCAGGCGCCCCAACTGGAAAGAAATCCAGCAATCCTCCCAATAATCCGTCGGGAGGAAAAGCTCGATGAGTCCGTCCCGGCCGTTTATTTTGCGGCCTGTCGCGACCACTCTCTTGATGGTCGGCGTGCTGCTGGTTGGCTTCGTAGCTTACCGCCAGCTTCCTGTCTCCGCGCTTCCCCAGGTCGACTATCCGACGATTCAAATCCAGACCTTTTATCCGGGCGCCAGCCCTGACGTTATGGCTTCCTCCGTCACGGCCCCCCTCGAGCGCCAGTTCGGCCAAATTCCCGGCCTGAACCAGATGACCTCTTCGAGCTCCTTCGGCAGCTCGATCATCACTCTGCAATTCAATCTCGATCTCAACATTGACATCGCCGAGCAAGAAGTCCAAGCCTCCATCAACGGCGCGTCCAATCTTCTTCCACAGGGCCTCCCCAATCCGCCCATCTATAGCAAAATCAATCCCGCCGACGCACCAATCCTCACACTTTCGCTCACTTCAGATTCTTTGCCGCTCTCCAAGGTCGAAGATCTGACGGACACCACGCTCGCTCAGAAAATTTCACAACTAACAGGTGTGGGTCTTGTCAGCATCAGTGGCGGCCAGCGTCCCGCGGTCCGCATCCAGGCCAATCCCACCGCGCTCGCTTCCTATGGTCTGAGTTTGGAAGACTTACGCACCGCGCTTAGCGCTGCAAACGTCGATCAAGCCAAAGGCACTTTCGACGGCCCTCATCAGGCCTACACCATCGGCGCCAACGACCAGCTCATCTCCAGCGACAGCTACAAACCCATCATCGTGGCCTATCGCAATGGCGCTCCGGTTCGGTTGACGGATGTCGCCACCGTTTTCGATGGCACGGAAAACACCAAGCAAGCCGCCTGGGCCAACAAAAAGCCTGCCGTCATTCTGAATATTCAGCGCCAACCCGGCGCCAACATCATCGCCGTCGTTGATCGCATCATAAAACTCCTTCCCCAGCTTCAAGCTGCGCTCCCCGCTTCCGTTAAGATCGACATTCTCACCGACCGCACCACCACCATTCGCGCCTCCGTCCAGGACGTCGAATTCACTTTGATCCTCACAATCTGCCTGGTGGTCATGGTTATTTTCCTCTTTCTCCGTAGCTTGCGCGCCACCTTCATTCCCGCTTTAGCGGTACCTCTCTCGATCGTCGGCACTTTCGGCGTGATGTATCTCCTCGGTTACAGCCTTAACAATCTCTCCCTCATGGCGCTTACCATCTCCACGGGTTTCGTCGTCGACGACGCCATCGTCATGATCGAAAACATCAGCCGTTACATCGAAGAAGGTGAATCGCCTCTCGAGGCCGCTCTCAAAGGTTCCGAGCAGATTGGGTTTACGATTATTTCGCTCACCGTTTCTCTCATCGCCGTGCTCATCCCTCTTCTCTTCATGGCCGACATNGTNGGCCGNCTCTTCCGCGAATTTGCCATCACCCTCGCCATCACCATTCTTATTTCTGCCTTCGTGTCGCTCACGCTCACTCCCATGATGTGCGCCAAACTTCTTCGCCATCAGAAAGAAGAAGACCAGGGCTGGTTTTTTCGCAAGTCCGAAGATGTCTTTAATTCCGTCATTGCCTTCTACGGACGCACTCTGAAATTCGTCCTTCAGTACCGCAAGATCACGCTTCTCGTTACCACTGGCACCCTGATCGGCACCATCCTGCTCTACATTTACGTGCCAAAGGGCTTCTTTCCCGTTCAAGACACCGGCATCATTTTGGGGGTTTCGGAAGGCGCGCAGAACACTTCCTTCGCCGCCATGGCCACGCACCAGCAAGCCCTCGCCGACGTCATCCTAAGAGATCCTGCCGTCGAGAGCCTCTCCTCCTTCATCGGCATCGATGGTACCAACACCACGCTCAACAGCGGACGCATTCAAATCAATCTAAAGCCTCTAGCGCAGCGCGACGCCAATGCTTCTGACGTCATTCGCCGCCTCCAGCCCGAACTCGCCAAAGTGGATGGCATCTCGCTCTTCATGCAACCCGTTCAAGATCTCACCGTCGAAGATCGCGTCAGCCGTACCCTATTCCAGTACAGCCTCGAGGATGTTGACGCCAAAGAGCTCGCCTACTGGACGCCTCGTTTCATCCAGAAACTCAGCTCGCTCCCCGATGTCCGCGACGTCGCCAGCGACCAACTCAACCAAGGCCTGCTGGCCTCGCTGACGATCGACCGAGACACGGCGTCGCGCCTCGGTGTCTTGCCAGCGGCGATCGACAATACGCTTTATGACGCGTTTGGCCAGCGCCAGGTCTCGACCATTTACACGCAGCTCAATCAGTACCACGTTATCTTGGAGGTCGATCCGCAGTTTCAGCAGAATCCGGACTCGCTGAAAAACATCTATGTGGCGTCAACCAGCTCGTTGCAAGCCTTCAGCGGGTCGACAGCGAACATCACGAACAACGCACAGACCAGTGTAAGCGCCACGCCTAACACGCAGGTTCCCCTGAGCGCGTTCACGCGTTTCGAGCCCGGCGCCACGGCTCTTGCTCTCAACCATCAAGGCCAGTTTCCCGTGGTGACCATCTCCTTTAACCTGGCCCCGGGCGCGGCTCTCGGCGATGCCGTGAATGCCATCAACACTGCCAAGGCAGAATTAAATATGCCTGCCAGCATCCAGGCGACATTTCAAGGCACGGCAGCAGCCTTTCTCAACTCGCTCGCTAACGAGCCCATCCTCATCCTCGCCGCGCTGGTCACCGTTTACATCGTCCTCGGCGTCCTATACGAGAGTTATATCCACCCCGTCACTATTCTTTCCACGCTTCCTTCCGCGGGCGTCGGCGCTATCCTTGCTCTGCTGCTCTTTCACATGGAGTTCAGCGTCATTGCCCTGATCGGCATCATTCTTCTCATTGGTATCGTCAAGAAAAACGCCATTATGATGATTGACTTCGCTCTCGAAGCCGAGCGCAAGGAAGGGAAGGTCCCGCTCGACGCTATTTACGAAGCGTGCCTCCTGCGCTTCCGTCCCATCATGATGACCACCATGGCCGCGCTCCTCGGCGCTTTGCCGCTTGCTATTGGCAGCGGCGTAGGCTCGGAATTGCGGCGTCCTCTCGGTATTACCATCGTTGGCGGGCTCATCCTCAGCCAGTTGCTCACCCTCTACACTACGCCCGTCGTCTATCTGGCGTTCGATTGGCTGGCTCACCGGTTCGATGTTCACATCGGGAATGCGGTCGAAGAGCCCGCGCACGGGGATTAGCTAATGGTTTCCTCTGCCAATTTCTCCGCTCCGTTCATCCGCCGGCCCGTGGCCACGACGCTCATTACCATTGCGATCTTCCTCTCCGGCGTTGTGGCCTTTCGGATTCTCCCGGTCTCCCCTTTGCCGCAAGTCGACTTCCCAACAATCAACGTTGGCGCCAACCTGCCGGGAGCAAGTCCCGAAACCATGGCCTCCGCGGTCGCTACGCCTCTGGAGCGGCAATTCGGTCGCATCGCCGGCGTAACGCAGATGACGTCCTCGAGCAGCCTCGGGTCGACTAACATCACTCTCCAATTCGATCTCACGCGCGATATCAATGCTGCCGCTCGTGACGTTCAGGCCTCCATCAACGCCTCGCGGAGTCAGCTTCCGGCGGATATTCCGAGCCAGCCCAACTATCGAAAAGTCAATCCTGCCGACGCTCCCATTCTGATTCTTGCTCTGACATCGCAGAATATTCCGCCCGCCGAAATTTACGATGCTGCCGACTCGATCCTGGCGCAGAAGCTCGCGCAAGTCCAGGGAGTAGGGCAAGTGCAAGTCTGGGGCAGCTCCAGCCCCGCGGTGCGCGTGGAAGCCAATCCTTATCAGCTTAACAGCTACGGCATCAGTCTCGAGACTGTTCGAGCGTCGCTGCAATCAGCCAACGCCGATCTCGCCAAGGGTTTCCTTTCTGACGCGCAGAGAACCTGGGCTATAACCGACACCGATCAGCTTTTCAAGGCCTATGAATACCAGCCGCTCATCATCGGCGGACATACTGGCGCTCCCGTGCGCCTGCGCGATGTCGCGGAAGTCACGGACTCAACCGCGGATATTCGGAATCTGGGTCTTTCCGGAGGTCACCGCGCCGTACTTCTGGCAGTCTCCCGGCAGCCCGCGGCGAACATGATCGAGACCGTCGACCGCATCATGGCTCTTTTGCCGGTGCTGCGTGCCTCGATCTCGCCTTCCCTCCAGCTGAGCGTCGCCGTGGATCGCACCACCACGATTCGCGCTTCGGTACACGACGTCGAAGTCTCGCTGGTGATTTCGATAATACTCGTCATCCTCGTAGTGTTCGCTTTTCTCCGAAGCACTTGGGCGACGATTATTCCTAGTGTCGTCGTTCCGCTGTCGCTTATCGGGACGTTTGGCATCATGTATCTGTGCAACTACAGCCTGGACAATCTTTCGCTTATGGCGCTGACGATCTGTACCGGGTTCGTGGTGGACGATGCCATCGTAGTCATCGAAAACATCACCCGCCATATCGAGAACGGGATGAAGCCGTTCGACGCGGCGATGAAGGGCGCCAGTGAAATCGGCTTTACCGTGCTTTCCATGAGCACCTCACTGGTTGCCGTTTTCATCCCCATTCTCTTGATGCCGGGCATTGTCGGACGGCTCTTCCGCGAATTTGCTGTCGTTCTCAGCGTCGCCATCTGCGTTTCGCTCTTCCTCTCTCTCACCACCACGCCCATGATGTGTGCGCGTTTCCTGAAACATGAATCCGGACGCCACAACTGGATTTACAATTTTTTCGAACGCGCCTTTAACTGGTTTCTTCACCTCTATGATGTTTCTCTCAAGTGGGTCCTGCGCCGTCAATTGCTGATCCTTGGAATGACCTTCTTCACTGCGGTTCTCTGCGCTTATCTGTTCTTTCACGTCAATTCCGGATTTTTTCCGCAGCAGGACACCGGCCGCTTCAGCGGCAGCATTCAGGGCGACCAGGATCTATCCTTCACCGCGATGTCGCAAAAGATGCGCGTTTTCGCCGACATTGTGTTGAAGGATCCAGCGGTAGATACTTTGACTTCCTTCGCTGGGGGAGGCGGTGGCGGCGGCAGCACGGCGCGCATGTTCGGCCAACTCAAGCCTCTTAGCGAACGGAAAATCAGCATCGACGAAGTGATCGCCCGCATACGAAAGGCCACCTCAAAAGTTCCCGGTGCCGTTCTCTATCTTCAGGCCGTGCAGGACCTCAGTGTCGGCGGCCGCGGCAGTGCTGCTCAATACCAGTACACTCTGCAAGCCGATAATCTCAACGACCTGACGCACTGGACCCCGCTACTCCAGCAAAGATTGGCCAAAATTCCCGAACTTCGCGATGTCAATTCCGACCAGCAGATGCACGGCCTCCAAACTTCTCTCGTCATCGATCGCGATACCGCCAGCCGGCTCGGCGTCGCCATGCAGGCAATAGACAACACCCTCGGAGACGCCTTTGGCCAGCGCCAGGTCTCAAACATTTATAAGGGGCTGAATCAATATCATGTGGTGCTCGAGGTGATGCCCAGCGCGCAGCAGAGTCCCGAAGCGCTCAAGTCTATCTACGTGCCAGCCTCCGGCGGCAAATTGGTTCCGCTGAGTGCCTTTGCCCACTATGAGCCTTCCAACACGGCGCTTTCCGTCAATCACCAGGGAATCTTTCCGGCGATTACGCTCTCCTTTAATCTGGCGCCGGGAGCTTCTCTGGGGCCCGCCGTCCTACACATCCAGGAGGCCACCGGCGAAATCGGTATGCCGCCGACCGTGCACGCTACATTTCAGGGCACGGCTCAGGCCTTTCAAGACTCCCGCTCATCTCAGACCTTTCTCATCATTACTGCGCTCATCGCGGTCTACATTGTCCTGGGCATTCTCTACGAAAGTTTCATTCACCCCATCACCATTCTTTCCACTATTCCTTCCGCGGGCATCGGCGCCATTCTTGCCATCAAACTCGCCGGCTCCGATCTGAATATGATTGCCCTCATCGGCATCATCCTCCTGATCGGCATCGTCAAGAAAAACGCCATTCTTATGATTGATTTTGCCGTGCAGCTCGAGCGCGAGGAGAAAATCCCGCCGTTGGACGCAATTTACAAAGCCTGTCTGCTGCGCTTCCGCCCCATCCTGATGACCACCATGGCCGCGCTCTTCGGCGCGCTGCCTCTCGCGCTAGGCACGGGCGTAGGCTCCGAACTCCGGCGCCCCCTGGGCATCACTATCATCGGCGGCCTCATCGTCAGCCAAATGCTCACTCTCTTCACCACGCCGATCGTCTACATTTACATGGACCGCCTGCAGACTTGGCTCCAAGGCGCCCGCAAGCACAGACACGCGCCCTCCCCCGCCGCCGCTGAGGCGGACTAATCCGGCACTCGATCCTATTCTTATCTAGAGTTTGTCTCGGTTTTATCGCGGCATCGCGGCGGTTCGCGCAGCGCCCTCAACATTTCTATGAGCTGCCGATCAAATATCCCGTCAAGAAAACCAGCACTCCGCCCACAATCACCTGAAACGCCGCCTGCAAGAAAGGAGTGTCCATGTACCGGTGCCGGATGTAGCTTATGATCGCCAGCTCGAGGCACACGACAACCACCGCAACGATCGTCGCAATATGAAAATTGGCAATCAGAAACGGCAGCGTATGTCCGATTCCCCCGGCGGTGGTCATCAGGCCCGTGACCGTCCCGCGCAGCCACGGCGATCCTCGCCCCGTCAACGACCCATCGTCGGAAAGCCCTTCCGAAAAGGCCATCGAGATACCCGCGCCGATCGATGCCGCAAGTCCCACTCGAAATGCGTCCCAGCTCTGGTGCGTTGCGAACGCCGCCGCAAACAGCGGTGCCAGCGTGGACACCGACCCGTCCATCAATCCCGCAAGCCCCGGTTGCACGATTTGCAGCAAGATCAGCTTGCGGTGCGATTCGGCTTCTTCCGCGCGCGCAGGCTCTGTCAAATGTTTCTCTTCCAGACCGTCCGCCGTCGCGGAGTGTTTTCGCTCTTCATCTGCCAGTTTATTCAGCAGTTCCCGAGTGGGCGCGTCCGTGATACGGCTGACCGCTCGCGAATAGAAACGAGCCGCCTCCATCTCCATCACTTTCGCTTGTTTCCTGGCAACATTCACGCCCAACGGCCGCACCAGCCACGTTGGCCTCCGCTGCAAGAATCCCTTTACGTTTTCGCGCCGGATCAACGGGATATGGTCGCCAAAGCGTTGCCGGAACATCGCCAGCAGCCTGTCCCGGTGCACCACTTCTTCCTCGCGCATCTCTTCGAACATCTTTGCCGTCGCCGGATAAGTCTCGCGCAAGGCGTCCGCAAATTCCCCGTAGATGCGCCCGTCCTCTTCTTCCGACGCAATCGCCAGCGCCAGGATCTCTCTCTCGGTCAATTCCTTGAATTTTTTCAGCATCGTGACCGTCCTCGCTCTCAGTGAGGACAAAGAATCGCACAAACTGTGGAAAGAAGTCACCTGAAGGTGGGAATCGGAGGCCGCGGGGAAGCACTTCACAACTGTGCCGGATGCGGACGGAGATGTCGCCTTATAGAACCGAACCCTTGCGGAATCTGATCGCTAAACCAAGAAACCTTGCGTCCGGCAAAGATGTACAATGCCAAATCGGTCGCCTGCCCCGACCTTATGCTTCATTCGGTACAGATGATTCTTCACCGTCTGTTCCGACAAGCAGAACTGGTTCGCGATTTCCTTGTTCGTCAGTCCCTGCGCGATCAACGGAACGATTTGCTGCTCCCGCCGCGTCAACCCCAGCCTCGGGTGAATCGTCGCCGAGTGCACCGATGTCGCCTCGCGCTCAAAGAACCGGAACAGCAATGCGCACAGCGACCCCGGACACACCGCCTCGCCCGCCTGCACCGCCTGCACGGCTTCCAGGACGCTCTCCGCCGAGGCGTCTCTTGGCAGATACCCTCGGATTCCCGCTCGCACGTATTGAAAAAATTCCGCCTCGTCTTCCGTCATTCCCACCAACAAAATTCGCACGGTTGGCGCCGTCAATCGCACTTGCCGGATCACGAAAATATCTTCCGCCAGGCTCCCGCGCGACGTCAGCAACAAAATATCGGCTTTCTCCTCGCTCAATCCTTCCACTCGAAACGGCCCCGCCGAGTTCAATCCCACCACATCGATGTCCCCCTGCCTCATCAGCATCCGAGACAGCGCTTCACGTAACAGCCGATTTTCCGCGGCAATGTACACCCGAGCCCGCCGCTCTACTTCCCCGCTTGCCCTTATCCGAACCCCATCTTCCGCTGCTGGCGGATTCCCTCGCCGCTCTCTTTGCGCCAGTTCTTGGTGCGGTCCTCCACTTGACAAAAATGCACTTCGGCGCGCCCCTGCATTCATGTTGAAAATTCCTCCAACTGTGCCTTATCCACCTCCGCGAAAGCATTCCCCTCAGCAGGTCCCCGATCGCGGCTGGTACTCAACTTCTGCAATTCCTCAGCCGCAATCCTTTTTCTCCTTCCACCTCCGGTCTCTATATATCTCCCTTCGTACCTATCTCTTAGGACTGGACTTCGTTGGGGCCGTATTCCCACTGAGTCCCAAACTGGTACTAATCCCTCTCTGCCACTTCACTTCGGAACTCCCCATTAAATCCTTCTTATTCTTCTCTCTAGCAAACCCCCCCTTCCTCTCTTTCATTCGCAGTACTTTCGTACTATCATTCGTTCAGAGC
>JGI12635J15846_10003563_pt1 | contig 13504 bp, 9 predicted proteins | sample BlaSpr_A8_OM2_M2_FD_15846 | JGI IMG/M metagenome (IMG submission 15846) | reverse complement strand
CTCGGCGCCGTAGGTAGTAGGAATTCCGGCGGTGTCGAGAAGATCTTTCGTTCCCCATGGAATGCCATGGAGCGGCCCGCGGTACTTGCCTGCGGCGATCTCCTCATCGGCTTGCTTGGCTTGAGCAAGCGCGAGTTCAGGCGTGAGTGTGATCACACATCGCAGCTTCGGATTGAACCGCTGCAACCGTTCAAGATAAATGTTCGTGAGCCGTTTTGAGCTCAGTTTTCGAGTCTCGATCCAACGCGAAAGCTGCGTGACCGAAGCGAAGGCAATGTCGTCGTCATTTGTCGGTAACGGACCCGGATCGGCGTGGCTGCGCACGAACCGATCGCGCTCTGGAAGGATTCTCTGGCCGGGCAGCACCGGGTCCCAGCGCGAAGCAGGCGCGAGCGTGGGTTCGAACGCCAGCTTGCGAGGACCTGTCCGCCGCTCATACAACCCGGCCATCGTCTTTCGCCAACTGGCCGCAGCCATCGCTCGCTCGGCGTCGGTCAACGAGATCTGCACGAGCTTTTCGGCTTCAGCGAAAGTGGAAACCGTTACCTCGGGTCCGACAGCAGGCCCGGTGCCGAACGCGGATGGAGAACCTGGCGGCAGATCTGTGGACATCTGAGCCTTGCTGAGAGACGCGGCGGCGGCTCCCAGAAGAGTAAGAGATGTAGCCGCCAAGAACTGTCTGCGCGATTTAGACATGAATCCTCCGCATCGCATTTTAACCCGCGCGTGGCAAGACATCCTCGCGAGCAAACTCGTGCAACACTTCACGAACTATTGGGGCAGTTGTTCCAGCATCTTCTGTGCCGATGCATCATCAGGGCGCTGCTTGACCAGCTCAAGAAGAACATTCCGCGCCTTTTCGGGCGCACCTTCGAGGGCGTATACACGAGCCAGGTTTAGATACGATTGATCGAACTGAGGTGCGAGCCGGATGCATTCTTCGAAACTGGCGACCGCCTCGTCGCGTCGCCGCGTGCGCAGGTAAAGCACGCCGAGATTATTCAAAGCCTCGGGATACACCGGGCGGAGCTTCAGCGCTCTCTGCAGATAGTCGTAGGCGTGGTCGTTGTCATCCATTTGCGCGAAGACCATCGCCAGGCTGTAGTTCGCCTCCGGGTCCTGAGGTCCAACTGCGACTGCGCGCTCCAGCACTTTGCGAGCTTCGGCCCAATGCTTCTGCTGACGGTAAGCGTTTCCCAGGTTTTCGAGGGCAATCAAATGGTCGGGACTCAGCCGCAGAGCCTCCTCGAAATATGGAATCGCTTCCTCGGTTCGCCCTTCGCGCGTGGCCAGCAGGCCAAGATTGTTCCAGGCATTCGGCAAAGTTTCGGGATAGCTGGCGTGAGCCTTTATCGCGCGTTCAAAGCTTTCGCGCGCTTCCCTGCTCTTTTCCTGCTTCAGATACACGCTCCCCAGGCCGTACAGCGCTTCGGCGCTCGATGGACTATCGCGCAACGCCAACTTGAATGACGCTTCCGCCTCTTCGAAATAGCTTTTTTGAAAATAGACCGAACCATAGGAAAGATAATTGCGCCGGAACTCCGACGTCTCACTCACTCCGGGAAACGGCAGCGCTTTTGCCAGTCGTTCTGCCGCAGATTGTGGAATCTGCCGAAAGTCCTGTTCGACGTGCTCGGCATTTATCGGACCCTGGTAGACCTTGACGATGTCTCCCTTGTCGCTAATGAGAAATGATGTCGGAAGACTGAGGTCGCGGTGCCGGTCGAACAAGTAGCGATAGAGAATGTTATAGATGCCGGCCACATCGTCTGATCCACGAAGGACAGGAAATGAAAGATGAAGCTCGCCAGCCAGAGCTTGAGCTTTTTCGGAGTTGTTAGTATCGTCGACGTTCACCGCGAGCAGTTGAGGTCGAGGGTTCATCGAATCCGTGGCGGCCCAGCGTTTGTAAACTTGATTGAGGACTTTCAAGTCTTCCCGCCAATCAGTTGATCCTGTGGCCCAGAAATTGAGCACTACTGTTTTGCCGCGAAACGCGGACAGTGTCTGAGTCTTTCCACTCAAGTCGGGAAGAGAAAAATCCGGCGCGGAGACCGGCGCCAGGAGCCAAGTTTCAATCGTCGCGCGGAGTGCCTCGATGTCTTTCTGAGTATTGTTTGCGTCGCGCGTTTTTTGGGATGGCACGGATTCAGCAGCACCGACCCCCATACTCTGAGGGGTTGACCTGAACGCCTCGACTTTATAAGACTCCGACCCTTCCTCAACCCATACGCGATGATCAATCGGAAGATCACGGAACTCCTGCACCAACCCGCTGGGCCAGCGGATCGACGCCCGCACCGGGCCCCTTGCCTCGCCCAAACCAAAAAACATCTCCTTACTGTGCTGGGAAAGAAATCCCGATCCCGCCTGCAGCATACGCGTCTGCCGACTCAATTCAGTTTCTAGCGTAACCGCCGCGCCGATAGCGTCAGGATTACTTTTTACCCCGCGAAGTCGGAAAGCGATCGAGGGCGCGAGATTCTTCATTACGTTCTTCAAGACTCTCAATTGCGGACCATTACGGTTTTTCAAAAATACTTCCAGCCTGCCGTCGTGGTCGAAATCGGCGAGGGCAAACGCTCTCCCATCTTCAAGAAAGTCCAGACCTACGACGGCCGACACGTCAGAAAACGTTCCATCGCGATTGTTCGCATAAAAAACATTGCGCTCGAAGCCGCTCCAGGTACTGTCGGCGCGAATCAACTCATTCAATGCGTTCCATCCTTCTTCGTAATCGTGCGCAGGCGTCGCGTCGCCAGGCGAATTCGCAACCACCTGCCGCCAAAAGAAGCTGTTCAGGTCTTCCGCCTGGGTTGGCCTCGAAGGACCAGAGATCATACCGTTGGCGATGTAAAGATCAGGAAAACCGTCGTGATCAAAATCCCAGGCGTCACTTGACCACGACCAGCGACCCATTGCGACTGCAGCGGAGGCGGTCGTGTCCTGGAAAGCGTCAGNGTTGCCGCTGAGGGAAGCGGCATTGCGAAACAAAGAATTGCCTCTGGCGTGTTTGCGATATAGAGCTCGCACTTCTTCNGGCGCGTCTTTCTGAAAAACGTCCTGCGTCGAGACGCGCATCCCCGCAGCCGACCACATATCAGCGACGTAAATATCCTCAGCCCCGTCGTTGTCGTAATCGAACCAGCAGACGCTCATGCCCGCCCCGATGTCCTCCACTCCAGCCCTTGCAGCGACGTCGGTGAAGGTTCCATCACCATTGTTGCGATGGAGATTCTTCCGCCCGAAGTCGTTGACTACGTAAAGATCGGGCCACCCATCGCGGTTGTAGTCGTTCCATCCACAGCAAAAGCTGTAGCGGGTGTTGTTCTGATCAAGGCCCGACTCCTTCGTGACGTCACGGAAGGTTCCGTCGCGATTGTTGCGCATCATGAAGTTTGGAGGCCCGTTTTCCGAATCATAATAAGGGGAGGGATATCGATACTGGTCCGTGCCCTGGTAATAGATGTAAAGACAAAAGTAGATGTCCAGCCAGCCATCGCGGTCATAGTCGGCAAGCGCCGCACCAGTGAAAGTACCTTGCGGGGGGCTGGCGAACTTGAATGCGTCGGATTTCTGGCGGAACTTTCCGCCCCCCTGATTCAAAAACAACAGTGGACCACTGGTGCACACAACGATCAGGTCCTGGCGACCATCGTTATCAAAATCGGCAAAGAATGCGCACGCGGTGTTTTCCAGTATCCCAACTCCGGATGCTTCCGTGATGTCCTCGAACGTTCCATCTCCGCGGTTGCGATAGAGCCGGTTGGGCAAGCCCGCGGGTTGACACACGTATAGGTCGTCGAACCCATTACCGTCAATGTCTCCGACCGAAACGCCATTGTGCCCATAGATGTCGATACCGCACGCCCCGTCGAGAACTGTGCGCCAGTAATCGGCTCCTTGGAGCAACTGCGAAGCGTAAGACGCATTGCCGCCGAATACCTGCGCGGCAATATCCACATAAATTGGATCGCCCGAACGAGCGCTGGTCTCGTCGAGAGTCCGCCAGTTCTTCAAGTGGAAGCTGCCGTCCGAAGCGGTCTCCCATTCGACCTCCCAGTGCCCCACCCTTTGTTCGCGATAGAACTTAAGGCCCGAGCCCACCAACTCGTAACGCACGCGAGTTCGCAAGCCGGCTGGAGGCCTCGCGTCGTCCTTCGGGTCGACGTCCGATGACTTCGCGGGAATCGCATCAATACTCACCACCTGGAACTCGGCGCTCACGATTTTCGAAAAGGGATTCATCGCGGAGCGTAATTCCTGAAGAAAGGCTTCTCCTCCCTGAGATGGAAATTGCGCGAATGTATTCTGATGAACCTCGAGCACTGTTCCCGAACGCACAAGCCGCGATTCGACGGGTCGCAAAGAGGATGCCGAGAAGTCGGGAATAAGGACCTTCTCGAGCGCCCGCGTGTCCTGCGGAGATTGCAGCAAGCTCGAACTCCATTCGGCGAAAATCGCAGCGATCTGGTCCTGATATTTCTCGGTAACAAACTTGTCCAGGCCTGCTTGTGTTTTGAGCAGCGTGGCATCAAGCGGCATCTGCGAGCGATAGTGAGGATGCAAATGAAAATCGATATTGCCCTTCGGCGCGGAGGNATTCTGGGAATCGANAATTGCAGGGAACGCAAGACCGCGTAGTCGGGCGGGAATGAGCGCCGTGGAAGCTCCCCGGCAGCAGCGGATCAAAAAATTGCGCCGACGAAAGTCGACCGAATCTTTACTCTTCGCTGGCTCAGTCAGACTTTTGACCTCCGGATATTGTGGAACCGAAATTTAACAGCCACGTCAGAGCCCGTCAAGGTTGAGCTGGAGAAGTGGCCGCCACGCGAACCTCACCAAAAGCGATTCCGCTTCGCGTCATCGCTGGAGCAGGCGCATCTATAATAATCCTGCTCCCCCGAGATGGAGCATCCAATGAAGCTCGATGAACAATTATTGAGAAGTGTGCCTAAGGTCTTGCTGCACGAACACCTGGACGGCGTACTGCGACCGCAAACTGTAATCGAATTAGCGAATGCTGCAAAATATTCCGAGCTTCCAACCAATGATCCACAAGCGTTGGCCAACTGGTTCCATCAAGGCGCCAACAAGGGCAGCCTCGCGAAATATCTTGAAGGATTTGCGCATACCATCGCGGTCATGCAGACCGAAGAAGCGCTGGAACGCGTGGCCTATGAGCAGGTCGAAGACCTCAGTCGCGATGGGGTGGTCTACTTTGAAACTCGTTTCGCGCCCATCTTTCATACCCGGAATGGATTAACCCACCAACAAGTTGTATCTGCGGTTCTAAAGGGATTGGAACGCGGGCGAAAAGCCTTTGGAGTGCCTTCAGGATTGATTATCTGCGCCATGCGCAACATGGACGTGTCGCTGGAAATGGCGGAGCTCGCTGTCGATTTTCGCGACCGTGGCGTTGTCGGATTCGATCTTGCCGGCGAAGAAGGCGGGTATCCGCCTAAGAAACATGTAGAAGCTTTTCACTACATTCAACGAATGAATTTTAATATCACCGTTCATGCAGGCGAGGGCTATGGAAAGGAATCAATTTGGCAGGCGATTCAGTATTGTGGAGCGCATCGCATCGGGCACGGGACACGACTGATTGAAGACATCGCGATCGCCGACGGGAGAGCGGTGAAATTAGGAGACCTCGCGCAATACGTTCTCGATAAGCGAATCCCGCTGGAGATCTGCCTGATCAGCAACGTGCACACTGGAGCCGCGCCCAGCGTGGCCGAACACCCCTTCAAGATTTTCTATCAGGAGAAATTTCGCGTTACCCTCAACACCGATAACCGGCTGATGAGTGATACCTCCATGACCCGGGAATTCACCGCTGCCGCCGAGACCTTTGGCCTCACGCTCGACGATTTCGAAAAAATTACTATCAATGCAATGAAGAGCGCGTTCCTACCGTATAAAGAACGTTGCGGAGTCATTTACTCGATAATCAAACCGGGCTATGCCAAGGCCCGTAACTCGATTTCGTCCCGAGCGACAGCGACAAAAGGATAAGTTCGGCCTCGCAACCTCTGCTATATTTACCCTCTCGCGGAGGTGCATCCATGTCCCGAACCGTGCGCTGTGGACTGATCCAGGCAGGTAATGTACTGACGAGCGACCGCTCGCTGCCACAAATCAAGAAAGCCATGATCGACAAACATCTCAAGCTCATCGAGCGGGCTGCGAAACAAAAGGTGAAAATACTTTGCCTGCAGGAACTGTTCTACGGGCCATATTTCTGCGCCGAGCAGAACATCCGCTGGTACGAACTCACCGAGCGAGTTCCCGATGGGCCGACCACCAAGCTGATGCAGAAGCTCGCGGCGAAATATCGCATGGCAATCGTCGTCCCCGTGTACGAGGAGCAGATGCCGGGAGTGTATTTCAATACTGCCGCCGTGATCGACGCGGACGGAAGTTACCTTGGCAAGTACCGCAAGCACCACATACCTCACGTCCATCCTGGCTTTTGGGAAAAGTTCTACTTCACTCCCGGCGATCTCGGCTATCCCGTTTTCAAAACCAAGTACGCTGCTGTCGGCGTTTATATCTGTTACGACCGCCATTTCCCCGAGGGGGCGCGCATCCTGGGCCTCAACGGCGCAGAGATCGTGTTCAATCCTTCCGCGACTGTAGCCGGGCTTTCGGAATACTTGTGGGAACTCGAGCAACCCGCGCACGCAGTGGCCAATGGTTATTTCGTGGGAGCGATCAATCGCGTGGGTACCGAGAAGCCATGGAACATCGGCGAATTTTATGGCAAGAGCTACTTCTGCAATCCTCGTGGCAAGATCGTAGCTCAGGCCAGCCGCGATAAAGATGAAGTCCTCGTCGCCGACCTCGACCTCGATATGATTGCCGAAGTACGAAAGGTGTGGCAGTTTTTCCGCGACCGCCGTCCCGAAACCTATGGCCCCCTAACCGCTCAGACTGGGCGGGCTCTGGCAGCTGACTAACTCTTATGACCACAAGCCGAATCGAAGCCAGTCCGCTCTACAATCCCGACCTGGCGCCGGCCACCAACGATCGGCGCCATTGGGGAATTTACAACTATGCCGCGCTCTGGGTATCGATGTCGGTTAATATTCTCACTTACATGCTGGCCGCAAGCCTCATTCAGGGGGGAATGAACTGGAAGCAAGCTGTGGCAACCGTATTTCTCGGCAATACCATTGTCCTGATTCCGATGCTGTTGAATTCGCATCCTGGAGCACGTTATGGAATTCCTTTTCCTGTGTTGGCTCGAGCCTCATTTGGAGTTCTTGGAGCTAACGTAGCCGCGGTTTTGCGCGCATTGGTGGCGTGCGGCTGGTTCGGCATTCAAACCTGGATCGGCGGCGAAGCCGTGAGCACGCTGCTCGCGACTTTGTTCCCTGCGTGGAGACACTTTCCTTACAGCACGGCGGTTTGCTTCCTGGCTTTCTGGCTTATCAACCTTGCCGTGATTCTTAAGGGTGTCGAATACATTCGCGTTTTGCAAGGCATAAGCGCGCCGGTTCTCTTAGCCGTCGGAGTTCTGCTCTTGGCGTGGGCGTATCGCAGCGCCGGCGGGTTTGGCCCCATGCTCGCAGCCCCTTCGCGATTCGCCAGCTTTCCGGATTTTCTCAAGTTCCTAGTTCCCGCATTGAATGCGACGGTAGGTTTCTGGGCAACCGTCTCGCTCAACATTCCCGACTTCACGCGCTTCGCACGCAGTCAACGCGAACAGATGATCGGCCAAGCGCTTGCTCTGCCGGCCACCATGACGCTTTATTCGCTGATCGGAATCCTCGTCACATCGGCGACCGTAGTCATTTACGGAACGGCGATCTGGGATCCAGTCCAACTGCTTAGCCGTTTTCATTCGCCGGTCGCCGTTGTTATCTCATTGCTAGCGATTCTGCTCGCGACCCTCAATGTGAATATCGGCGCCAACGTCGTTTCTCCGGCCAATGACTTTTCCAACCTGTGGCCGCGCAAGATCAGCTTTCGCACTGGCGGGGTGATCACCTGCTTCATGGGAATTGCGATGATGCCGTGGAAACTATTGGGAAACTATAAAACCATGATCTTTGGATGGCTGGGCGGTTATGCGGCATTCCTCGGACCGGTGGCAGGCATCATGATTTGCGATTATTTCGTNGTGCGACGGCGCGTACTCNTGGTCGACGACCTTTACCTGCGCGGCGGAGCCTACGAATANTCTCGCGGCTTCAACTGGTTCGCCGTAGCCGCGTTAGCAGCGGGNGCGGGAACGGCTCTTGTGGGATTAATCGTTCCAGCGCTGCGAACGCTCTACGATTATTCCTGGTTTGTTGGCTTTGTAGTTTCGTTCGTGTTCTATTACGGGCTGATGGCGGCCTACCGGAGAGAACCGGGAGTGCCTGCGGCAGAAGCGGCTTCGTAGACGTCGAGGGAGATTGCTTATTCCTGGAACGTCACGCACACACCNTTGGGGTCAATCGCGCCAAACTCTTTTGTTCCCCAAGGCTTGGTTTGCAATGGGCCGTTGGGATGCACCTTGCCGCCGCGTTGTTGATATTCGGCATACATCGCCTCAATACCTTTCACAGCCAGCCGGACCATAGTCTGGTCACCGACTTTTCGCGCGAGTACTTTGTCGTTCATGCCTGCGATGTGCAGGTACGCGTCGCCGCGATTGATCCCTGCATAGGTCGGCGGAGTGTTGTCGCGAAAGGTTTCCTTGAAACCGCAGACTTCCGTCCACCAATTCAGAGACTCCGCAGTGTCAGCAGCGGGTAGAACAGGGATGGCGCCTTTGATGATCGGTTCCATTTCAAGAAGTATAGAATTCTTGCGGGCTTTACACCCTAGTCAACGAGCTATTGAAGTGCAGGCAATATCTCTTTCTTGTATTGTTCGAGTGTGTCTTCTTCGTCGCCGCACATCAAGTAAACATTAAACTGCGTCACACCGACGCTGGCTAATTTGCGAAGTTTTTCCCGATGTGCCTCGGCCGGTCCAACCAAACAAAATCGATCCACGACATCATCCGAAACGAAGTTTGCGTTGCTGCTATCCACTTCGCAATGATGCTGGTAATCGTACCCCCCTCGATTGCGGACAAACGACGTCAGCGCTGGCGGCAACTCCTCGGGCTTGTAACGCGAAATTAAATCTACTACATGATTTGAAACCAGTGCCGGAAACCAGCGTACGCGCTCCCGCGCCAGCTTGAGATCGTCAGACATCCACACCGGCGCAGCCGCCATAACTTCAATCTTGCGCCAGTCTCGTCCGGCTTGCTCGGCGCCTTTTTTCACGAAACTAAGACACCACGCGATCAGATCAGGATCGGCGAACTGCAATATGACACCATCCGCGACTCTACCAGCCAGGTCGAGCACCTTGGGTCCATATCCCGCAATCCACACCGGCGAAGATTCCTTTGCCCAGGAGAGCCGCGTAGGCTGGCCTTCATAGTCGATTTCATGTCCCGCAGTAAGCTCGCGAAATGCTTTCACCGCGCGCTCCAAATCTCCAGCGCCAACCGGCTTCTTGCCCAGGACTCGCCGCGAACTGTCGCCGCGCCCGATGCCAAGCTGCATGCGCCCATTTGAAATCAGATTCAGCGTAGCAAAGAGGCTCGCAGTCACGGTGATGTCGCGAGTGGCAGGATTGGTGACGCATGGGCCAAGCCGCATGTTCTTCGTGTTACTCGCCATCAAGGTAAGCACTGGGTACGGCTCCAGCCACAGCACGTGAGAATCGAAGATCCATCCATATTGAAAACCCGAGGCTTCCGCCTGACGCGTGAGCGCGATAATGCGCTCGACGGGCATGTCAGGTTTAATGGTGATGCCAAAGCGCATGTGATCTCCTTTGTGAACCTTCGCGCCCTTTGTGCTTACTGGTTTTGTCTTTCCAAAATCGTCAGTTGCACAATCGCTGCTCCGAGGTGTCGCAGTTTAGCATAAAATCTGTGCTGCCAGTTGAGGAGGAAGCGATGGGCTTTGACACCCTCATCACAAACGGACGCGTGGTGACGGCCACTGACACGTTCGCCAGCGACGTTGCTATCAGCAACGGTAAGATCACGGCCATCGGAGAAAATCTCCCTCGCGACAATGCTACGAAGATTGTCGATGCCGCTGGAAAGTATGTGTTGCCGGGAGGAATCGACGTACATACTCATCTCGACATGCCCTTCGGTGGCACCAACAGCGCCGATGATTTCGAGACGGGCACGAGAGCCGCCGCGTTCGGCGGGACCACGACTTTGATCGACTTCGCCATCCAGTACAAAGGCCAGACGCTTCGAACGGCCTTCGACACATGGATGAAAAAAGCGTCGGGCAAAGCCGTCAGCGACTACTCGTTCCACTGCATCATCACTGACCTAGCGGACGCGCAGCTCGAAGAAATGAATGCTCTGGTCCGCGAAGGCGTCACTAGCTTCAAGCTGTTCATGGCTTATCCCGGCGTATTCATGCTCGATGATGGCAGCATTTTCAAAGCACTGCGTGCGACGGCGAAGAATGGGGGCTTGGTCTGCATGCACGCCGAAAACGGCAGCGCCATCGATGTAATTGTTCAGCAAGCACTGGCTGAGGGGAAAAAAGCGCCGAAATATCATGCGTTGACGCGGCCAACCACCGCCGAGGCGGAAGCCACATCGCGCGCTATCGCTCTCGCAGAGATGGCCGGAGCGCCGGTTTACATCGTGCATTTGAGCTGTAACGATGCTCTCGAAAAAGTTCGCGAGGCTCGTGACCGCGGCCTACCTGTCTACGCTGAGACTTGCCCGCAATATCTTTATCTTTCTATTGAAAATTTTGATGTTCCCGGATTTGAAGGAGCGAAATACGTGTTCACTCCCCCATTGCGCGAAAAGTGGCACCAGGAAAAACTTTGGAATGGACTGAAGCAGGATCACCTGCAGGTGGTTTCAACTGACCACTGCCCATTCTGTTTCAAAGAACAAAAAGAACTGGGAATCGACGACTTCACCAAAATCCCCAACGGAGGTCCGGGAATCGAGCATCGGATGAGCTTGATTTATTCCGGCGGCGTGGCCCAAGGCCGCTTCAATGTCAACCGCTTCGTAGAACTCGTTTCTACAACGCCGGCAAAACTATTCGGCCTCTATCCCCGCAAAGGAACGATCGCAATAGGAAGCGATGCCGACCTGGTAATTTTCGATCCCGCCCGCAAGCACACCATTAGCGCACAAACTCATCACATGCGCGTCGATTATTCAATGTTCGAAGGCATCCAGGTAACGGGCATGCCCGATGCTGTATTCTCTCGCGGCCGGATCATTGTAGAAGGAGATAAATTTGTAGGGCGCCCCGGCGCCGGAGAATTTCTCAAGCGCTCGCTGTATTCAATGTAAGCTCGGAGTCCCGAATGGACTTCGTCGGCTGAAGCCCAAGCGATTTTCTATTTGAATAAGCTAGATACCTAGACGCTCACCGGTGCTCGTTCCAAAGAGCGCATGGTGTTCAGAATGGTGAAAATGACATTTTCATTGCCGACAGCCGTATTGATCATCATGTGATAGAGACAACGCGTAGGCCAGTCGGCATTGAAGTAGCGTTTCACGAATGTGATTCGGTCCCGGTCGATCGTCTCCAATAAGTCTTCTGCTTCTCTCGCGCTCTTGCCGACTTTGAGCAATCGGTTGAGCTTCTCCGCGTGGGGCGCATAAAGAAAAACATGGAAGGCATCTGCCCGCAGACGCAAGAAGTACGGAGCCCCTCGACCAACGATCACACAGTTACCGGCCTGGGCGACTTTCTCCATGACCTGCTGTCCGACGGCCACAAAGCGGTCGGTGTCGAATGTGTCCGATCCGGGCAACGGTATGCTGCGCTCGTGACTTCCGCGCAAAAAGACTTTGACCAACCGCTGAAAGGTGCCGTCGGCTCGCTCCTCGCAGCGTTCCACGGTCGAACACTCCACATTGGCAACTTTGGCGATCTCTTCCGTCAATGCGTGATCCCAGACTTTCCAGCCGAGCTGCTTGGCAAGTTCGCAGGCAATCTCACCGCCTCCGCTTCCGTATTCGCGTTCGACTGTGATGATCCGGTACATTAACGTCCCTGATTCTTATTTTACCCAGACCTTGGGTTCAACCGACATCCCCGGACGCAGAACGTGTTCTTTGGTCTCGCCAGGATCGAACGTGATCTTCACCGGAATGCGTTGCACAACTTTCACATAGTTGCCGGTCGCATTCTCCGGAGGCAGCAAGCTCGTGATAGCGCCGCTTGCTCCTGCGATGCTCTGCACGTGACCGTTGTAGTCCTTGCCATTCGTGTCCACGTGGATCGTAACCCTCTGGCCGACTTGCATGTGTTTGAGTTGAGTTTCTTTGAAATTCGCGGTCACCCAGATGTCGTCGAGGTTGATCACCTTCATCAGTTCCTGGCCAATCGAAACATTCTGCCCGACTTCCACCGTGCGGTTGGTGACAGCCCCGTTTACGGGCGCGAGAATCGTCGTGTATTGCAGATTCAGTTGTGCCTGTTCTAATGCAGCTTTCTTGGTTTCGGCCTGGGCTTCCGCGGATTGCGCACGCGCCTGAATGGTTGCGATTTGTTGTGGACCGGTACCCGCTGCTCGAAGGTTCGCCTGCGCCTGGGCAAGCCTGCTTTGCGCCTGCCGAACCTGATTATCCGCCGCGGATGCAGAAGCCCGTGCCGCCTCCACTGCCGCAGCGCCCGCGTTGGCTGCGGCTACGGCTTGATCATATTGTTGCAGCGAAATCTCTTGTTTATCGACAAGTTGTTTGTAGCGCACCAGATCGTTTTGCGCCTTCACGTTGTTGGCTTCCGCCTCTGCCAATTGCGCTTTGGCGGCGGAAAATTGCTGACGAGCAGCAGCGATTCCGGCGGTCGCGTTGTCCACATCGGCTTGCGCGCTGGAGGTTTGGCTGGTGGTGTCGACGGAAGTGATCGGCACATTGACCCTAGCGGCCTCGGCGGTGGCCTCGGCGTCCGCATAGTCCGCCTTCGCGTGATCCAGGGCCACTTGATAGTCCTTGGGATCAATCTCAATCAAAGGCGTCCCCATCGGCACATACTGGTTATCTTCGACTAACAGCTTCAATACATGACCCGAGACGCGCGCGCTGATCGAGTTCAAGTGGCCGTCGATCTGCGCATCATCCGTATCTTCGTAGCTGGCGAAGTAGCGCCAAAGAAAGAATCCGGCCACGACCAGCACGACGACCCCCACAATAAGAAACACGCGAAACCGGGGATTGCCAGCTCGAAAACTCTTCCAACGGAGATCTCTGTCCGACGCGGGCAATGGAGCCGGCTGACTTGCAGGCCGCTGAGTTTGAGGCTGATCGTCCTTCACCACCGTGTCTGTATTCTCTGCCATGATTTGCGTACCTGATTTTACTTTTGATTCTGAAGGTATTGCTTGACCCCCTCTTCAGCAACGCCCACGGCCTTCGCGAGCTCGATCTTGGCCAGGTTGTGGGAGTACAAGGCCGAGATGTATGTCTCGTTAGCTGAAGTCAGAGAGTCCTGCGCCTGAACCA
>JGI12635J15846_10003561_pt1 | contig 13507 bp, 9 predicted proteins | sample BlaSpr_A8_OM2_M2_FD_15846 | JGI IMG/M metagenome (IMG submission 15846) | reverse complement strand
CAAACCTGTGAGCCCCGCGACCGCGATTGCTTCGACGCAAAGTCACGAGAGCGACACTGGTGCGCTGCCGCCCGGCGGCCTGGTTGTTTATGAAAATGGGAAAGTCATCTATCGGACGACGCCACAAACCTCAGCTCGCTCGGCCAAGGTCACAAGCGGACCGGTTTCGGTTCCGTCGAAAGTTGCCGATGAATATCTGATGCTGCGAGTCGAACCCGACTATCCTGAATCCGCCAGAGAGCAGCACATTCAAGGCCCGGTGGTGCTTGATGCTTTGGTGGACAAAGATGGCGCGGTTGAGAAGCTCAGCACCGTCAGTGGCGATCAACAATTAGCAGCCGCAGCCACCGATGCGGTCAAACAGTGGCGGTTCAAGCCCTTTTTTCGCAACGGCTCGCCGGAAGAATTTCAGACTCAAATCACTGTGAGTTTCAGGCTGCCCTGAAAGGGGTTCTGCAAACCCATCATCGTCGGACGAAACGCACCGGAACTTTCTGAGCGAGAGTGGCGTATATCCAGTCATGACAATCCTTCTTCGTGGGCAGAAGGCTGTCCTGTATTGCATCCTTGCCAGTTGGCTTCTGGGAGCGCATGCGCTCGCTGAACGCCAATCGTCGAATTGCGATTCCGATATGCGGCCCACCCATGTGGAGCTCGCAACCGGCGATCAGAGCACTGCAAATCATCTGCAGCTAAGCCGTAAGATTGCGTCCGGAGTCTCGATTGATCTCGACGTTTGCGCGGCTGATCTTACGGTCAAAGGAAGCAACAGCGATGTTTTCCAGGTGACAGTAGATATTGGTAGCCCTGCGCCGAAACTTACCGCCATCGACTACCTCAAGACCCTCGATATCACCCCACAGAGCGTAGCCTTGCAGCTGGATTTGCCCAAGAAAGCGCGGGCCAAGGTGGTGGTAGTGGTTCCAATGACGACCTCAAAGGTCGATGTCAATCTTGTCCGCGGCGACTTGTCTTTCGAGACCGATCGGATCCGCGGCGAACGCAGTATCAACGTTGTTGACGGTCACGTTGACTTACTGGCAAATGCCGATTCCTTCGCCAATCTTCAGGTCGATGTTGTGATGGGCAGCTTTCATGACCATCGCAAAGGTGGAGAAGATCACCGTTTCATGGTCTCGCAGTCGCAAACCGGCACAGGTGCAGGATCGATTGAGATCAATGTTGTCGCGGGTAGCGTGGATCTTAGGCCCTGGGACTGAGGAGTTCTTGATTCGTGTCGGCCCTTAATTCTCGCTGCCGACCAGCCTTGGTTCGCGTTTGGGGGCGCTTTGGGGCCGGGTTCGTGGAACCTTGCCGCGCTTAAGGGCGTAAAGCGTCAGCTCCACTCGAGTAGAAACTCCCAGCTTTTCGAAAACGCGGAACAGGTAATTCTTAATGGTGTGCTCGCTCAAATCCAGCCGCTCCGAAATCTCGCGATTGCTGAATCCTTCCGCAACCATATGCGCGATTTCATCTTCGCGTTTGCTGAGTGGCCGCGAACTAGGCAAGCCACGAGTCTCGATCGGCAACGGGTTGACCAACGCTTCCAGCACAAACTGCAGTTCCGCGGAGCTGGCCCACACTTGACCTTCCTGCACGCAAAGGATGCACTTGCACAGAGCCTGAAAGGAGTCCGATCGGGAGAAAACGCCATAAGCGCCGCAGCGGAATGCTTCCACCACCAGATTGCGCTCTACCGTGTCCAGCAACACTACGATGCTGACCCGCCGATAAAGGTCGCGAATTTCGCTCACGAAGCGCAATCCATCGAGCGGCTCCGCGGAGAAGCTGGTACTGATCAGCACGACATCAAATTGATCGCGATCGAGCGCCAGGACCACCTCTTCGGGGGTGGTAGCGGCAATCGCGTCGAAGCGCTTGCTGCGCAGCAATGCGTCGACCAGGAGCTGGCAGCTCATGGCAACCGCATCTGCGACCAGGACTCTAGTCCTCAGGACCGAATTGGAGACGGATTCCAACAGAAACTCAACACACACTTCTAAATGCGTATTTCAAAAAAGGGGAGGAACTCCGAAATTCTACCCGCAATTGCCGTGTGTCACAAGGAGTCCTCCGGCTCTTTGCCTGTACATTTCGCACGATAAGATTGGCCGATTCGTCTAATTGCCGTAGAATCAGTTGGTACGTGATGAAAAACTCGAGTTGACCCTCAACTTGTGCGGGGCATCTAAACCGAGACGTTTGGCTCTATGACTTTTATCCTCTTGTTGACCTATCGGTTTTTCGGGCACAGTGTAGATGAGGCGGATCTCAGTCTGGCCATGTCGGATGTTCCCCGTCCGAGAATTCTTGGGCTTCAGCTGCGACATCATCTATTGCGTTCATTATCAGAAACTTGATGGTGGTGAGGTTTTTTCGGCGCTGCGCCGTCGTGGGACATAGTTGAAAGGGTAGGCAAACGGGATGTATGAGAAGTATTTTGGGTTGCGGGAACAGCCGTTCGGTGTAACACCGGACCCGCGATTTCTCTATCTAAGCGCTGCCCACCGCGAAGCGCTGGCTTCTCTGTATTACGGCATTGAAGCCAATCGCGGATTTCTGGGTCTCATCGCCAAGCCCGGCATGGGCAAGACCACGATCCTCTTTCACCTGCTGGAAAAATTCCGCAATACCGCGCGCACCGCATTCCTCTTTCAGACGCAATGCACTTCACGCGAGTTCATGCGCTTCCTGCTGGCCGAACTGGGCTACGAAAGCGATGGTCATGATTTCGTCCGCATGCACGAAGAATTCAACCGCCGCCTGCTGCAGGAGGCGCGCGCGGGCAATCGATTTATTGTTGTGATCGACGAGGCGCAGAATCTTGAGCCTTCGGTGCTGGAGACGGTGCGCCTGCTCTCCGACTTCGAAACCCCGCGCGCCAAGTTGATGCACATCATCCTGGCGGGACAGCCCGAGCTTGCCGACAAATTAGCCAGCCCTGGATTGTCGCAGTTGCGCCAGCGCGTTTCGATTGTTCATGGCCTGCAACCACTGAACGCTCCGGAGATCAAAAATTATATTGAGCATCGCCTGCGCATTGCCGGCTATGAAGGTGAACCGCTCTTTACTCCCGGGGTCTACGAGGATATCGCGAGATTCACCGAAGGCATTCCGCGGAACATCAATAATTTCTGTTTCAATGCGCTCTCCCTCACCTGCGCCTTGCATAAGAAAATTGTCGACTCTGAAATCGTGAGCGAAGTGATCGCCGACCTCGATATATCCAAGCTGACCTCGGAAGTTCCCACCGAATCCCTTGACTTGGGCTATCCACGCAACCACGCATCTTTGCCGGCCTCTAACGGACAAAACAATCGCGAGATTTTGAGTCCATCGGAAGCTGCCGCTTACATGCAGCAGGTTGCGGCGAAACTAAAAAATTGGCAAGACTCTTTGGATAAGACAATCAGCGGCTCGCGAATGGGGCGGCAAGTGCGCCCCGGAACCGATAGAGAACAGTGATTGTTAGAGGGAGTGTTCCTGTCGGTCGGCTTCGCGTGGCCCGGCCTAGGAAAGCAATGCGTCCACAAGATCAGAATTAAGTCTGAGTCGGCCCTGTGCTGGTTCGACTACGCTTTGGCCAGCCTCGCGATGGCAGGTGAGGAAAATTGTGCTAGCGCCCGGGGCGTTGCCTCGACTTTATCTTTATCCGTTGCGACGGCGGACAATTTCTTCCCGTTGCTGCCATTGCTTGGCCCGGTGATTTCAGCGGCGCTGCCTAGACTGTAGGCATACAAGACCACTTCAACCCGCTTGGAAACTCCCAGCTTGTCGAAGATGCGGAACAGATAATTCTTCACCGTGTGTTCGGTAAGGCCGAGCCGTTGCGCGATCTCGCGGTTCGACAATCCCTCGGCAACGCAGCGCACCACTTCGACTTCGCGACGGGAAAGCAACGCAGCTCCTCGAGTGTCGACCACGCGGAGAGGCAGGGCTTCGCCGAGCGCCTCCAAAATGTAGCGTAGCTCCTTGCTATTTGCCCAGATCTGACCTTCGCTCACACACTGAATGCACCTTGCCAGCGAATTCAGCGATTCGCTGCGGCTGAAAACGCCGCGCGCCCCGGTGCGGAAAGCCTCCACAACCTGGCTGCGTTCGGAGCTATCCAGCAGCATGACCACGCGAGTTTCGCTGTGCGATGCATGCAGTTCGCGTGCTATTTCGAAGCCTTTGCGTTTGTCGTCATCGAGTTCGGCGCTGATCACNACCACCGTCGGTTTTTCCTTGGCCACGGTGGCAATAATTCCTCGCGCATCGGANACCGGTTCGAGCACGTGAAAACGCTTGTCCCGNTCNANCGCGGCCGCCAGAAGTTGACTGTTCATACGATTNGCATCGGCAGCCAGTACTCGGATCACTTGAGAAACGTCAGGTAAGGCGATAGCGTAAGCCATAAGGATAGAAACCACGTGTCTGGAGCGGGTTCCTCCAGGCTGTCCATTTCGTTTTCACCAAACTTCGCGGGATGAAACTGTTCCCGGGAAAATTGGTTTTTATGGCCAGAGAAGTCTAGTCACCACGGGACGGGTCACAAATGCACGGAGGAGAATGCCCCACCCTTATCAGCCGCCACCCCGGCGACTGTCTATCGAGACTTTATTCTCATAACTATACAGGGTAAATGGCACTTTAGTGCCACAAAAGAAAAGCCAAACCGTAACCCTAGAGATTCGTTGTAAGTTGCTGAATATTAACCATTAAAAATGGCGGTTGGCAGCCTAGGTTGGGAATTTGACGAACCTGACAGAGTCCAAGAGCTGGACAAAATCAGTTCGAGGCCTTCAGGATGTCCTTGGACTCGCTGCCCCCAATCACTTCGACTCCAGTCCGAATCCTTGTTGGGCCATTTTCACAATCTCGCGTCCGATGGGAAGGGAAGCCGTCGCCGCCGGGGAAACAACGTTCCATACGTGCAGCATATTCTGCGAACAGGCAAACTGAAAATCGTCGACCAGCGATCCATCACGACTGACGGCGGTCGCGCGCACCCCGGCGCCATCCGCAACTAGATCGGCGCTGCGCACGTCGGGGACTAAACTTTGCAGCGCGCGCACCAAGGCTGGCTTGTGAAAGGATCGATAAAATTCTCCCGCGCCGCTGCGCCAGTATTTGCCTGCCATATGCCAGAAGCCGGAATATGCGAACGTGGTGGCTGCATCTTGCAAGCTAAAATCGCTGCGGCGATAACCTTCCCGCTTGAATGCCAGCACCGCGTTGGGTCCGGCATCTACGCCGCCGGCGATGCGCCGTGTGAAATGCACCCCCAGGAATGGGAAGCGCAAATCGGGCACCGGATAAAGCAAGTTGCGAACCAGATGCTCTCGTCCCGGAACCAGATCGTAATATTCGCCGCGAAATGGCACGATCGTGACTTCTGTTTTTTCTCCCGCCATCCGGCTGACGCGATCGCTATGCAGACCGGCGCAGTTGATCAGATATTTTGTGCTCAGAGATCCACGGTTGGTTTCGATGACAGTTTCGCCGTTGCTCCGGGCGATGCTCGTGACCTTAGTTCCCGTATTTATTGTTCCGCCTTGCGCGACGATCAGCTCAGAATATTTTTGGCAAACGGCAACGTAGTCAGTGATTCCGGTTCCGGGCACATGCAGCCACGCCATGCCTCCGCAATGAGGTTCGATCTCGAGCGCTTGCGTTTTGTCCAATAATTTCAGGCCGAGAATTCCATTGGCCTGGCCACGGTCGAGCAGCCCTCGCAGGCGCGGGATTTCTTCCTCGGTAGTCGCGACGATGATCTTGCCGCAAATCTCGACCGGAATCGCATGCTCGCGACAAAACGTCACCATCGCGGCTGCGCCTTCGACGCACAACTTCGCCTTCAGCGATCCCGGCTTGTAATAGATTCCGGAATGAATGACGCCGCTGTTATGTCCGCTTTGATGACGCGCCACGCGGTCTTCTTTTTCGACTAAGAGAAGGCGAAGCTTGGGGAATGTTCGGCAGAGTTGCATGGCGGTGGAAAGGCCGACAATTCCGCCGCCGATCACCACGATGTCAAAATGTTGGTCCGGCATCCGTAAGCGCGCCCTCGATTCGGGAGGACGCTGCTAACAAGATAAATGGAAAAGCGACTCAAAGCGAAATATCTGCGCGGTTTGCTCTACGGGGGCTCTACGGCCTCTATATTTCGAAAGGTTGATTAAGGCTGAAACAAATCTTAAATCGCAGAGGTCGCAGAGAACGGCCGCGGAGTGCGCGGAGAGTTGAAGCCTGAAGCCTGATGCCCCCAAGCCCGCTGCACTAATTAACTGTCAATTGCACTTGCGCGGTTTGTTGTGGAAGTGCACTTATGGTGCCGCTTACGCTCATGGTGTAGGTTCCCGACGGCGTGCCTGCCTGCCCATTTCCGCCATTGCCATTGCCTTGCAATCCGCTGCCGCATGCGAGTTCCAGCCAGAGTGAAAGAACAATGAGCATCAAGAGAACTGCAAGGCGCTTCTTTGAACGCCGACTTTGTGCCATTCCTCCAAAAACCACGATCAATCCGGGGAACGAAACCCAAAGCGCATAGATGGATGCTCCGCCGTGGGCCGGACGCAGCCTTGCGATCACGGCCCCCGTCGTTGTGATCGTGAACGTGACGTGAGTGTCGCCACTGCCTTTGAGGACTTGCGTCGAACTCAGTGCGCATGTGCTCAAAGATGGACAATTTCCGGAGAATGCAAGCGCCACATTGTTGGGAAACACGCCTCCCGTCGGCGCTACGTCGAGATCGTAGATTGCGGGCTGGCCCGCGGGAACAGACTCAGTATCGGGATTCGCCGTGATGCTGAAAGCAAAACCTGAGCCTGAGCCAGTCCCAGTCGAGGTGAAAGCCAGAAGGAAAGAGTGGGTGATTTTGTTGGTGTCTGTGCCGACGCCTGCGATATTGAAGTTGTAGGTCTGCGCCACGTTACTGCTCACGGTGACCGTGAAGGGCGCGGCCAGCGCGGGACTTATGGTGGGCACAACGCTTGTGGGAGAAACTGTGCAACTCGGGGGTTGGCCCGATCCGCAACTCAGATTCACCGCGCTGTTGTAGCAATCGGTACCCTGCAAAGTTCCGTTGAAGATTGCTGGAGTGTTCACGGGAGCCGTCTGGGATTGCGGAATGACCTCGAGAGTGTAATTTGGCGGCTTATACGAAGTCGCCGTGAATGTAACTGGAAACAGATGCGTCGTCTTCAGCGTATCCGTGCCCGCAGCGATGATGTTGAAGTTGTATGTCCCGCAGACCGCGCTGCCCACCGTCACAATAAACGGCGCACCGCCGGCGGTCGGCACGACGCTTGCCGGCGCGGCAGAGCATGTCGGAGGCGCACCCTGTCCGCAACTTAGATTCACCGCGCTGGCATATCCGTTCAACGAAGTGAGCAATCCGTTGAAATTTACCGTACTGTTTACCACTGCTTGCAACGCGGGATTACTGATTGTGATGGCATAGTCCAGCGTGATTGTTAATGATAAGCTTTGCGTTTTTGTGGGACCGTTCGCCACTGACCCGTTAATCGTGATGGACACGGTGCCGGCAGTTGCGTTCGAAGTCGTGCTCACTGTCATCGTGACCGGAGTGGAGTTGCCGGAAGTCACAATCACTGAGTTCGAAGGCAGAAAATTGCAGGTTGCTCCTGAGGGCAGGTTTCCACACGACAGATTTACCGTGTCATTGAAGGGTCCTGAGCCCGTGACTTGGAAAGCCACTGGGGCGGATGTACTCGCTGGTGCAACTGTGATAGCCGCAGGCGAAGGCGCGCTCAGGTTGAAGTCCACCACATTCAGAGTCACGGGGGAATCGTGCGTAAGCTTGTCCGGATCGCTTCCGACTCCCTGCACGAAGAAGGCATAGCTTTGAGGAGTACCGCTGGCGGTGATGGTAAACGGAGTTCCCGACTGACTCGGCACAATGCTGCCGGGAGAAACCGTGCACGTAGGAGGAGGTGGAGTGGATCCCGCTATGCAACTCATGGTGACCGAAAAGTTATAGTCGTCGAGCGCGAAAACTGAACCGTCGAATTGCGCGGGCTGCTGGCTGAGAAACACAGTCAGCGGCGTGTTGGAGACGGACATCGAAAAATCCGGAATCGTGGTGAGAAGAAACTGCCACACTCCGCGACCATACGTGGACGCGCGCAGCCACTTGTTACCCGCGTCGTCGATGAATATGCCCAGCGCGGTCACGGCAACATTCGGCAGATATCCGGGCTGACCGCTGCCGGGTAGAGGCCCGACTTCGGTCCAGCTTGGCGCGGCAGTGCCGCTCGAAAAGATTCCGACATCCGTGCCCACGTAGACCGTTCCATTGGTTGGAACCGTGCCAGGGTCGACGAGAACCGCATTGGCTGGCGAATTGGGCAGGTTGGCAGTGAAGTTGGTCCAGGAGAATCCGCCGTTGCTTGTCTGCCATACCTGAGAAGTCGGAAAGCTCGGACTGCTGAAACCCATAATGCTGACGTAGGCCGTCAGCCCCTGCACGTCAGAGGTGTCCATTGAGAGCCCGGAGATCGGAAAGTTATTTGGATTAATCGAACCGGTTTGGTCCACCCAAGTCGACGGGCCAGCTGCGACGTTCGTGCTCACCAACACGTGTCCCCCTGGCGGAGTCGTCGGAATGAGCGGCCCATATCCGTCGGTACCCGCATAGATTACTTTGGAAAAGCCTGTGTTGATATCGAGGACCCCCGAGGCAAACGAACGTACCATGTTGATCTCTGTCCCGATGCAGATGCCGTCCCCGCCAGTTTCAAAACTATGGCTGAGAACGGTGAATGTGCCGCCGCTGCTGGGGCCGCGCCACATGCGGCAAGTTCCGACGATCATTTCACCTGAGTTGAGCGGATCAAGAATGTAGGGCGGATAATACGGCCCCGTATCCCCGCCGACGGTTACGCTGGTGACCACGGGATTATTTTGAAAGTCCTGGGTGTGACAATCGATTCCTGAAGCGCAACTGAATATGTTCACTCCCGAGATCGCGTCGGGAGGATTCGAAACAAACCATAAAAGTTCATTGTCCGGACTGATCTGGGTGTATCCACCATCGCCAAAGTTCACGTTTTGCCAAGCGCTGCCGGTGGACTGCGTACCCGGCGATCCGTTTCCCTGGGTTCCTCCCAGAATCGTGCTGGCGTCGCTGGGTGATTGAGAGAAAGAAACGAACTGGGTCATCGACCCCAGCGTCATGTTCAGGCTGTCGAATTGATTCGTGTCACCACACGTGCCTGTGATCAGATCGGTGTAGCCATTTAAGGCGCGGTAGATTCCGCCGTCGTTGGCAAAGTACATGACGTCTTCCGTGCTGTTGTTGACCAGGAATGCTGCGGCGTGCTGCGCGGGATGAACCTCAGCGATGGAACTGCATCCGTATGCGTGCGTGAGGTTCAGGAATGTAGCATCCGGCGGTGCCTGCGGCGCGTTCGGATTGCAAGCCGGGAATCCACTCGATATTTCGCATTTGTAGAGATTAATGGCACCGGCGTAAAGATCGGTGACGCCGCTCGTGCCGTTGGGCACTGCGGCGAGCTCGAGATTGTAGCTCCCTTGGTCGGTCCCGCATCCGATTTCGTCACCGCAATTAAAAATGCCGTATTCGTTGATCTGATTCCAGACTGCGCCGCCGTCAACGGATTGCCAGATGCCTTGGTCGAAATCGTTGGCATCCACGTACCAGGCGTACATCTCGTTGCGGCCGGGAACCACGGCAATCTCGCCGCGATAAATTGGACAGGTCGACAAACTGGGATTCGCTGGACACGCGGCCGTGGTAAGCCCACCCCCGGGTTGATTCGCGAGACGAGTCCAGTTGATGCTATCGGGCGACGAATAAAAACCGTGATAACGCAATGAAGCAAAGAACAGTCCCGCGCCCGCGTTGTAAACCACCGAAGTCGCAGAGCCGGGAGCTGTGGGCGTGCCCGCATCGCTGACGGTGGCATATGTCCAGGAGGCTCCGCTATTGCCCGAGTAATAGAGTCCAAGATTGGCGGTTAGAGGAATTGCCAGACCCTCGATAATTCCTTCCGACGCCCCTGCCGCGGCGGCTACCGCAATGCGGGGAGTAATACTGCTGAACGCGATCTTGCTGAATGCCATTCCGGCGAACGACCGTGTCTGACTGCTGTCCTGTGTGATTAAAGTCCAGGTCGTACCCGCATTCAGCGATTGCAGGATTCCCAAACCGTAATAAGAGTCCGCCGAGCTGTTGGCTTCGCCTGTGCCCACGAGAATCACACTGTTATTTGGATTGTTATTTCCCGGCTGAATGGCGATTGCGCCCACGGCCAGCGTTGCTTGAGTGTCGGTGAGAGCGGTCCAGGTCACGCCGGATGTGGTTTGCGTCACCACTTGCGTAGCATTCGTAGATTTCCAAACTCCGCCGTACGCCCCGCCAATGTAAACCGTGCTTCCGGTGGGATCCGCTGGATCAATTGCGACCGCGGTGGCTCGTCCCGATACCCAGCCGTAGTTGTACTCTCCGACTCCGCTCGCGTCTGATGCCAACGGCGCTGGTCCGAGAGGAGCCCAGACCAATGCAGAAGGAAGTTGGGACTTTAGCTTCCGAGCGTGGCCCGGTCGCGCAGCCCGCATTTGCATCTTCTGCAGGTAAGCCCGATATCGCTCAGCTGCGCCAGATCGGCCGGGAGAACTCCGTCCGCGCAGGTACCACTGCTCCTGCAATGCTCGGCGAACCCGGCCATCTAGTTCACCACGAGGCTTATCTTCTTGTCCGAAAGCCGACTGCCCGAAAGCCGAAAAGCTTCCGTGTCCCAGCCAGATCAATAAAAACAATACCAACCAATGTAGGCGCGGGCGTCTTTTCCCGTGCCTTCGATTCAAGCCGTAAGTTGTGTCCCGCAATAAGACGAAGCGCCGCGCGCTTGCGGAGGTTTTCTTCATGCCACCTGCGGTGGAAACAGCGAACCCGATTTGTCCGGAGCGATCTTCCCCAGCTTGACCAGTCGCACGATGATCGAGGGCACACTACGGTTATGGGTCTTCGCAATGTCATCGAAATTCATTCCTTTGTGTAGTTCCTCGCAGACCTGTTTATCTTCCGCCCGCGACCAGAACTGACCTGCGCTGACCGGCTTTTTGAGTTCGCGCTCCTGTTGCGTTACCAGCGCCGCGAGTGCTCGGTTCAATGCCACAACCACTTGCGGATTCCGGCAAATCGAATCATCCTTCAGCCCCTCGCGAGTTTCCGGATTCACTCCGTCAGCCAGTGCACGGACCACTTTGATAGCTTCCTGGATTTCCATTCCGTAAACCTCCCGAACAAGTATCGTAGCTGGCAGACCGACCATCCCGTTGTGACGAATGAACATCGAGCCTCGATCCGACCCACAATGGAACTGAGCGAGCTTAGCTTTGGCTATACTGGCCTGTGTTTATTGCCTGGTGCGACGGAGAAGAATGGACTGGCAGGCGTTCTGGCTCACAATCCGCTTAGCGGTGCTGGTCGCCGCCGTGCTGCTGGCTCTCGGCTTGCCGATTGCCTACTGGATTGCATATTCGCGTCGGCGCTGGAGATTCCTGGTCGAAGCCATGGTCGCGCTGCCGATCGTTCTGCCTCCCACCGTGCTGGGCTTCTACGTTCTGGTTGCGCTCGGTTCCCGCAGCCCGCTGGGACGTTGGTGGCAGGCGATGACCGGGCACACACTCGCCTTTACCTTCGGAGGCCTGGTCATTGGTTCGATCATATATAGCCTTCCCTTTGCAGTGCAGCCCTTCGCGGCCTCCTTCAAACTGGTGGATTCAAGATTGATTGCGGCCTCGGCGACCCTGGGAGCTTCGCGGCTGCAGACGTTCGCCCGCGTCATCCTGCCGCTTTCGCTGCCCGGACTCGTGACAGGAATCGCTCTGAGTTTTGCTCACACCATGGGCGAATTCGGCGTGGTGCTAATGGTTGGGGGAAACATACCCGGCATCACGAAAACCGTGTCCATCGACATTTACGATAAGGTTCAGGCACTGGACTACGCTGGCGCCAATGAGACCGCGCTGGTGCTGCTGCTGATTTCTTTTGCCGTGCTTTCACTGGTGTACGGCGTAAATCGGAAAGTGGGAGTGGCGTGGCCATGGAAATAATCCGAACTCTGGTGTATTCCTTTTTGAACTTTCGTTTCGTTAGTGGTTCAAGGTTTTCCGATTGAGCCGAATGACGACGCAAACGACAAGTGTCGGTACGCCCGCTGATTTCAGTTTGCGGGATGTTCTAACGATTCAGATCCGCAAGCGCTTTTCCAACGCGGGCCGCGATTTCACGCTCGATGTTGCATTCGCGCTAGCTCCGGGAATCACAATCGTCTTCGGTCCATCAGGCGCAGGAAAAACCACTCTGCTCGACTGCGTCGCGGGCTTGACCACTCCCGACTCAGGGAAGATCGTAGTCGGCGACCGTGTTCTTTTCGACCAGGCGCAAGCGATTGACCTCCCAGCGCAAAGCCGAAGAATTGGATACGTCTTTCAAGACCTCGCTCTTTTTCCACATCTCACGGTGGAGAAGAATGTCGAGTACGGTCTCGCCGGCTTAAACAAGAACGAACGCCGAAACAAGAGTGATGTCATTCTCGAATCTTTCCGGATCGCGCATCTGCGCGAGCGCAAGCCGGGAGAAATTTCCGGCGGCGAGCGCCAAAGAGTCGCGCTGGCCCGTGCCCTTGTGACCGATCCATGCGTTCTCCTGCTCGACGAACCGATGGCGGCTCTGGATGCCGCGACCAAATCAAAGATCATCGACGACCTGCGCGCCTGGAATGCCGCCCACGACATTCCGATTCTCTACGTCACGCACAACCGCGAAGAAGTTTTTGCTCTCGGAGACCGCGTGCTGGTGCTTGAAAATGGCCGCATCATCGCCGACGGCACTCCGCACGGGGTCATGGGGGCGCCGCGTCGCGAATCCTTGGCGCAACTCATCGGCTTCGAGAATATTTTTCACGCTGTCGTGATTGCCATCCAGGAAAAACGCGGCACCATGCGCTGCCGTATTGCCGAAAGCGATGTAGAACTGGAAACGCCGCTGGTGCGAGCGGATGTCGGATCGACCCTGCTCATCGGGATTCGCGCCGGCGACATCCTGCTGGCTACCGTTCAACCCGCAGGCTTGAGCGCCCGCAACATAATTCCCGGATGCGTGCTTTCGGTTACGCAACGCGACGTGATCGTGGCCGTGCGGGTCAATTGCGGAGTGGAGATGGAAGTCCATCTCACCCTGGCCGCGCGTGATTCTCTGCAACTCCAACCGGACCGCGAAGTCTGGCTGATCGTGAAAACGTACTCCTGCCACCTGATGGCGGCGAGTTGAAGGGTTCGGTGCCCTGGCTTTGCCACGGAATGAACTGCTACAGGATGACAGAGGATAGTGACATTGCTTTCTTGCGGAAGACGGGCCTAAACTTTCAAATGCTGAGCGGACAATATATGGCGAGGTGAGTTCGGATGGGACGATTCATTCGGTGGTTGATTGTGCTGGTTCTGCCGCTGGCTGCTCTGTCGCAGCAAAGCACGA
>JGI12635J15846_10003560_pt1 | contig 13510 bp, 18 predicted proteins | sample BlaSpr_A8_OM2_M2_FD_15846 | JGI IMG/M metagenome (IMG submission 15846) | reverse complement strand
GCCGGTAGGAACGCGAGTCTTCGGTCCAGTCGCCCGCGAATTGCGCGAGAAGAAGTTTTTGAAGATCGTATCGCTGGCTCCAGAAGTGATTTAGGCGATCGAAAGATTGGCCAGAAATTGAAGTCGGGGATTGAAATAATTATGAAGACCGTGGTCAGAAAACACATTCGAGTCGATATTCGCCACAATGACACCGTAAGGGTGATCACCGGACGCGATAAAGGCAAAGAAGGCCGCGTATTGCGGGTCTTTCCCGACGATGCCAAAGTCCTGGTCGAGCACGTCATGCTGGTCAAGAAACACGTGCGCCCCAACCCTCAGCGCAACATCAAGGGCGGGATCGCCGAGCAGGAGAGCCGTATATCGCTTTCCAACGTGCAACTGGTTTGCGCCACATGTGGACCGGTACGCGTAGGCCGTGAAATTCGCGGAGACCAAAAGGTTAGGGTGTGCAAGAAATGCGGAACCACGCTGGAGAAGAAATAAGAACATTGAGCAATTGAGAAATTTTGTAATTTCGTAATTGTGTTGAGATTTTAAATTGCAAAATTGCTCGATTACCCAATTGCCAAATTAGAGAGACCAATGGCTAAAGAAAAAAAAGAGCGGCAGGACGACAAGAAGCAGGAACCAAAAGCGCCCGTTGTTGCGCATCACAGCGCCAAAGAGACACCGCGGCTGAAAGAACGCTTCGACAAGGAAGTTGCGCCCACGCTTATGAAAGAGCTGGAACGCAAGAATCCCATGGCAGTGCCTCACCTTCATAAGATCGTGGTCAATATGGGCGTAGGCGAGGCAACTCAGAATGCCAAAATTCTTGATCCTGCATTGAATGAACTGACTCAGATCACCGGCCAACGACCCGTACTGACTCGCGCCAAAAAATCCATCGCGGCATTCAAAGTCCGCGAAGGCCAGGCTATCGGGGCTATGGTGACTCTGCGTGGCGATCGCATGTACGAATTCTTTGATCGCCTGGTGAGCATGGTGCTGCCTCGAGTCCGCGATTTTCGTGGCGTTTCGACCAAGTCGTTTGATGGACGCGGCAACTATACTCTCGGCCTTCGCGACCAGTTGATTTTTCCGGAAATCGACTATGCGAAAGTCGATAAGCAAAAAGGCATGAACGTAACCATCGTGACCACGGCTCGTAACGATGACGAGGCCAGATCCTTGCTTCGCCATCTGGGGATGCCCTTCCGGGCGTAGCCGATCGATGGGTACAGACGTAGCTGGCTACGTCTCCGGCAAGCGAATTTTGAAGAAACACAGGAGCACAATTGGCAACGACAGCAAAAAGAGTAAAGGACGCAAGAAAACCCAAATTCTCGTCTCGCAAGCACAACCGCTGCAAACTCTGCGGGCGGCCGCGAGCGTACCTGCGCAAGTTTGGCCTGTGCCGCTTATGTTTCCGCGGCTTGGCGTTGCGCGGTGAGATTCCAGGGGTTTCCAAGTCCTCTTGGTAAATAGTTAGAGACGCGGGCGAGAGCGCCCGCGCCACACAAGCAACCGCTGAACACCGGCGGCTGAGGAGAAGCAAAGCGATGAGGTTGACCGATCCGGTCTCAGACATGTTGACGCGCATTCGCAATGCGATTAGCGCCCGGCACCAGAAAGTGGATATTCCCGCTTCCAAGCTGAAGCTGGAGATTGCCCGAATCCTGAAAGAAGAAGGCTATGTCTCCAATTTCAAAGCCACCGAAGAAGATGGTCACCGAGTTCTGCGCGTGTACTTGAAATATGGCAACAATAACGAAGCGGCAATTTCCAATGTTGCGCGCGTCTCCCGGCCGGGGTGCAGGGTCTATGTCCGCCGCACCGAGATTCCTCGGGTGTTGGGTGGCATGGGCATCAATATTTTGACCACGCCGCAAGGTGTAATGACCGGACGCCAGGCCCGTAAACAAGGCTTGGGCGGCGAGCTGCTTTGCGAGGTTTGGTAGAAAGCTATCAGCTGTCAGCTTTCAGCTAAAACTTGATGTGCGCAGAAATCGAATTTTTTTAAGCTGAGAGCTGAGAGCTGACAGCTGAAAGCGATTTTGATCTTATGTCTAGAATTGGGCGAAAACCGATCCCGCTTCCCAAAGGGGTTACGGTAAAAATCGAAGGCAATATCGTTGAGGTCAAGGGGCCCAAGGGGAAACTCGATACTTCGGTTCCTGCTGGGATTCGAATAGAGCAGCAGGACGGGCATCTCCTCGCGGTCCGTGAGAATGACTCTCAGGCTGCCGTCCACGGCCTCGCGCGCGCGCTGGTGAACAATGCTGTCGAAGGCGTAACAAAAGGCTGGACGCGGGACTTGGAAATAGTTGGCATCGGCTATCGCGCTGAGATGAAGGGAAAAGGCATGGTGGTATTCACTCTGGGGTATTCTCATCCCATCGAATATCCTCTGCCTGCCGGAATCGAAGCGACAGTCGATCCAAAACAGACAAAGTTAACGGTCACTGGAATCGATCGCCAAAAGGTAGGTCAGGTAGCAGCAGAAATGCGCAGCCTGCGCCCACCAGATCCATACAAAAACAAAGGCGTCCGCTATTCCGGAGAACGCTTGAAGAAGAAGGTAGGAAAGACCGGAGCGAAGTAGCCGTCGTTGGTCGTTGGCCGTCCGTCGTTGGCCAAACCCAAAGCGGTTTTGAAGTAACTCGGTAGACGTTGAGAGTCGTGGTTCTTGGTTTTGGCCAACGACCAACGACGAACGACCAAGGACAGATTTTATGCTGACGATCACATCCAAAAACACAAATCGGCGCCACGTGCACGAACGCATCCGCAAGAAAATCCTCGGCACCTCCGAGCGCCCGCGCCTCAACGTCTATCGTTCTCTGAATCACGTTTACGTTCAGTTAATCGACGACGTGCAGGGTGCGACTCTGATTGCGGCGCACTCGGCGGAAGGAAAAAAGGGTGAACGCAAGACCGGTGGCAATCTGGCAGCGGCCAAGCAAGTAGGAAAGATGATTGCCGAACGGGCGCAGGCCAAAGGAATTAAAGAAGTGGTTTTCGATCGCGGAGGTTATATCTACCACGGCCGTGTAAAAGCCCTGGCGGACGCCGCACGCGAAGCGGGCCTGAAGTTCTAACGTTGAGTAATTGAGAAATCGGGTAATTGAGTAATTGAAAAGCCTAGCTTTTGACGTTCAATTGCAAAATTGCCAAATTAAGGTTGAGAATGCCAACTATCATTAAAAAGCTAGACGCGAACTCCTATCAGCTCAAAGATCAGGTGGTCTCTATTAACCGGGTCACCAAAGTGGTCAAGGGCGGCAAAAACATGTCGTTCGCCGCCTTGGTCGTAGTCGGAGACCCCACTGCGGGTGTCGTCGGATACGGGTCCGGAAAAGCTAAGGAAGTCCCGCAAGCTATCCGCAAGGGAATTGAGTCCGCGAAGAAGAATTTAATCCGCGTCAACCTGACCCAAACCAGCATTCCGCACCTGAGTCTCGGACGCTACGGCTCCGGCAAAGTTCTCCTGAAGCCGGCTCCCGAAGGTACCGGCGTGATCGCCGGAGGAGCCGTGCGTGCAGTCATGACCTCAGTCGGCATTCAAAACGTCCTGACAAAGTCGATTGGAACCACCAATCCCCATAACGTAATCAAAGCGACCTTTGACGCCCTGAAGCACCTGAAGAGCCGCACCGACGTCGCGGCTATGCGCGGCAAAACGGTCGAGGAACTGAACTAAAATGGTCACAACATTAACAAAAAAATCAAAGACCGGAACCTTGCAGCTGAAGTGGGTTCGTTCAGCCATCTGCGCCCCTTTCCAGCAGAAATTAGTAGTCAAGGGCCTCGGATTCACCCGGCTCAACCAGGTGATCGAGCGCCCTGACACCCAAGCGATCCGCGGAATGGTGGCAAAAGTCCCGCATCTCGTAGAAGTCGTCGGCAGCGAAACAAAGTCGAATTCGAACCAAAGGCCTAAGCCAGGAGCGAACAGCTAAGAGCCAGAAACTTATCTATGAATCTTTCCAACGTACGAGCGCCAAAAAAGGCCAACGAAAAAAAGAAACGCGTCGGACGCGGCATGGGTTCCGGCATGGGCAAGACTTCCACCCGCGGCCACAAAGGCCAGCGCTCCCGCAGCGGTTCGCGCATGATGCGCGGATTTGAAGGCGGGCAGATGCCGTTGCATCGCCGCATGCCAAAGCGCGGCTTCACCAACATTTTCCGTAAAGAATTTAACGTCGTGAATCTCGAAAAGCTTGCCGCCCTCGGCGAAACCACCATCACTCCCGACGTCCTTCGCAAAGCCGGAATCATCAGCACCAAGCATCCGGTAAAGATTCTCGGCGACGGCGAACTCACCACCGCTCTCACCATCCATGCCCACAAGTTTTCCAAGTCGGCTCAGGATAAAATTACCAAGGCCGGTGGCACCTTTGAGGTTTTGCAGTAATGTTCGAGAAATTAGCCAACATTTTTCGCATCCCGGATTTGCGCAAGCGCATTCTTTTCACGCTTGGGCTTCTCGCCGTTTACCGTTTGGGAGGACACATCCCGACGCCTGGCGTCAATGCCGACAAGTTGCAGCAGTTCTTTGAAGCAAATCGCGGATCGTTCCTCGGATTCGTCGACCTGTTTTCCGGCGGCCAGTTGCGGCGGCTCACAATTTTTGCCCTTGGAATCATGCCGTACATTACGGCTTCTATCATTCTGCAACTGCTGACCGTGGTTTATGAGCCACTAGCCAAGCTGCAAAAAGAGGGCGAACTCGGACGCAAAAAAATCACTCAATGGACCCGCTACCTCACCGTAATCCTTAGCGCGGTCCAATCCCTCGGCATCGCCGTCAGCTTGGAAAAAGGTGGCGGAGGCTTCGTGGTGAATCCCGGCCTCCCATTCATCCTCATGACGATGCTGACCCTCACCACCGGCAGCGCATTCATTATGTGGCTCGGCGAACAGATTACCGAGCGCGGCATTGGCAATGGTATGTCCCTGCTGATATTCGCCGGAATTGTCGTCGGTCTTCCGCGCGGCGTCGCCGACCTCTATCAGAAGGTCAGCACCCAGGCTTGGGGACCATTCACTCCCGTCGCCGTCTTGCTATTGGTCGGGGTGATGATCGTCGTCGTCGCCTTCATCGTCTACGTCGAACGAAGCGAGCGCCGCATTCCCGTCCAATACGCCAAGCGTGTCGTCGGCAGAAAAGTCATGGGAGGCCAATCCACCCATCTTCCGCTGCGCGTGAACGCTGGCGGAGTTATGCCCGTGATTTTCGCGTCCTCTATATTAACTATGCCGCAAATGCTTGGCGCGGGCTTGAAAGACAATCGCTACTTTGGTCCGTTGCTTCACCAGTTAGGCTGGGGCGAGCCGCTCTACACCTTGCTTTACGCGCTGGGAATTATCTTCTTCGCCTACTTCTACGTGTCAATCGTTTTCAATCCCAACGAAGTTGCGGACAACATGCGCAAGTATGGCGGATTTATCCCCGGTATCCGCCCCGGTAAGCGCACCGCCGACAACATCAACGAGATCTTGACCCGCATCACTCTGGTCGGCGCGTTTTATCTAATTATTATTTCGTTCATTCCCGAGTGGATGATTGCGGGCATCCGTCTGAACCATTTGCCGGGCATGCTGGGCACGTTCTTCGAGCGGCTTCCTACGTGGATTACGAACGGTTTGGGAGTAAGCTTTTATTTTGGCGGCACCTCGCTGTTGATCGTGGTTGGCGTCGCCATGGATACCGTTACCCAGGTTGAGGCGCAATTAATCATGCGGCATTACGATGGCTTCACGCCGCGTAGCGGAAGAATTCGCGGCCGCCGTACCTGGTAACAAACGCGTAGGGACAGCGCCTTGAGCCTGCCCTGAGCGGAGCCGAAGGGGCTGTCCAGGTCGAGCGAAGCTCGACAATCAATTGTGAAGCAGAACGGGATAGCTGGAAAAGCCGTCCAAAGATTTCGCAAAGAGACTGAAAGTGGAGACGCCGCGGGGCGAGTTCGATGGCAGAGGAAGTGTTGCGGAACATCGGACCGATTGTGTTGCTTGGACCGCCAGGAGCGGGTAAGGGCACTCAGTCCAAGCGCATCGCAGATCGCTACGGCATCCCCCAGATTTCCACCGGTGATCTCCTTCGGGAGAATGTTCAGCGCCGGACGGACCTGGGATTAAAGGCCGAGGCCCAAATGGCGCGGGGAGACTTGGTGCCAGACAACCTGGTTTGTGACATGGTTGCGTGGCGTTTGCGGGATACAGACTGTGAGCGTGGATTCATCCTTGATGGCTTCCCGCGAACTGTCAGGCAGGCGCTTTGGCTGGATGCGTTTTTGAAACATCAGTTCCTTGAGAATCCGAAGCGTCACGTTTGTTCGCCGATTGTGGTGCGCTTTGACGTGGACTATAATAAGTTATCGCTCCGGCTCAATGGACGCAGAACTTGTCCTGCCTGTGGTCTGATTTATAACATCCACCTTCAGCCGCCCCAAGTCGACGAACTTTGCGATGTCGACGGTTCCAAGCTGATCATGCGCGATGATGATCGCTATGAGGTTATCCAGGAACGACTGGCAACCTATGAGCGGCAGACTATGCCGGTGGCGGAATATTACGCGCGGGAACGGCGTTTGATTTCGGTGAATGCCGACCGGCCGGTGGACGAAGTCACCGCGCAGCTCTTTCAGGAAATAGAAAGCCACGCCGCCGCGACGGCCAGTGGATAAAGGTTGTGTGGGGACGGGCACTCTTGCCCGTCCTGCGGAGCAAAGCTCCGCAGGTAGTAAATAGGGTCACGTAGGGACAGCCGCCCTCGGCTGTCCAGCGGAGCAAAGCTCCGCAGGATTTTTGAACTGAAGCATATGGCAATAGTCTGCAAATCGGCGGCTGAAATAGCCAAGATGAAACAAAGCGGCCACATCGTCCGCGAGGTGTTGGACGCCCTGCGAGCCATTGTCGCTCCCGGCGTCACCACGATGGATTTGGAACGCGCCGCCGAGCAGAAAATTAAGGAACTGGGCGCCAAGCCGGCGTTCAAGGGATACTACGATTATCCCTGCGTGCTGTGCACTTCGATCAACGAAGAGATCGTTCACGGCATTCCCTCGGCCAAGCGGGAACTGAAGGCCGGTGACATCGTTTCGATTGATTGCGGAGTCGTTCTCGACGGTTACTACGGAGACGCCGCCATCACCGTGCCGGTGGACGGCTCCTTGAAGCCGGGGATTTCAAAGCTGCTCGAAGTCACGGAAGCTTCTCTGTACAAAGGGATCGAGCAGGCAAGAGTCGGAAACGCAGTTGGAGACGTTGGCGCGGCCGTGCAAGAGTACGTCGAAGCCAATGGATTTAGCGTCGTTCGCGAGTTCGTTGGTCACGGCATTGGCACCCGGCTCCATGAGGAACCCCAGGTCCCGAACTTCGGATCGCGAGGACAAGGTCCTCGCTTCCGTGAAGGCATGGTCCTGGCGATCGAACCTATGGTGAACTTCGGCGAGCCGGGAACGCGCGTGCTGAACGATAAGTGGACGGCAGTCACAGCCGACGGAAGCTGTAGCGCCCACTTCGAACACTGTGTGGCAGTAACAAGAGACGGCCCAATGATATTAACGCAGTAACTAAGGAGTCATTTGAGTAAAGAAGACGCGATTGAAGTCATGGCAACCGTGGTGGAACCCTTACCCAATGCCATGTTTAAGGTGGAACTGGAGAATAAGCATCAAGTGCTGGCGCACGTCTCCGGAAAGATGCGCAAGAATTTCATACGCATTCTCCCAGGCGACAAAGTAGCAGTTGAACTTTCGCCATACGACCTGAATCGCGGCAGAATCGTATACCGCTATAAATAAACGTAGGGACAGCCGCCCTCGGCTGTCCAAGTCGACCGAAGCTCGACAGGGTTGTTCGGGGTGAGCCAACGACGAACGGCACGACCAAGGACGGATTTATGAAAGTACGAGCATCAGTAAAAAAGATTTGCGACAAATGCAAGGTCATCCACCGCAAGGGAGTAGTCCGGGTGATCTGCGAGAATTCCAAACACAAGCAGCGTCAGGGATAAGAGGAAACTATGGCACGAATCGCAGGCGTCGACCTTCCGCGTAACAAACATGTGGACGTCGCGCTCACTTACATTTACGGCATCGGCAATCCGCGGTCCGCGAAGATTCTGAAACAGGCCAACGTCGAGCCCATGAAGAAAGTCCAAGACCTGGGTGAAGATGAAGTAAACCGCATCCGCCAGGTCATCGAATCCGAAGGCATGGTCGAAGGCGACCTCCGCAAAGACATTACGATGAACATCAAGCGTCTCATCGAAATTGGCTCTTATCGCGGATACCGTCATCGTCGCAACCTTCCAGTTCGCGGCCAACGCACCCATACAAATGCGCGCACCAGAAAAGGCCCGCGCAAAGGCACCATAGCTCAAAAGAAGAAGGCAGCAGCAAAAACCTAGCAACCGTCGTTGGTCCTGGGTCGTTGGTCGTCCGCAAAAGCCAACGAACCTAGGATTTTGCCGACGACGAACGACGAACGACCAAGGACGGACTCATGGCAAAACCAGTAGCGGCGGCAGGAACTCCGGGAACTCCGGAAAAAAAGGGCAAGAAAAAAACGTTCAAGAAGAAAGAGCGGAAGCATGTCACGCACGGCATCGCGCACATCCAGGCCTCTTTCAATAACACGATTGTGACCATTGCCGATCAGGCTGGAAACGTCCTCTCGTGGAAGAGTTCCGGTTCGCTCGGATTCCGCGGATCCCGTAAAGGCACGCCCTTCGCGGCCCAGCAGGCAGCCTCAAACGCCGCCACCATGGCCCGTGATCACGGCGTGCGCAGCGTCGAAGTTCGAGTCAGCGGCCCCGGTTCAGGACGCGAATCAGCAATCCGCGCCCTGGCCGCCGCGGGAATCGAAGTCCGCAACATAAAAGACTCAACTCCGATTCCCCACAACGGCTGCCGTCCGCCAAAGCGCCGAAGAGTGTAGTTTTAACGTAGGGACGGACGCCCTCGTCCGTCCAGTCGAGCAAAAGCTCGACCGCAAAGTTAAGGATTTGAACCGATGGATTGTTGGGGTGCAGGCCAACGACCAACGACGCACGACCAACGACTGTTTTTCGTCCGGGACGAAGGGTGAAGCCATACCTGTAAACCGGTCATCTAATAAAGGAGAGTAAATTGGCCCGATATACCGATCCCGTCTGTCGTCTCTGCCGCCGCGAGGGCATGAAACTGTTCCTCAAAGGCACCCGCTGTTTCAGCGACAAGTGCGCCATTGAAAAGCGCAACTTCGCACCCGGTCAGCATGGAAAAGACCGCAAAGCGAAGGTGGTAGGCTACGGCCTCCAATTGCGCGAGAAACAGAAAACCAAGCGCATGTATTTCACTCAGGAAGGGCAGTTCCGAAATTACTTTGAAAAGGCGGCCCGTTCCCGTGGAGTCACTGGCGAGATCCTTCTCCAGCAACTCGAGCGGCGACTGGATAACATTGTTTACCGCCTCGGCTTCGGAATTTCACGACGCCAGGCCCGGCAACTTGTCCGCCACGGCCACGTACAGGTCGATGGACGCAAGGTGAATATCCCGTCGTATCAAGTCAACGTCGGCGAGGAGATCGCGATCCGCGAAGCCAGCCGCAAGCTCACAATTCTGGAGAGCGCCAAGGAATTCGCCAGCCACCAGAACGCCGTAAACTGGCTGGACATTGACCGCGACAATTACAAAGGCCGCGTAACAGCATTACCGAAACGCGAAGACATCAATCTGCCGGTAAACGAGCAGCTGATCGTAGAGTTGTACAGCAAATAAAAGCGTCGTTGGTCGCAGGTCGCAGGTCGTTGGCAAAATCCCAAAGCCTTGGGGTTTTGCCAACGACCGACGACGAACGACCAACGACGATTCTGGTCTTTTAGTTTCGAGCCAGCACAGCCTTCCCGGCGCCAGACCTGAAACAGGACCAATTCAGGGAGCCAGGACGAGCCAAATGGCCGAAGGAGAGTAAACAATGCTTTGGAAAGGTTTTCAAAAACCGAAACGTCTTGCAGTTGACACCTCAACCCTAACCGATCGCTACGGCATCTTCTGGGCTCAGCCCTTCGAACGAGGCTTTGGCACCACGATTGGAAACGCCCTCCGGCGCGTGCTGCTTTCTTCCATCGAAGGAGCCGCCGTCACCGCGGTAAAGATCGAGGGAGTTTTGCACGAGTTCCAATCGATCCCCGGTGTGGTCGAGGATGCAACTGACATCATTCTTAACTTGAAGCAGGTTCCGTTCAAGTTAAGCGGCGATGCTCCGAAAGCCATCTATCTTCGCGCCGATCAGCCCGGCGTCGTGACCTCCGGAATGATCGAGGCGGATTCCGACGTCGAAGTCCTCGACAAGGACGTATACATCGCCACCGTCAGCGAGGGTGGCAAGCTCGACATGGAAATGCGCTTAAAACGTGGCCGCGGGTACGTCTCCGCCGATAAGAATTTCGACGAAGACCTTGGCATCGGTTTCATTCCCATTGATTCCGTGCACTCGCCCGTCCGCAAGTGCAATTACACTGTCGAAGCTGCTCGTCTGGGACAAATTACCGACTACGACAAGCTGACCATCGAAGTGTGGACCAACGGCTCCATCCTGCCAGCCGATTCAATTGGCTTGGCGGCGAAGCTGTTGAAAGACCACATGAATATCTTCATCAACTTCGAAGAAGATATCGAGACTTCAAGCTCCAGCGAAGAGCGCAAGCCCGAAATCAAAAACGAGAACTTGAACCGTTCCGTCGAAGAGCTCGAGCTTTCCGTTCGCAGCTACAACTGTCTGAAGAATGCCAACATTCAGAGCATCGGTGAACTCGTTCAGAAAACCGAAGCCGAAATGCTGAAGACGAAAAATTTCGGCCGCAAGTCATTGAACGAGATCAAAGAAATTCTCGGAACCATGGGCCTAAGCCTGGGTATGAAGATCGACGAACAGGGAAACGCAGTTCCCGGCCCAACGTCGAATCAAATCCTCCCAGCCTCAGCCTACGGAGACAACGAACTATAGAAAGTAGTTTCTAGTTTCGGGTTTCAAGTTCGGATTGCTCGAACTTGAAACTCGAAACCTGAAACTCGAAACTGGGGTTAATCATGCGGCACAAAGTAGCCGGATATAAATTAGGACGCAACACCAGCCACCGCCGTTCATTGCTGCGGAACCTGGTCACCTCGATGATTCTGGAAGAGCGAATCGAAACCACCGTGCCGAAAGCCAAGGCCATGCGCCCCATCGTCGAAAAAATGATCACCCTCGGCAAGCGGGGTGACCTCTCCGCCCGTCGTCAGGCCCTCGCCTATTTAATGACGAGCGCTGCGGTCGACAAACTGTTCGACACCATCGGCCCCCGCTTCGGAGACCGCGAAGGCGGATACACCCGCATCATCCACACCGGCTGGCAAAAAGGCGACGGCGCCGACAAAGCGATCATCGAACTTATAGGCAGCGAAAAACTACAGGAAGAAAAACGCGAAAAGCGCGCCGAAATTCGCTCCAAACGAGCAGAAGAAACAAAGAAAGCAATGGAAGAAGCCGAAGCCAAAGGCGGAGTCGAGCACCCCACCGACCACGCTGAAGGCGAAGACAAGACTAAAGAAGAAAAATAAATCACTGAGAACTAAGAACAGGAAACTAAGAACTGATTTGTTAAGGGTTTATTAACTCTGTCATCTCTGAATAAATCTGTCATCTCGAGCGAAGAAAGATCGTCCGACAGGACGATTTTTCGCAGTCGAGAGACCTGCTTTAGCCGGCCATGAAAAGCGCCTCACCCTCTAATAGTGCAGCCGTACCACTTACTGCGAATGGTCCCCATCCAGCCCAAAACCATTGCCTTCCCCCTCTATCTCTGGTAACTTTTTAGTAGTCCACCAAAGCTAATTTCTGGCTGTTGTAGCGCTGTTTACCCCACCCAGACCGCTTAAGGAGAAGTTGATTTGTCATCCAAGAACCCGTATCTCTTCACGTCCGAATCCGTCACCGAAGGCCATCCCGACAAAATCGCCGACCAGATTTCCGACGCAATCCTAGACGCCTGCCTCACGGACGACCCCATGAGCCGCGTAGCCTGTGAGACCCTCACCGCTACAGGCCTGGTAGTAATCGCCGGCGAAATCACCACCAAAGCCTATGTGGACTTCCAGTCCTTGGTCCGCGGCATGATTTCCTCCATCGGCTACAACAACGCCCTCTACGGCTTCGACTCCAACACCTGCGCTGTGATCTCCAGCATAAACAAACAATCCGGCGACATTGCCATGGGGGTCGACACAGGCGGCGCCGGCGACCAGGGAATGATGTTTGGGTATGCTTGTGATGAAAATCCTGAGTTGATGCCTACGCCGATTCTTTTGGCGCATAAGCTGGCGATGAAATTGGCGGATGTACGGAAGCATGGGAAGTTGCCCTACTTGCGGCCGGATGGAAAATCGCAGGTTACTGTTGAATATGACAAGAATCACAAGCCGGTGCGAGTGGACGCCGTAGTGATCTCAACGCAGCACTCTGAGACCGTCGGAAACGACGAGCTCCGCGCCGATATTCTCAAGCATGTTATTCAGGCGACAATTCCTACTCACCTTCTCGACGCCGACACCAAATATCACATTAATCCCACAGGGCGGTTTGTTATTGGCGGGCCCATGGGGGATACCGGACTGACCGGTCGCAAAATCATCGTTGACACCTACGGTGGGATGGGCCGGCATGGCGGCGGGGCGTTTAGCGGAAAAGATCCGACCAAGGTGGACCGCTCGGCGGCCTACATGGCGCGGCATATTGCCAAGAACATTGTTGCTGCAGGATTGGCTGAGCGCTGCGAAGTTCAGCTGGCTTATGCGATTGGAGTCGCGGACCCGGTGAGCGTCCTGGTCGATACGTTTGGGACGTGCAAGGTAGATCCAGCGCTGCTTCCCGACCTGGTGCGCTCGAACTTCAAACTTACTCCGAAGGGAATCATCGACTCCCTCAAGTTGCGTCGTCCGATTTATTGTAAGACGGCGGCTTATGGGCATTTTGGGCGCACCGATCCGGATTTCACCTGGGAGGCGACGGACAAGGCTTCGCAGCTTGCCAGCGCTGCTGGATTGCGGGAGACGGTTGGAGCAGGGGCTCGGAAGTAGATTAAATCCCCACCCTTTCGCGAAGAGCGCGAAAAGGATGGGGCACCCGATTTTTATTTTTTAAATTTGTCATCTTGAGCGGAAGGAATGGACTCGCTTGCGAGTCCATTCCTGAAGTCGAAAGATCTGCTGTTTGTCGGCGGCACCTCTTATTCATTTGCGGGAATGAAGCAGGTCTCTCGACTACGCTCGAGATGACAATGTTATGTAGAGATTTACGGCATGGCTGAAGCCATGCCCCTTCAAAGTCATACCAAAATTTCAGCTACAGGAGAAGCATGTCAACCACACCTACGCAAGTGCAATGCGACATCAAGAATATTGAAACTGCCGATCTTGGCAAGAAGCGGATTGACTGGGCGAACCAGTCGATGAAAGTGCTGCAGATTATCCGCAAGGAATTCATCAAGAATCAGCCGCTG
>JGI12635J15846_10003559_pt1 | contig 13514 bp, 10 predicted proteins | sample BlaSpr_A8_OM2_M2_FD_15846 | JGI IMG/M metagenome (IMG submission 15846) | reverse complement strand
CGGCAATACCATCGAGGGAACTTTTCTCGGAGCCGACACCCGTCAAATCAAGTTTCTTGGACCGGATGGTCAGCCCAAGACCTATGCCCTGACCGATGTCGAAACCATCACCTTTGCGGCCACATCCGCACCACCAACCCCAGCACCTGCGCCTCCGCCAAAGCCAACCACGGTCAACGTCCCGGCGGGAACCACCCTCCTTGTCCGCATGGTGGATAGCTTGGACACCAGCAAGACTAAGACAGGGCAAATCTTCACAGCCACACTGGAAACAAGCCTTGTGGCAAACAGCGTCATCGTGGCGCACAAGGGCACCACGGTCCACGGCAAAGTGGCCAAGTCTGAGAGCGCAGGCCGGATGACGGGTAAATCCGAGCTGCAGTTGGCGCTCAGCGACATCGTGATCAACGGCGTCTCGCATCCCGTGATCACCAGCAGCTTCCAGGAAAAGGGGAAGAGCGAAGGCGCAAGCACGGTTAAGAAAACTGCCGCCGGCGCGGGGCTTGGGGCGGCCATCGGGGCCATCGGCGGTAATGCCGGCAAGGGTGCGGCCATCGGCGCAGTCTCTGGTGTGGGACTCTCAGCGGTAAAGAAGGGCGAGCCGATCCGCGTTCCCAGCGAAACGCTGCTGGAGTTCACCCTCGGCCAGCCGACCACGCTGCCGGTGAGCAAATGAGACTTTCGTCTGAGTGATGGAAACAAACGAGTGGGCGCGTGAAAGCCCAATGCGAAGCATTCGAATCTCCCGTCCTGCGTTCCGTCTCGGAATGCCCGGAAGACAAAAGGAGAAGTCCAATGAAGCGAAATTCTCGTGAACGGTATGCTCTCGGTTTACTTTTCGCCGTGGCCGCATTGGCCCTGGTATCCCCAGCCTGCTCTCAGGAGGCCGGGCCAAACGCAGAACTCCAGCAGAAAGTAGCGGCTCTCAAGCAGTCCGTCGCACAAAACCAGCAGGCTCTGCACAGTTATACCTGGACGGAAAAGATGGAAACCATCTTCAAGGGCGAAACCAAGTCCACCAAGCAGTCGCAATGCCAATACGGTCCGGACGGGAAAGTTCAGAAAACTCCCCTCGGCGCGTCTCAACCACCGCCTCAGAAGCAGCGGGGCGTGAAAGGTAAGATCATCGAGAAGAAGACAGACGAAATGAAAGATTACATGGAGCGCGTGGCATCGCTGATTAAACGTTACGTGCCACCCGAGGGCTCCCAGATGCAGGACTCCTTTCAATCCGGCAAGGCAGGTCTCCAGCCATCGGAAGGCGGAATTGTGACCCTTGTGTTTCGCGACTACGCGAAAGCAGGTGACACCGTGAAGCTGACGTTCGACACCGCTGCCAAGAAGATCCAAGGCTATGACGTGAACACGTATCTCGATGCTCCTGAGGACGTGGTCACTCTAAAAGTTATTTTCAACAGTCTGCCGGATGGAACAAATTACGTCGCACAAACGGTGCTCGATGCAACAGCCAAGCAGATTCAGATCAGGGCCACCAACTCCGGCTACAGCAAACTTTAGCGCCACTCGTTCACCCGTTTCGGGTATCAACAATGAAACGCACCAAGCGCTCTTCACGGCATGAACCTCAGGGTGGTGGCCGCGGTTGGGGTGCAGGTGGCGGAGGAGGTGGCGCCGCAGGTGGCGGAGGTGGTGGCAGACGTAGGTAGCGCGTAGGTTAAGTCTAGAGACCGGCTCGGTGAGTTGGACGGAAGGATACGGGTAATCCCAGACTTTGCGTGTCGAGCGCTTGCGTCAACTCGCGCCCCACAGCCGGCTCACGGGCGCTCTGGATTCGTTAAATGACTGCATATTGTTTGGTTTCAACCCCCATTCCTTATCACTCCGGCGCGGAAAGAGTGGCCGCGCACCTGGATCCGAACAATGAACCTCATCTCCTTTCGTGGCCTGGAAAAACACCACCGAATGGTCAATTCGGGCCGGCCGCTTGCCTTCGGACGAGTCCACCAATTCTTGATTCGTCACGGCAATCTCCCATCGCCGAGTCTATGCAGGGCACACCTCCTAGCGGTAAGAGGATCTGGTATGAAAACTGGAATGGTTCTTTTGTGTTTGGCTCTTTTTCTTGCCGGGCCGTTGTTGGCGCGTGAAAAGAGCGACGTCATTGTCATGAAGAACGGTGACCGCATTACCTGTGAGATCAAGGGCCTCGCTGCGGATACCCTCAACATCAGGGTCGACTACATCCTTGGTATTTCTTCCGTAGAATGGGCCAAGGTTGATCATGTTGAGAGCAAGCAACTGTTTATCGTCAAAACACAAGATGGCCTCGTCTATTCCGGCACACTCTCCACCCCAGAAACTTCTGGCGGACGCCCCGTCAAAATCCAGATCCTGGAGCCTTCCGATACCAAGTTCGAGATCGACAAGTCTCAAATCATCAAAATGGATCAGACTTCCAGCACTATCTGGGAACGCTTCAACGGGGATATCGGGCTGGGGGTCATCTACAGCAAGGGCAACCAGTCCACGCAATACAATTTAAGTTCTTCCCTCAACTACCCTCGCGAACGCTGGTCGGCCAGCGCCTACTATAATTCGACATTGTCCTCAAGCACCGGCACATCACCCGCCACGCGCAATGAGATCAACCTGGACGTGGAGCGCCTGCTGCGCTGGAACAATTGGTACTACACGGGTATCGCCGATTTCCTGCAAAGCTCGCAACAGGGAATTCAACTCCAGAGCAGCATTGGAGCAGGCATCGGGCGATACTTGGTGAATGGCAATCGCTCCACGTTCTCCTTGGTTGGAGGGGTTGTTTGGCAGCGCATCAATTACCAGCAGGTGATCGTGCCCTCGATGACTCAGAATGCCGCTTCGGCGCTGATCGGCAGCGAAGCTAGACTCTTCCGTTTCAACAAGACCAATCTTTCCGTCAGCGCGACTCTTCTTCCTTCAATTACTGATTCTGGCCGCGTCCATTTCAACCTCAACACCTCTTATTACGTCAAACTTTGGAGCAATCTCACCTGGAACGTTTCCTTTTACGGCAACTGGGACAATCGTCCCCCGCCGAATTTCTCCGGCAGTGACTATGGCAGTAGTTCCGGTGTCAGTTGGAAATTTGGGAATCGTTAAGCGCGCCCCCAATGGCGATTGTCGGTTTGACAATGGTGCGTCGGCGCTTTTCTTTCTAGCCTTACGGGGCAATATAAGAGTCGTTGCTCTAGGTCCGAACGGCGCTACGCCGCCGGGACTTGGCGGTTTTTTCTGAGGTCATCAATGGAAATCAGGACATCATGACACTCACTGAAAAATGTTTGGCCGTGGCGTTGAGTTTTCTCTTAGTGCGGACCACTATCCTCGGCGAATTCGCTGCCGCGCGGCAGACCGCCGCAACATGACCCGTGGGTTTTCCTTCCTCGCCTAGCCAGCCGAATATCGCAAATCCGGCGTCATGACTTTTCTTATCATTAAGGACGGTGTTATCTACCAGTGCGGTCTGGGCGATAACACCACCGAACTCGCCCCACAACTTGACTCCTTCAACCCCGACGAGTCTTGGCAGCCTGTGCATTAAAATTCATGGGTTCAGGCTCAAACGAGCTCCCCAGCAGACTGCAGTCCTCTGTTCCTTTTGACAATACCCTCGCTTTTGCCAGGGAGGCAGAATTCGAAACATAAGGGCGGAATCGCTTCGTCAACCGTAACTTTCTCACCCTGGCCGAGGCTGGTTGCCGCCACACACCGCGCAATTCTCAGGAGATTCACGGATGATGACACAACCTTTCCGCATCGCGTTTCTTGTCCCCTATTTATTCGCATGCCTATCGCTTATCACTCTCGCCCAAGACAAGACTCCCTCTGACGCCTACTCCGGCGTGGCCATTGGCACTGGTGGAGGCGTTGGAGGCAAGTCCGTCCACTTTGATTTTCGGATCACACAGTACACCACCGATGAAGAGGTTCAAAACTTCGCTCAGCTTGTCAAGGACAAGGGGACCGACGCGCTCCGCCGCGCTTTGGAAAAGGAAGACAAGGGCCGCATCAGCGCTGTCGGCTCCACGGGCAATCAGATCGCCGTCGCGCGTAAACGCCAGCAAGGGCCAGACACCATCATTACCATCGTTACCGCTCGCACTATGCCTTTCATGGAGCTTTACAACAGCGGACGCACCACCGACTACCCGTTCGGTTTTCTCCAAGTGACGCTGAACGCAAAAGGCGAAGGTACCGGACAAATCATGGCTGCCGCCAAGATCCGCTTCGATAAGAAAAAAGGGAACTACGAAATCGAGAGTTACGGCAACCAGTACATCAAGGCTACCAACGTTCGCCCCTGGAAATGATCGCTGGCCGCGTTTTTCTCTGCCGATAGTGCACCGACCACTCCCGGGGTCATTAATTAAACTCACTCGGAGTCCACGTTCATGAGTCTCCCACAGGACGAATCGCCTGCCTTCACAGAAAGATGACCTCACGGCGATCGTGACCAAGCGAATCTAGATCGATCATCGTACTTCTTGCAAAGGTAAGAGACACGACTCCAATGGAAAACGCTGCCCCAAATACAAAACAAAACCGATTCCTGGCCCACCCGAGGTCGATGCTCGAGAATTTCATCCACCGCGAGACTTCCGGTTCGATCCTTCTATTTGGGGCTACCGTTGTGGCTCTCGTTTGGGCGAATTCGCCCTGGAGCGCATCCTATTTCGCGCTTTGGAAGCTTCCCCTGAAAATTGGCCTCCGCCCTCTTTTCTCGATGGACCTGCATCACTGGATCGATGACGGATTGATGGTATTGTTTTTTCTGGTCGTAGGGCTTGAGATCAAACGTGAAATCGTAAAGGGTGAGCTGTCTTCATTTCGCCAGGCGGCGCTTCCCATCGTTGCCGCCCTCGGCGGCATGATCCTCCCGGCGCTTCTCTATTTCGCGTTGAATCGCTCAGGTGTGGGGGCGCACGGCTGGGGCATCCCCATGGCCACGGATATCGGTTTCGCATTGGGTGTTCTCGCCCTGCTCGGCAAGCGCATCCCTTCCGGCCTGCGCGTCTTTATGCTTGCCTTGGCCATCGTGGACGACGTGGGAGCGATCCTCGTGATCGCGTTTTTCTATACTCCTCAAATTTCTCTGTCAGCTTTGGCTGTGGCAGGCGGCTTATTGGTGCTCCTTATAGCGGCCGCGAACCGTCGTGCTCCGATCTCCGTCTTTGTAGTTGTAGGCTGCTTTTTCTGGGCCGCCGTTCTAAGCTCTGGAGTGCATGCAACAATCGCTGGAGTGATTCTGGGCCTGGTCGCGCCTATCAAACCAAAATTGCACCCGGAAGAGTTGGCGGGCAATGCGGAGCCTCTCTTGAGAGATTTCAGAAGCCAGATCTTGGCCCAGGACAAATCATCGGCGGAAGCCACAATCGCACAACTGGATCGGCTTCTCCGCGACACGGATTCGATCGGGGAACGCTTGGAAAGAGGCGTTCATCCCTGGGTATCATTCCTCGTTCTTCCCCTATTTGCCTTGGCGAGCGCAGGAGTCGCTTTGTCCACCGAGCAACTGAGGTTGGCAATTTCCAGCCCGATCGCGCATGGCATCTTTGCGGGCCTGGTTGTTGGAAAAGCGGCGGGAATAACTGCGTTTTCTTTTCTAGCCGTGAAGTCGAAAATTGCTGGAATGGTCGACGGTTTGACCTGGACGGGGATTGCGGGAGTTAGCATCCTCGCAGGCTTGGGGTTTACCGTTTCCCTGTTTATCAGTGGCCTTTCCTTCGAGGACGAGACCACTGTGGCCACCGCAAAGGTCGCGGTTTTAGCTGCCTCCTTAGCGGCCGGATCGCTTGGTTACCTCTATTTTCGGTTCACGCACAAGGAACGCATCGATTCGATTTAACGGGACACACGATTGCCGTCACGCGGCGCGACTCGATTGCAGCGATCATATCCGTAGAGTTCGGTAGAAGGGATCCAGTTGCACTAAATCAAATAGGAGGCACTGTATTATGAATTCTCAATACCATTCGAGCAACAATAAGCCAAAAAACGGCCAGACTGATCCGGCCGTTGAAACTTTCTCCGCATGCGGCCCGCATTCAAGCCTGCCACACCAAGACTCCTCGCGGAGAAGGTTTCTTCAGTTCACCTTGGGAGGAACTGCGGCTGGATTGGCCACCGCCGCGGGTATGGAATTTGTGACACCGACCCGAGTCTTGGCGCAATCAGTGCTGAGCCCCGATGCAGCGCTGCAGGAATTGATGGATGGCAATAAGCGCTTCACTTCGGAACGCCTCACGGCCTGCGAGCACGATCTTGCCATTCTGAAACAGCATACGATTGAGAAGCAGGAACCTTTCGCAGCCGTCTTGTCTTGTGCCGATTCCCGCGTACCCATTGAGCTAGTTTTCGACCAGAGTATCGGTCATATCTTTGTTACGCGTATCGCCGGGAATATCGCCACTTCGGAGATTATCGCCAGCCTTGAATACGGCGCAGGGGTCTTGGGGACAAAGGTGATCCTGGTGATGGGACATAGTGGTTGCGGTGCAGTCAAGGCCACAATTCAAGCCAAAGAAGTTCCCGGGCAGATCAGCGCGCTCTATCCGCATATACAGCCTGCGATTGATCAAGCGGGACCAAATCTCGAAGCTGCGACCAAGGCAAATGCCAAGATCCAGGCGGCCCTATTGCGCCAATCCTCGACCGTCATTTCTGGTTTGGTAAAGGGAAACAAGCTTAAGGTTGTCTCTGCATATTACGACGTCGGTACCGGGACCGTATCTGTGCTGGAATAGGTCGACTACTTTCAATTGAACGGGTGATGGGTGGACAGGAATTCCGGCCTCCAGACACCCCCCTTACCGGTTAATGTGATTTATCGTCGAATCGGCCGATGGTGCTTTTAGGCGTACAAGGGACTGTCATTTCTGACAATACCAATCCTTGACGTTGAGTCCGAGCATATAAGAAGCAATGTTGTCGCGCCGTTCGTCCTCACGAAGGATTCCATTCTATTGGTGGAATCCTGCCAGGGGAGATTAATCAGAAGCTATGCGCTATTTCGCAGGCCAGTAAGCCAAAATGGAAATTTCGGCTCATTCGATCGGGACCAAAATTTGCGTGTGGAGATAGAAATGAACAATCACCGGAATACAAAGATAATTCTGCAAAACAATAAGCGTATCGCTCCTCAATCACAGAACTGCCAGATGACTCGCGCAACTTCACTTTCGCAATTGACCTGTCTGGGCCTGCTGACGATTTGCGTGCTCCTTATCGGCTTTACTGTGCATGCCCAGGACTCGGCGAAGCAGCAAGCGCCGGATTCGAAGAAGGAGGTATCCGGCTTCTTGGGTGACTATTCTGCGCTCGTTCCCGATGCGAAGAATGGTGACTTGCTGCTGTATGAGAAGGACGCGAACGTCCTGAAGAAATACAATAAGTTTATTTTTGATCCGGTCACGGTCTATCTCCTTCCCGAGGCTCGAGATCGTGGTATCGACGCCGACGACCTGGAACGACTAGCTAAGTATTTCCATGATGCCGTCGCCGATGAACTCGCGAAATCCGGACGCTACGAAATCGTGACCGCGCCGGGGCCAGATGTACTTGAATTGAACGTAGCGATCACGAACGTGGAACCCACGGGTGGCAAGAAGAATGCAGCGGTGAAAGGAGCCGCGACCGCTGCTACCATTGGAGTGGCACCAGGCGCAAGCCTGTTGGTTCCCAGGCTCAGTGTCGGCAAGGTCGGTATCGAAGGGGAAATGCTTGATTCAACTTCCGGCGAGCGGATGGTAGCGTTCGTGACCAGTAAAGGAGGCCGCAGGTGGTTCAGCGGCCTTAACTCGTTCAAGAAATGGGGCGACATTGAGGCCGCATTTCGCTCCTGGGCGAAGAACTTTCGCGAGCGCTTAGACGCGGCACACGGAGCGTAGCGCTTCACAGTAGCATTGGCCAAGATCAGTAGCTGCAAAGAGGATTGCTTTGTCTTGCTACTCTTGTTTTCAACCTTGCACTGCCAGGTTATGAATAATCAGCGGCGCCGTGGACACCAGATTGGGCGTCGCTGATCCTGCCCGTCTTCTTCCGTGTTTCAAACCCGCCGAAAATCTCCTCCACTACACTTGTTTGGCGAGGGTCTTGCTGATTACAGAGGCGAAGAAGCAGTCCTTTTCTCCGGATTGCGCTTTTACGGGCACTGAGTCTTCTAGCTGGCGATAACCTCTGTGCACTCCCTCTCTCTCCCTCCCGCATTCGACATTCCTTTAGGACCTTCAGAGTACGGAGCGCGATTGTGCTTTCTCACGCAGGTCGGTATAGTCCAGAAGATTTCAGACCGGCAATTTGAACCCGCAAGCTTGGCCATCCTGAACTTTCTGCACGCCCAATTGATTTCTCGCTTGCACTTTGTATTAAGGTGACCAACGGATTTCACGAGGCAACATCTTATGATTGATGAATTGAGATCCCCATTCCTTGTTCTCGCCCTCTCTTTCTTTCTGATGTGGTTCTCAGTCTGGATCGGCGTCTGCTTGCGGCTGCGCCATCCGGACATGGACCAAGACGTGCGCCGGGATTTCGAACTCGTCATAGCCTCCACCCTGACGCTTCTCGGCCTCATCATTGGATTCAGTTTCTCGATGGCCATCAACCGTTACGATCAGCGCAAGAACTATGAAGAAGCAGAGGCCAACGCGATTGGCACGGAATACGTCCGGGCAGACATGCTTTCGGCTGCCGATGCTGCGAGAGTCCGCGCACTGTTGAGGGACTATCTCGACCAGCGCATTCTGTTCTATCAAATCCGGGATGAGCATGGCAGTCAACAGGTCAATGCCCGTACGGCTGAACTGGAGACCGAATTATGGTCTGCCGTCAAGGGTCCGGCCGCGGCCCAGCCGAATGCCGTTCTCGCCCTGGTTCTTTCGGGCATGAACGATGTATTGAACTCGCAGGGATACACGCAAGCCGCGTGGTGGAACCGAACCCCAATTGGGGCATGGGGTTTGATGGCAACGGTCGCCATCTGCTCTTGTCTGTTGCTCGGTTATATTGCTCACCGCGCGGTGAAGGGTTTCGTCCGGTTGTTGATTCTGCCGGTTGTGCTAAGCATCGCGTTCTTTCTTATCGCGGACCTTGACACCCCACGTCGTGGCGCCATTCGCGTGCTCCCGCAAAATCTGATAAGTCTCGCTCAGTCCCTGCACGGGCGCTAGTCCGAAACTCGCTCATCATCATGGCTGCGTCGTTTGGTCCGCGATGGCTCATAGTATAGGTCTCCCCGCCACCACTGCCCACGTGCAAGAAACCAATGGCTTCCGGACCTCAGATGCGGCATATTGTATCCACCGAGGCAGTAGTTTCTCGAACACTTATTTCACTAACCCATGTTCTACGCTAAATCGCGCGCTACCCCTACTCCCTCCTTGTCTCTACCCGGGCCCGTGGCGTCGGAGGTAGGTCATGGAAACTAACGAACGTAACTCACTAGGGAACTTCGCGAAGCTAAATCTGCAATCCCACACGGTTCTCCTGGCGCTCCTGGTCGCGACCCTATGCTACTTGGCTGCAAAAGTGGGGGGGACCTTAATCATAACGGGGTCCCAAACGCTCTCGCCCCTTTGGCCCGGGTGTGCGCTCCTTGTCGCTGTTCTGTTGCTCTTACCACGGAAAATTTGGCCGATTCTAATTCCAGCAGGCCTGGCAGGTTTTGTTGTCTATGACGTGCAAGCCGGCGTGTCGATTCGTTCCATTGCCTGGCTCCTTCTGGCCGATACCCTTGAGGTCCTTGTCACCGTATGGGGTGTTACTTATGCCCTGAATGGCGTGCCCCGTTTGAACAGCCTGAAAGCCCTTGCCAAGTATTCATTCTTTACGGTGGTCCTTGGGCCGCTCATCGTATCGTCCATCGGTATGCGCGGCTTGAATGGAGACTCTTGGATTAGTTGGAGGATTGGCTTTGTGTCAGAGGGATTGGCCTTCCTTACTCTAACGCCCGCCATTCTGGGTTGGGTTGGCCAAGTCCGGACGCGGGTACGCTCATCTCGTGCCTATTATATTGAAGCAATTGTGCTGCTCACCGCGGTCAGTCTATTGAGCTATGTAGTGTTCGTGGCGAACTGGATGAGCGCTCGGCCGGCACTACTTTATTCTCTCGTGCCATTTCTACTCTGGTCCGCTTTACGTTTCGGCTCCACGGGCGCTGGCACTTCGGCTTCCATTGTTGCCCTTTTGTCCATTTGGGGCGAGGTCCACGGACGGGGACCGTTCAACGAATTGGACCCAATCAACAACGTGCTGTTGTTGCAGCTGTTCCTGTTATTCACTGCGGCGCCGTTCATGGTTCTCGCAGTCCTTGTAGAGGAGCATCAACAAGACGAAAAGGCGCTGCGCGAAAGTGAAAAGCGCTTCCGCCTGGTGGCGAACACCGCTCCTGTGTTGATCTGGATGGCTGGCACGGACAAGCTTTGCAATTTTTTCAACCAGGAGTGGCTGAAGTTCACGGGCCGGTCCTTGGAACAAGAGTTGGGGGAGGGATGGACCTCGGGGGTGCATCCGGATGATCTGGAGCATTGCCTGGCAACCTACTCGGCCTCATTCAATGCTCGGATCGACTTCGAGATGGAATACCGCCTGCGACGCTTCGACGGAAATTACCATTGGTTTGTTGACTATGGCGTCCCCAGGTTTGAATCCGATGGGACCTTCTGTGGATACATAGGCTCGTGTGTCGACATTACAGAGCGGAAGACGTCCGAGGAATCCCTCCACACGTTGACCGGCCGCCTGATCAGTGCCCAGGAAGATGAACGCGCACGCATTGCCAGGGAACTTCATGACGATTTCAGTCAGCGCCTGGCGCTTCTCGGAATCGGACTTGGGCAGCTATGGAAAAAATTGTCACCAGCGGAAGCAGAGGAACGCGCCAGCGTCGTGGAGATGCTGAGGGAGACCAAGGAATTGTCCTCGGACCTTCATACTCTCTCTCATCAACTCCACTCCAGTAAGCTGGAGCACGTGGGGTTAGTGTCGGCTCTCCAAGGCCTTTGCAAAGAAATTGGCGAGAAGTCCAAGATTGAAGTTCATTTTACCCATTGCGAAATTCCCCCCAACGTTCCGAGGGACGTAGCCTTGTGTCTATTTCGAGTTGCCCAGGAGGCGATCGGCAACGTCGTAAAGCATAGTAAAGCGAAAAGCGCTCGGGTTGAACTGGGCGCGAATGCAAGTGGGATCAGTCTTCGCATCTCGGATGAAGGCAAGGGGTTTGACCTTGATATCAAAAACTCTCGTGCTGGAATTGGGCTGATCGGAATGACCGAGAGGCTTCGGCTCGTCGGAGGTAGGCTTTGGGTGAAATCAGAGCCCAATCGCGGAACAGAAATCACCGGTGAGGTGCCACTGACCGTCCACGCGGAGGAGCCACATCAAAAAATGGCTGCCGCCGCAGGCTAAAAGCTTGAAACTCAGTGCACTTGTGGCATCGGCGGTTAGTTCGCAATGCGGAACATGTGGCTTTGAGATGATTCCCCCCATCCGGCTTGTGCATTCCTCAGGTAAGGGCTCCATTCGCTTGCAGGGAATCTCCTGTTACTTTTGACAATTGCCTATTATGCCTTGCGGGGACAGCCTTGGTAGGTCCGTGAACTTGCGTCTCTTTGTTCAGCGAATGCCTCGCCACGAGTCTCGCAAGGACCGCCCACTGAAGACGCCCTGGGCATCTGGTTTTGCGGCGCAATGAATAGATGGAATGCTTGTGTCTCGGGAGAGAATAAAATGAACATTTCCAGACGGATACAATTCTGCACAGTAGGCTTTCTGGCTATTGCCTGCCTTGCAAATGCACAAAACAAAAAGGAAATACCGGCGGCGGACGTCGTCAGCAAGTCCATTAAAGCTGTCGGATATCAAGTGGGCGGTGGAGCCACCAAAGTAGTTTTTGTCGGTACCAGTGCCGCACCCCAGGCAAGCGGTGAAGCTAAAGTGGAGGCCAAGACGGGGGGCACCAGCATTGAACTCAAAGTGACAGCGATGCCCCAACCCACAACGCTTGGCGCGGAGTTCCTGACCTATGTCCTCTGGACCATCACACCCGACGGCACCACCAACAACATTGCCGAGATTCCCATCGACAAACAGGGAAATGGCAAGCTGGCCACAAGAGCGCAATCGCAGACCTTCGCACTGATTGTGACCGCCGAACCCTATTTCGCCGTGCAACTGCCCAGCGAAGTCGTGGTGCTGGAGAACGACACCAAGAAGAACACCAAGGGCAAGATCTATCCGGATAACGACTACAAGCTGATGAAGCGCAGCCAGTACTCCAAGATGGGCAACCCCCTGGCGCTGACCCCGGACCTGAAGAAAGTACCACTGGACATGTATGAAGCACGCAACGCCGTGGACATTGCGAAATCGCAAAAGGCGGAGCAGTACGCGCCGGAAATTCTCAGCAAGGCGGCGGGCAGCCTGCAAATGGCGGAGAACGCGCTCGCTTCCAAGGCAGATAAAACTCAGATCATTACAAACGCTCGCCAGACTATCCAATTCGCGGAAGATGCCCGCGCGCTTTCCGCGGAACGCCAGGAAGCGGAGCGGATTCAGACGGAAAAAGATGCCGCCGCTGCCGCTGCTGCCGCCAAAGCTAAGTCTGAAGCTGATGCTGGCGCAGCCCTCGAAGCCAAGCGGCAAGCGGAGCTCACGGCCGCTAAGGAAGCGCAAATGACGGCGGAAGCCGCGGCGCAGTCAACTCGGCAGAAGGCAGCAGCCGATGCGGCGGCGCAGGCGGCTGCGGCAAAGGCTGCGGCGGAACAAGCTACATTGCAAGCCAAGGAACAAGCGGCAAGGGAAGAAACGGCACGCGCCCAGGCCGCGACCGCAGCTTTGCGCGCTCAACTGCTACAGCAGCTCAACGAGGTTTTGCAGACCACCGATACCCCGCGCGGGCTGGTCGTGAATATGGCGGATGTGCTGTTTGAAACCGGCAAATACACCTTGAGTCAAGACGCGCAGCTCAAGCTCGCAAAACTCTCCGGCATCATCCAGGCGCATCCCGGGCTGAACCTGGGTATTGAAGGCCACACGGACACGACCGGCTCGGCAGACTTCAACATGAAGCTGTCACAGCAGCGCGCGGACACGGTCCGGCAGTTTCTGATTTCGCAGGGACTGTCGGCGGACACCATTACGGCGAAAGGAATGGGCCAGGACAATCCGGTTGCGGACAACAGCACGGCAGCCGGGCGCAAGCTGAACCGCCGCGTGGAAATCATCGTCTCCGGGGAAGTGATCGGCGCAAAAATGGCCAAGTAATAGCGGCCCAAGTTCAGGGCACCAAGTCAGGCGTTAACCAGTGCAAAGAGAGAGGCGCAAACGAAAGTTGTCAGGATGATCTTGCCAGAGAGGAGTCAAAGTGCTGCGGCGGGAGGAGAGAAGTGAGCCTTCTTATTGTTCCTTTTTGTTCCCACGCCGGAAAGCCAAACTTTCCGCAAATGCATGAAAAGAATGGCGGGGACGACGAGACTCGAACTCGCGACCTCTGCCGTGACAGAGTGGCAGTTTGTTGG
>JGI12635J15846_10003558_pt1 | contig 13515 bp, 9 predicted proteins | sample BlaSpr_A8_OM2_M2_FD_15846 | JGI IMG/M metagenome (IMG submission 15846) | reverse complement strand
GACTGGCGGGGAAGATTGCCGATACTTTCAATTCCATTGTTGCCGCCAACCAGCAAATGGCCGGAGAACTGAAGCGGGTTGGGCAGGTAGTGGGAAAAGAAGGCCGGACGCGCGAGCGCACCCGGTTTCATGAATCCAGAGGCGCGTGGGGCGAGATGGAAGTTTCGATAAACACATTGGTTGAGGATCTGCTGCGCCCAACTGAGGGTGTGACCCGTGCCATCGCGGCTGTTGCCCAGGGGAACCTGACCCAAACCGTACGCCTGGACGTGGACGGACGGCCACTGGAGGGCGAGTTCCTGCGCTCCGCCAACATCGTCAACACCATGATTCAGCAGCTTAGCGTCTTCACCGCCGAGGTAACGCGCGTAGCGCGTGAGGTTGGCACGGACGGTAAGCTGGGTGGCCAGGCGCAGGTGCCTGGCGTGGCGGGCACATGGAAAGATCTCACGGACTCCGTTAACTCGATGGCCAGCAACCTCACCGGCCAGGTTCGCAACATCGCTGAAGTCGCAACTGCGGTCGCCAGCGGCGACCTCTCCCGCAAAATTACGGTCGATGTGCGCGGCGAAATTCTCCAGCTCAAGGAAGCCATCAACACGATGGTCGACCAGTTGCGTTCATTTGCCTCTGAGGTGACGCGCGTTGCCCGTGAAGTGGGAACGGACGGGAAGCTGGGCGGACAGGCCGTCGTCGTGGGCGTGGCTGGTACCTGGAAGGACCTTACGGACTCCGTCAACGCCATGGCCGGTAACTTGACGGCCCAGGTGCGGAACATCGCGGAAGTAACCACCGCTGTCGCCCGCGGCGATTTGTCGCGCAAAATCACGGTCGATGTAAAGGGCGAAATTCTCGAACTCAAGGACACCATCAACACGATGGTAGACCAGCTCAACGCATTCGCCGGTGAAGTTACCCGTGTGGCGCGCGAAGTGGGTACCGAAGGCAAGCTCGGCGGACAAGCGCAGGTGCCCGGAGTTGGCGGCACCTGGAAAGATCTGACGGACAACGTGAACTTCATGGCCAGCAACCTCACCGGCCAGGTACGAAACATCGCCGAGGTAGCGACGGCGATTGCGAATGGCGATCTTTCGCGCAAAATCACGGTCGATGTCCGGGGTGAGATTTTGCAGCTCAAAGAAACGCTGAACACGATGGTGGATCAGCTCAACCGCTTCGCCGGCGAAGTGACCCGTGTGGCGCGCGAAGTCGGCACGGAAGGGCGTCTCGGAGGACAGGCCAACGTGCCTGGCGTCGCTGGCACCTGGAAGGATCTTACCGACTCTGTTAACTCGATGGCCGGAAACCTCACCGGCCAGGTGCGCAACATCGCAGAGGTGACTACTGCGGTCGCACGTGGGGATTTGTCGCGCAAGATCACGGTCGACGTGAAGGGCGAAATCCTCGAGCTCAAGAACACGATCAATACAATGGTGGACCAGCTCAACGCGTTCGCCGGCGAAGTGACGCGTGTGGCGCGCGAAGTCGGTACCGAAGGCAAGCTGGGCGGACAAGCTCAAGTACCTGGAGTGGCCGGCACCTGGAAAGATCTGACTGACAATGTGAACTTCATGGCCAGTAATCTCACCGGTCAGGTCCGAAACATTGCCGAAGTCGCCACCGCCGTGGCTCGCGGCGACTTGTCGCGCAAGATCACGGTCGACGTGAAAGGAGAAATTCTCGAACTCAAGGACACCATCAACACCATGGTGGATCAACTGCGTTCGTTCGCGTCAGAAGTGACCCGCGTTGCCCGCGAAGTGGGCACCGACGGCAAACTTGGCGGCCAGGCCCAGGTGCCGGGAGTGGGCGGCACATGGAAGGACCTTACCGACTCCGTCAACTCGATGGCCAGCAACTTGACCGGCCAGGTGCGCAACATCGCTGAAGTAGCTACAGCTATCGCCAGCGGTGATCTTTCGAAGAAAATCACGGTCAACGTTAGCGGCGAAATTCTGCTGCTCAAGGAAACCATCAACACCATGGTGGACCAACTCAATGCGTTCGCAGGCGAAGTAACGCGCGTGGCGCGTGAAGTCGGTACCGAAGGGCGTCTGGGCGGACAGGCCAATGTGCCGGGTGTGGCCGGAACGTGGAAGGATCTTACGGATTCTGTAAACTCGATGGCCGGGAATCTCACCGGTCAGGTGCGCAACATCGCTGAAGTCACAACCGCTGTGGCCCGTGGCGATTTGTCACGCAAGATCACGGTCGACGTAAAAGGGGAAATTCTCGAACTCAAGAACACCATCAACACGATGGTGGACCAACTCAATGCATTCGCAGGCGAAGTGACGCGGGTGGCGCGTGAAGTCGGCACCGACGGAAAACTGGGCGGACAGGCGCAGGTGCCCGGAGTCGCCGGCACGTGGAAGGATCTCACGGACAACGTGAACTTCATGGCCAGCAACCTTACCGGCCAGGTACGTAACATCGCTGAAGTTGCCACGGCCATTGCCAACGGGGACCTCTCGAAGAAGATCACGGTGGACGTGCGTGGTGAAATCTTGCAACTGAAGGAAACGCTAAACACGATGGTCGAGCAATTGCGCTCGTTCGCTGCGGAAGTGACGCGCGTGGCGCGCGAGGTCGGCAGCGAAGGACGGCTTGGCGGCCAGGCCAACGTGTCCGGTGTTGCCGGAACATGGAAGGACCTTACTGACTCCGTGAACGCGATGGCCGGGAACCTCACCGGCCAGGTGCGCAACATCGCCGAAGTCACGACGGCCGTGGCCCGTGGCGATCTGTCGCGCAAAATCACGGTCGACGTAAAAGGAGAAATTCTGGAACTGAAGAACACCATTAACACGATGGTGGACCAGCTTAATGCCTTCGCTGCCGAAGTAACTCGTGTAGCTCGGGAAGTGGGTACGGAAGGCAAGCTGGGTGGCCAGGCGCAGGTGCCCGGCGTGGCTGGAACCTGGAAGGATCTCACGGACAACGTGAACGTGATGGCTGCCAACCTGACCGAACAGGTGCGTGGCATCGTCAAAGTCGTGACTGCTGTCGCCAATGGTGAGCTGACCCAGAAGCTGACTGTGAACGCGAAGGGCGAGGTTGCGGCGCTGGCGGAAACCATCAACAACATGACGAATACGCTGGCGACCTTTGCCGATCAGGTTACAACCGTGGCGCGCGAAGTCGGCGTGGAAGGACGGCTCGGCGGCCAGGCCAACGTGCCCGGCGCTGCCGGGACCTGGAAGGATCTCACGGGCAACGTGAACCTGCTAGCCGACAACTTGACCAATCAAGTGCGGGCCATCGCTGAAGTTGCCACCGCCGTCACCAAGGGCGACCTAACGCGCTCCATTCAGGTGGAAGCCAGCGGCGAGGTTGCGGACTTGAAAGACAACCTCAATACCATGATCGACAATCTGCGGCTCACGACGGATCGCAATACCGAGCAAGATTGGCTCAAGACGAATCTGGCCCGCTTCACCGGCATGTTGCAGGGGCAGCGGGATTTGACGACCGTAGGACGTATGCTCCTCTCGGAACTGGCGCCTCTGGTAAGCGCGCAGCAAGGCGTGATCTATCAGATGGGCGGCGAGGAGTCTACGGAGATGATGCTGCTTTCGGCCTTCGCCGGTGACGGCGAGGATGGACATCTGCGACGCTTGAAACTGGGCGAGGGGCTGGTGGGGCAGTGCGCGGCGGAAAAACGGCGAATGCTGATCTCCGACTTGCCGCCCAATACGGTTGCGATTCGCTCCGGATTGTTTCAGGCCGTTCCGCGAAATGTGATCGTGCTCCCCATCCTGTTTGAAGACCGGGTCAAGGCCGTGATTGAGCTGGCCTCGCTGAGTAGTTTCACCACCTCTCAGCTGGCATTTCTGGAGCAGTTGACGGCCAGCATCGGCATCGTGCTTAACAGCATCGAGGCCACCATGCAGACCGAGGGACTGCTGAAGCAGTCCCAGCAGCTGGCCACCGAACTCCAGGTGCAGCAAAAAGAATTGCAGCAGACCAATGAGCAGCTGGCACAGAAGGCGCAGCAGCTCGCAGAACAGAACGTTGAAGTCGAGCGCAAGAACCAGGAAATCGAGCAAGCCCGGCGAGCCCTGGAAGAGAAGGCCAAAGAATTGGCTCTCACTTCGAAGTATAAGTCTGAATTCCTGGCCAACATGTCCCATGAGTTGCGGACACCACTTAACAGCATCCTGGTGCTTGGCCAGCAGCTCAGCGATAACCCGGATGGCAACCTGACCCCGAAGCAGGTTGAATTCTCCCGCACGATTCATGGTGCTGGAACAGACTTGCTGAACCTGATCACGGACATTCTTGATTTGTCGAAAATCGAATCCGGAACTGTCTCCGTTGAAGCCGAGGAGGTCTTCTTCGCCAGCATGCTGGACGCAGTGGAACGTCCATTCCGGCACGAGGCGGAGAACCGGCATCTCAGTTTCGAGGTGCAGACCGATCCTCACCTTCCCCGGAGTGTGGTCACCGACGCGAAGCGGTTGCAGCAGGTGTTGAAGAACCTGTTGTCCAATGCCTTTAAGTTCACCGAAGTCGGAGGTGTTCGCCTGTCTGTGTCGCAGGCCAGGAGCGGCTGGACCGGGGGTCACCCGATCTTGGGCAATGCAGCGTCCGTGGTGGCCTTGGAAGTTGCTGACACGGGCATTGGCATTCCATTCGAAAAGCAGCGGATCATTTTCGAAGCGTTCCAGCAAGCAGACGCCGGCACCAGCCGTAAGTATGGAGGCACGGGCCTGGGGCTGGCGATCAGCCGCGAACTGGCCAGTCTGCTTGGAGGAGAAATCCAGTTGCGCAGCGCCCCGGGACGGGGCAGCACATTCACTCTCTACTTGCCGCAAACCTATGTGGGGCCTTCCACGTCGATCGCGGCCCCGGTAGAGGGAGGATTCCGATCGTCAATTTCACCAGCGCAGTTGACCGTAGCGGGGGTCGCGGAGCATCCAGTCGAGAAGATTGCAGACGACCGGGACAATCTGCAACCCGATGATGCCGTTTTGCTGATTGTCGAGGATGACTTGCACTATGCCCGGGTGTTATGCGATCTCTCCCGGGACAAGGGCTTTAAAGTTCTGATGGCGACACGAGGTGCGGAAGCCCTCGCGTTGGCCAAGGAGTATCATCCCACCGCGGTCTCACTGGATGTTTTTCTGCCCGACATGCTGGGCTGGACGGTTCTGAACCACTTGAAGCAGGATCCAGCAACCCGGCACATACCGGTTCAGATGCTGACGCTGGACGAAGACCGGCGCCACGGCCTGGCACGGGGCGCGTTTGCATTTGTGACAAAACCGACCACGCCGGAAGGGCTGGAGAAGGCATTGGCCCGCATCAAGGAATATTCCGCTCCCCGTCGCAAGCGATTGTTGGTGGTGGAAGACAATCCGGTCGAGCAGCTTAGCATCAAGGAATTGCTGGGTTATGAGGACATTGACGTCACTGTCGTTGCCACCGGTGCCGGGGCGGTACAAATTGTCAGCGAGCAGGTCTTTGACTGCGTGGTTCTTGACCTTCGTCTGCCCGACATATCAGGCTTCGAGGTGTTGGAGCGATTCCGTGACACTCCGTCGCTGAGCGACTTGCCGGTGGTAGTCTTTACGGGTAAGGAACTTTCGCCGGAGGAGGATTCCCGGCTGCATTTGCTGGCACGCCGGGTGGTTGTAAAGGGTGTGGAATCGCCGGAACGCCTGTTGGATGAGACGGCGTTGTTCCTGCATCGTGTGGTCGCCGATCTTCCCGGGGAAAAGCAGCGACTACTCGACCGTTTGCACCACTCTGACGACGCCCTGGTGGGGAAGAAGGTGCTGGTAGTCGACGATGACGTGCGCAATATCTTCGCCCTCAGCAGTGTGATCGAACGTCGTGGCATGACGGTGATCACTGCCGGAACTGGCCGGGAAGCGATCGCCAAGCTCGACTCTACCCCAGATATTGCGATCGTGTTGATGGACATCATGATGCCCGAGATGGATGGCTACGAGACCATGCAGGTGATTCGGCAAAACTCTTCGTTCCGGCGCTTGCCTATCATTGCCCTAACCGCGAAAGCGATGAAGGGAGACCGCGAGAAATGCCTTGAGGCGGGAGCGTCGGAGTACCTGGCCAAGCCCGTCAATACCGAGCAATTGCTCTCATCGCTGCGCATGTGGCTTCACCGATAGCAATTACCGCGGCATGCGTTTGACAGTCGAGACCTGAGTGGGAGGACTTGTAGGTCATGAGCACGAACCAGAAAGTCAACATTCTCATGGTAGACGATCAGCCGGCCAAGTTGCTCAGCTATGAGGTCATGCTCGGTGGACTAGGCGAGAACCTGATCAAAGCCACTTCCGCGAAGGAGGCTCTCGACGTTCTGCTGAAGAACGACGTTGCCGTGGTGCTGATGGATGTGAGTATGCCGGAGCTCGATGGTTTTCAATTGGCTGCCATGATTCGCCAGCATCCGCGTTTTCAGAGGATGGCAATCATTTTTGTATCGGCGGTGCATCTGACCGACCTGGACCAGCTCAGGGGATATGAACACGGCGCCGTCGATTACATCTCTGTTCCGGTGGTGGCTGAACTTCTGCGCGCGAAAGTCAGGGTCTTTGCCGAGTTGCACCGCAAAACGCGGCTGCTCGAAACGCTGAATCGCGACCTGGAGCAACGCGTACTCGAACGCACTGAAGAATTGGCCCATAAGGCGGAATTGCTGCTGCAGCTAAACATGGAGCTGGTAGGCAAGAATCAGGAGCTCGACGCCATTATCCACACCGCGCCGGACATCATCTTCAGTCGCAAGGCAGACGGGTCCAGGGATTACATCAGCGACCGGTTTTATGACTTTACCGGCGCTCCCCCAGCTTCGGCGAAAGGTTTCGGGTGGTTGGATTATGTGCATCCGGAGGATAAACAAAAGGCCATGGCGGACTGGATGCGCTGTGTTGACTCGGGGGCAAACTACGAAGCGGAGTATCGCCTCCGGTCCAGAGACGGTTCCTATCGGTGGTTCCGAGCTCGCGCGCTTCCAATTCGCGATGACGGGAAAATCGTGAAATGGTACGGAACCTGTTCGGACATTCAGGACAGCAAACTACTGGAACAATCGATTCGCGACAACGCGTCAGAACTGGAGAGAATGGTCGATCGCAGGACGGACGAATTGCGTCGCCTGTCAATTCGGCTCATGACGATGCAGGACCAGGAGCGCCGCCGGCTGGCGCGCGATCTGCACGACGGGTTAGGACAGGAACTTGCTGTAGCCAAGATGGTACTGGACAAAATGATCCTGCAGAAATCCGCGCAACCGCCAGAGGAAGAGTGGACTCAGGCCAGCAGCATTGTGGATCGTGCCATTCAGCAAGTCCGCACCATGTCTCACCTTTTGCATCCCCCCTTGCTCGATGAAGTGGGTTTGCTCTCGGCGCTTTCCTGGTACGTGGAGGGGATCACAAAGCGCAGCGGCATTGAGACGTCTCTCGAGGTCCAGCCCCGCGATTTTCCGAGGCTCGCAGCCGACGTCGAGACCGCTGTTTTCCGAATCGTTCAGGAAGCACTGACCAATGTCTTCCGGCATTCGGAAGCAAGCAAGGTGTGGATTACGTTGGTCCAAAACGAAGAAAACATCGTGGTTGCAGTGCGGGATGATGGCAAGGGAGTCGACAAGAGAATTGCCGAACTGCAACCGGACAGCGTTGGAGTTGGCATCGGAGGCATGAAACAGCGCGCCAGGGAATTTGGTGGAGACCTGCGGTTGACGAATGCCCACCCCGGAACCCTCGTCGAACTCACGATTCCGCTTCGTTCGGTGTTGCGGGAGCCAAGCGCCGTCCTGACGTCCTGAACGGATGTGCGTGCAGTTGTTAGTGCGGGACGATTTCGATTTTCAGCCATCCCTACTGCCAAAACTGCACCCGCCGAAGTGACGACCTCTCACAAACCCTGTAGACCGCTGGAAGGATTCCCCTAGTTCTCCCGCACCCGCTGGTTCGCTTTACAGCAAAAACCGGATGGAAACAAGNCCAATTGGAAGGTTAGNGTTGAGTTCGCAGAAAAATNTGATCGGTTGCTCGTTTCGAGCAAGGAAGAGGTCCGCTTATGACAAGAATTGGTTCCGCACTGCCGAGATGTCTCCTGGTGCTCGGTGCTGGGCTTCTGCTCTGCGCCGGCATGGCCTGGTCCGCTGATGACAAAGATCAGTCGGACATCGACAAACGCCTCGATGCCTCCGCGAAGGTTTTGAACGAAATTATGGCCACTCCCGACAAAGCGATTCCAGACAAAGTGATGAGCGATGCGAAGTGCGTCGCGGTCATTCCCTCGATGGTGAAAATTGCTGTCGGTTTCGGAGGCAGTCACGGCAAAGGCGTCGCTACGTGCCGCACAGAAGCCGGCCTCTGGAGCGCTCCCGCACCGATCACTATTACAGGTGGAAGCTGGGGATTGCAGTTGGGCGGTCAGGCTGTCGATTTGGTGATGATTGTGACGAATGACGATGGAATGCAACATCTGTTGTCGAGCCACTTCAAGCTGGGTGCGGATGCTTCGGCGGCCGCAGGCCCCGTCGGACGCGATACCGGCGCCGACACAGACTGGAAAATGAGGGCAGAAGTGCTTTCCTACTCACGAGCACGGGGCATTTTTGCGGGAATTGACCTGAACGGTTCCGTGGTCACGCAAGACAAAGACGAAACTCGACTTCTCTACGGGAGCTTTGTTCCGTTTGCCGACATCCTGAACGGAAAGGTCCGCCCCAGGGAGGCGAGCGAACCATTCCTGTCCGCGGTCAGGAGATATTCGGGCCAAGCCAGGGAACACGGCGAACTGAAACCGGCGCCGGGGACTCCCGTCACCGCGAGCCGGTGAGGCGAGGATCTCTGATGGGTCTTTGTGAGGCCTGGTTTGTTCCGCCAGCCGGGTCTCGTATCTTCAACCAGGGAAGACAACCAATAAATTGGAGGCTTTCATGTCGACGATTCTACTGATCTTGCTTGTGCTGCTGTTGCTCGGCGCGCTGCCGACCTGGCCATACAGCAGATCTTGGGGCTATTACCCCAGCGGGGGACTCGGTCTTGTGGTCGTGGTCTTACTTGTATTGCTGGTAGCCGGACGGCTGTAAAGTCGTCGAGACTTTCGACTTTTTCCCCGCGGAGCCAGGCCTTCGTGTTGGCGAATGGTGGGGGCATAGCTCCCACCATTTTTCGTTTCAAATGTCGCGGTTGTGCCTTCTCTTCGAGCAGCCCTTATTCGCAAGGAAATGTTCTGCCTCGCCGCTTCAGAATAAAACAGCGTTAACTCCGACCAGTTGTACAGCAAGTCTGGCAATCAATTACAGGAGCATCCTGATGGGCTGAGAACCTCGGTGTCGCTACTCTCTCAGTGGAAGTTGAAAGCTCCCGGAATCATCGAGAGCCATTTAACCAGCACTCTAGTTTGATCGGAGGACACTACAGTGGCGACTTGCGTTATTTCCGCAACGGCAGCAAATCTGATTCCGGGCAAGCAGGAGGCACAGCGAGAATCCGAACACACCCTCATTCAGCGCGCACAGCGCGGCGACCAGCAGGCCTTTGCCAGGCTCTTTCAGCTTCACAGAAAGCGGGTGTATTCCGTTTGTCTGTTGATGACGAAGGATCTCGCTGAGGCGGAAGACCTGACGCAAGAGGCCTTCCTGCAAGTGTTTCGCAGTGTGGGCTCGTTCCGGGGCGACTCCGCCTTTTCTACCTGGCTTTATCGGGTTGCCGTGAACACGGTTCTGATGAAGCTGCGTCGCCGTAAAACCCCGCGTGTACTGTCCCTTGACGAGCCGGTGTCGTCAGAGTCGCCGTCTCTGCGGCGCGACGTCGGAAAAGCAGACCCGCACCTTTCTGGTGCGATCGACCGTATTGCATTGCGCCGCGCGATGCACGAACTCCCCGACGGATGTCGGAAGATCTTCGTCCTGCACGAGGTTGAAGGATACCAGCATCATGAGATTGCCCAAATGCTGGACTGCTCAGTCGGCAATTCNAAATCGCAACTGCACAAGGCGAAGATGAAGATGCGTGACCTGCTGTTTCCGAAGCGGAGAGTCTTGCGGCGCCCCGCAGCCAACCGGGCGATCGAAAGCCCGTCTCCGGACAAAAACCAACAATGATTGGCCTCAGGTTTCACTGTCGTATACCGCGCTAAGCAAGTAAAGCCGCAGGGAACGAAAACCTCCAAGCACGGTGGAATCAGGAGCCATTGCAGTAATCGGGGCAGAGCGTGAGGGTTTGGGCTTGCCTCCGACGTGCGGAGAAGACTCCTTGGATACTACTGAGTTTACGGTATTGCGGGCACGCGACTGAACTCCTATTGTGCAGAGAGGAAACAGGCTGGGAACGAGAAACCGATGCCAGGGAGAAAACATCTTCGCGGTGTGAGCGCAAAAGAGCAGCGGGAGTACGAACATATCAAGGAAAGCGCGCAGCGGTCCGGGCGATACGGGGACCGGGCGAAGGAAGTTGCTGCCCGAACAGTGCTGAAGAAGCATAAAGCAGAAGGCCACAACGCGGGACAGTGAACAACAGGCCGGGTCCGCAGCGGCGGCGTGTTGCCCAGCCAAGATCTTAGCCGTGCTTACGTTTTGGGCGCTAATCAGGAGGAAGTACCGCTTGGTTCGCATACTTGTGGTAGACGACAACCCGGCGGTCCGGCACTATCTTCGAGCTCTCCTCGAGCAGCACAGTGCCTGGCAGGTTTGCGAAGAGGCTCGGACCGGAAGAGAAGCGCTGCAACGGGTAGAAAAGAATCCGCCCGACATGATTCTGTTGGATTTCCAGATGCCGGATCTAAACGGACTTGATGTAGCCCGGCAAATCACGAGACTCTTTCCGGAAATTCCCATCCTGATGGTCACCATTCATCTATCCAAACAGCTGGCCGAGGAGGCCCGCAAGGTGGGCATTCGTGGAGCCTGCGCGAAATCAGACGTTGGCTCCATTGTCGAGGCAGTTGACGCACTGTTGCATGCTGGAACCTATTTTCCATCGATCGGTTCGAGTGGCAACTAGGATCTCCTGTTGCGCGCGAAAATACAGTATTCCCTGTATTCGAGGCGCAGTAGTACCATGCTATTTTTACGGTTGCTTCACTTGGAAGTTCCCTTTTCCGCCCGGGGGCGAGTAGACTCCGGTGTAAGACCGGGGCAGAGTTGAAACCGGAGCCAGCCGTGAACTGTAGCGAATGGGTTTTACCAGGCTGCCTCAGAGAGCCAGAAGCGTTATGGCAGTGCGCATTCTGCTGGTGGATGATCATCCCATCGTGAGGCAAGGCCTGCGGACTCTGTTGGAAGGACGGTCCGGTTGGGAAGTTGTGGGTGAAGCCTCGGACGGTGTCGAGGCCCTGGATAAGGTCGAAACTTTGCTGCCCGATATTGTGGTGCTCGATGTCACGATGCCTCGAATGAACGGCTTGGAGGCGTGCCGGCTGATTCAAAAGAGGCAAATGGGAGCCGGTCTGGAGGTTTTGTTCGTTACTCAACACGATTCCCCGCAAATGATGCGTGAGGCTCTGGACGCAGGGGCAAGAGGGTATGTGGTTAAGTCGAATGCCGCCCGCGATCTGTTGGAGGCGGTAGAGGCGGTGAGTCAGCATCGAGTTTTTACGGCATTGGCACGAAGTCCAAATGCTTCGCGTTGAAATTCCGTGCCACGAGTAGTGCGAGTTATCTGTCTCTCAGGTTGTGCGCGGAGGGCGAATGAAACTACGTATCTTGTTGGCCGACGATCACGAAATCGTACGCCGAGGCTTGTGTGCACTTCTCCAGAAACGCGAAGGATGGGAAGTGTGCGGAGAGGCATCCGATGGCCGCGAAGCAGTCGAAATGGCCAAACAGTTGAAGCCTGATGTTGTAATCGTGGACATCGGCATGCCATACCTCAACGGCCTGGACACTACGCGCCAGTTGTTGCAGTATGACCCCCACTTCAAAGTCATAGTACTGACCATCACCGATTCCGATCAGGTTATTCGTGAAGCTCTCGACGCCGGTGCGCGCGGCTTTGTGCTCAAATCCGACGCAGCTCGCGACCTGGTGGCTGCCGTCGAAGCCTTGCAGAGCAAGCGAATGTTTTTCACGCCACGAGTAAACGATCTGGTCCTAGCGGGCTTCCTGGAGAAAGGACATGCTATATCCCGGAACGAGCCGCCGGATCTGCCGACGCTGACTGCCCGCGAGCGTGAAGTTACCCAGCTTCTCGCTGAGGGGAAGAGTTCCAAGGAAGTGGCCGTACTGTTGAACTTGAGCACCAAGACCGTGGAAACCCACCGCAGCAACATCATGCGGAAGCTCAGCCTGCACTCCATCCGCGATCTGGTCGTGTACGCAATCAAGAACAACATCATCCAGATTCAGATGCCACAACGCCGTGGCACGCCAGAGACTACCGTGGCTTAGCATCCGAGCCAGCGTCGTTTCAATGGGCGGCTTCCACCTGATGGAACCCGCTCCCCATGCAAACCGTTAGTTTATTGATGCCGGGGCGTTACTGCGGAATATTTCTGGGCAACCCCCCGGACTCCAATTTGCGCATCGCGATATTGTGGGAGCACCATAGCATCATGTCCGCGGCCGCGCCTGGAAAAACTTACATCCCATTTCTCTCCGGTTCTTAACCTAAGATATTGGAATTCAAGGGATTGCGGATTTGGCAATCTCCGTGCTTGTGAATCAGCGTCGCCTTAGATTCATCGCACTTATTACGGCTCGGCTCTCCGGACCAGGGGCCAGCTTGCGCTGGTTCACTGTAATCTACGCTGGCTGTGAGTGAAACATTCTCAGACACGGCGCTCACTCCAGTAAGAACTCGCGGAGATCCCCGTTGACTTTTTACTGGGAGGTGAACCTTGAGCGCGCTTCGAATCCTTATCGCGGACGATCACGAGGTGGCGAGGAAAGGCATTCGCTCCTTACTCGAAAGCCATGCCGAATGGGAGGTTTGTGCGGAGGCTCAAGACGGTCGTGAGGCGGTCGAGTATGCCAGCAGGTTGAAGCCGGACGTTCTCTTGCTGGATATCGGAATGCCTAACCTGAACGGCCTGGACGCCGCGCGGCAGATCCTGGCATTGACGCCGGAAGCTCGCATTCTCATCCTGACCGTACACGATTCGGAACAGGTGGTGCGGGAGGTACTGGCTGTTGGGGCGCGGGGCTTCTTACTGAAGTCGGATGCGGGCCGCGACCTGCTGGCTGCCGTCGAGGCTTTGCAGCACCGGCGAACATTCTTCACTTCGAGTGTGGCTCAGATGATGCTCGAGGGTTACCTGCGTCCGCACNACGAGGGCGGCGCTTCCGGACAACGTGTTTTGACGCCGCGGGAACGGGAAGTGATTCAGCTCGTCGCCGAAGGCAAGACCACCAAGGAAGTTGCCTCGGCTCTCAGTCTCAGCGTCAAAACCGCGGAAACTCACCGGACCAACCTGATGCGCAAGCTCGATCTACATTCGGTCGCGGCTCTTACTCTCTATGCGGTGCGGAATGGAATCGTTCAGATCTATTGAATTCGACCACGGCCTCTGCCGTCATCGTCACAACCTCCG
>JGI12635J15846_10003557_pt1 | contig 13516 bp, 9 predicted proteins | sample BlaSpr_A8_OM2_M2_FD_15846 | JGI IMG/M metagenome (IMG submission 15846) | reverse complement strand
CTCAAACGCACACGCCAACCGGATGAGCACCGGCTCGCTCCAAGCCCGCCCAAAGAACGAAATCCCGACCGGCATGCCGAAAACAAACCCCGCCGGCACGGTGATGTTGGGATAGCCCGCCACGGCCGCCGCTCCGGAGCTTCCGCCTCCAAAATGGTCGCCATCGACCAAATCCGTGAGCCATGCCGGTCCGCCAGTCGGTCCTACGAGCGCATCCAGGTTGTGCTTCTCCATCGTGGCGTCGATTCCCTCTTTACGCGCCAATTGGTGATTCTTCTCTAGAGCCTCCACGTATTCCTTGCTACTGAGCGGCCCTTTCTCTTCCGCCTTCAAGAAGAAATCTTGCCCGAAATAAGGCATCTCTTTTTCGCGGTTTTTCTCGTTGAATTCGATAATGTCCTTGAGCGTTTTCACCTGCGCGCTAAGTCCCGGCCGCGCCAGGTACGCGTTCAAGTCCGCCTTGAGTTCGTACATAAAAATCGTCAATTCCGTGTCGCTCCACTTTCCCGCGGTTTCGATCTCCACGGGATCGACCAAAATCGCACCTTCTTTCTTCATCGCATCCAGCGCCGCTTCCATGACCTTGTCGACGGCGTCCATGAACCCAAAGGTTTTGCGCACCACTCCGATCCGCGCTCCGCGCAGCCCATCGGCTTTGAGAAATTGCGTGTAATCCGTGTAGGACTTTCCGCGGCTTTCAGCCGTCGCGCTGTCCTCGGAATCCACTCCGGTCAGTGCCCCCAGGACAATCGCCGCGTCGCGCACCGTGCGGCACATCGGCCCCGCTCCATCCTGGCTGTGCGAAATGGGGATGATCCCGCTGCGGCTCACCAGCCCCACCGTCGGCTTGATCCCCACCAAGCCATTCGCGGAAGAAGGGCACACGATCGACCCATCGGTCTCCGTGCCGATCGCCGCCGCGCAAAAATTAGCCGCAGCCGCCGCGCCTGAGCCCGAACTCGACCCGCAAGGATTGCGGTCCAGCGCATACGGATTCTTCGTCTGCCCGCCGCGGCCGCTCCAGCCACTGGTCGAGTGCCGCGAGCGAATGTTCGCCCACTCGCTCAGGTTAGTTTTTCCGAGGATGACCGCGCCCGCTTCGCGCAACTTCTGCGCCACTGCCGAATCCTTCGGCACCTTCGAGCCCACGAGCGCCAGCGACCCCGCCGTGGTCATCATCTTGTCCGCCGTATCGATGTTGTCCTTGATCAGCATGGAAATCCCATGCAGCGGCCCCCGCGCTCCTTTGGCCTTCCGTTCTTTGTCCGAAGCCTCGGCCAACGCCAGCGCATCCGGATTCACCTCGATCACGCTATTCACCGCGGGCCCGCGCTTATCCAGCGCCGCAATCCGCGTGAGATATTTCTCCGCGATCTCCCGCGCCGTGTACTTCGCTGCCTTCATCCCCTCCTGCAACTCCGCTATCGTCATCTCCTCCAACTCAAACGCGGGCAACTCCGGCAACCTGGCTAGCCGCTCGCGAGCCTCTATTACTTCTACTCCCATCACTGGTGCCACCGCCGCCACAAATCCGCCAGCCAATCCCCTCTGCAGAAACGCTCGCCGACCCTTTTCCTTTTTCAAAGTATGGCTCCTCTTCTAGAGCATCGGAAATGGGAGCGATATTACGACAAACGTGCGGGCGTGCAGTTGTCATTTTTTTGTAGTGGAATTCTTCAATCGTTATTATTTGTAACGTAGATGTAAATTACCTCACGCGTATGCCATTTCGTAAGTTCATCCATATTTCCGTAGCGGGCCGGCGACTCGATTCTCTCCCTAACTATCGTCCCCGCTAACCTACTCAATTTGTGGACTTTTTGCTCTTTAAGGGAGACTCGAGTCTGGCCCCGTGATTGCCAACCGTTTGTAGGTGGAANCGCGCTACNGTGGGTATCCATCAAAGGCTGGACGAAAATCCCATCGCAGTCACGATTTAGCGCGGACAGAACTTTTATCTTTGCGATCACAAGGAGAAATCATGGACGTTTATCCTCGGCCCTTCCTTCTCGCACACTCTATTCTTCGGCTAGTTTTACTCGGTATTCTGCTCATTGCCGGAGGCGGTGCTGCCTGGGCGCAGACCACCGCGAGCATCCAAGGCACGGTTACGGACGCTAGTGGGGCCGCGGTGTCGGGCGCAAAGGTTACCGTCAAGAGTCAAGCCTTGGGCATCGAAAGGACCACGCAGACCAATTCCTCGGGCGATTACGAGGCGCCCGCCCTGCCCCCCGGCACCTACAGCGTCGAAGTGCAAATGCAGGGCTTCGGCACGGAAATAGCGAGTTCCCTGACCCTGCAGGTCAGCCAGAATTCCGTTCAGAATTTCGCTCTTAACGTAGCAAGTTCCGCCACTACCGTGGTGACCGTCGAAAGCACGCAAGCGGTCATTGATTCCACCAGCATTACCGTAGGCCAAGTGATCGACAAGAATGTTGTGCAAGAGATTCCCCTCAACGGCCGTCACTTCGTTGACTTGGCGCTGCTCGTCCCGGGCACCGTTACTCCTCCCCAAAATGGCTTCCTGACCGCTCCATTGCGCGGGCAAGGCTCCTTTGCTTTCAACTCTGCCGGAGGCCGCGAAGATGCCGTCAATTTCATGATCAACGGCATCAACCTCAACGATATGCTGCAGAATCAGGTCACTTTCCAGCCGGGCATCAATACCGTCGGAGAATTCAAAATTGACAATTCAACCTATAGCGCGGAATACGGCCGCAATTCCGGCTCCATAGTGAACATCGCCACGCGCTCGGGCACGAACGAGTTCCACGGCGAGGCCTATGACTACCTCCGCAACAATTTCTTTGACGCCCGCAACTTTTTCAACCCAAGTCCAAACCCACAGTCAGCTCTGAAACGTAACCAGTTTGGGGGCGATGTCGGCGGACCCATCTGGAAAGACCACACCTTTTTTTTCGCGAGCTATGAAGGCTTGCGGCATCGCCAGGGGTTGACCACCACGAGCAACGTCCTTACCGACGCGAATAGAGCTCAAATACAGGCCGGCTCCAATACGGTCGCAAAAGCTCTGCTCGGACTTATCCCCGCATCCAACGGAACAATCAGCGGCGTGCCAGTCTTCTTCGGCTCCGCAAGCGCCAACGTAAACATTGATCAGGGCACGATAGATATCTCCCATAACTTCAGCGATGCGGACGGTCTGCACGGTTACTATGTGTATCAGAATGACCTTCGGCAAGAGCCTACCCAGGGCGCCAACATCCCCGGTTTCGGCGATACCCGCGCCGGTCATCGCCAGGTTTTGACCCTGGGCGAAACGCATGTCTTTAGCAGCGCGTTAGTCAACGAAGCGCGCCTCGGCGCTAACCGCGTCCACATCCTCTTCAATCCCATTAATGCTACGGACCCAGGGTCACTTGGACTTGCCGGGGTACTCGGACCAAATCAGGTTTTTCTTCCTACCATTCGAATCCAGGACATCGGTCTTGTCTTTGGCGATGAGCGCGCCTTTCCACAAGGACGCGGCGATACCACCTTTGTTGTCGCTGACACCTTGACCTATCTCCGAGGTCGCCATTCCTTCAAGTTCGGCACCGAGTTCCGTGACTTCCGCAACGATAATTTCAACGGCGATCCAGGACAGCTTATTTTTAACACCACATCGAATTTCATCAACGGTGTAGTGGACTCTTCGGCAAGAACGCTGAACAACGTGGCCAACCGCATCAACGAGAATGCGCTGGAGTTCTTTGGGCAAGACGGCTTCAAGCTGAAACCTTTCCTGACACTCGAACTCGGTCTCCGATATTCCTGGAACATGACTCCCAGCGAAGCCAAGGGCCGGTTTGTGAACTTTGACCCCGCGACCGCCTCGCTGGTCCGGGCTCCCTCTCCTTACGGGCAGAACAACAAGAACTTCCAGCCACGCCTGGGCTTCGCGTGGGATGTATTCCATTCCGGCAGGACAGTCCTTCGCGGTGCCTATGCTTATCAGGTCGACCAACCCATCACCGGCTTTATCACCGGGCTAAACTCGAATCCGCCCTTCGCGGTGCCCATCAATGTCACTGCTCCTCACCCGATTGGAACCTTGGGGACTTTCTTTGATCCCAACAACGCCGCGAACATTTCACCTCTTTACGTCAACCCGGACTTCAAGAACGCCGACGTGCAGTCGTGGAACCTGAATATTCAGCACGAGGTGACGCGCAGCTTGGGGATCATGATCGGATATTTCGGCAACAAAGGAACCCATCTGGAGATCGATCGCAACGTCAACCAGTCGCTCGTTCCTGGAAACGCGCTCAGCCGGCCCTTCCTGGCGCTGGCTGCCAGCAGTCCGTTCCTGCCGGGCGTTACGCTTTCCAATGGCATCACCGAACGTGACAGCAGCTCCAATTCAAACTACAACTCCTTGTGGATTACCGCCAACCAGCGCGTTTCCCGCGGCCTTCAGTTCAACGCCTCTTATACGTGGTCGCACTCGATTGACGACGTTTCCCGAAACAATCAACTGCCCTTTGTGCAGGACAGCAATAATATCGGCGGCAGCCGCGGCAGCTCGGACTTCGACGTTCGCCACCGGTTTGTTGCCAACGCTATCTATGATCTGCCGTTCACGCGCAATCGCCTCGTTAGCGGCTGGCAACTGGCTCCGATCGTGAGCGTTCAGACCGGAAATCCGTTCACCATCGTGCTCGCCAGTTCCGCCATCACCGGCGAGGCCAATACCGTTCGACCCAGTGTGAACGGACCGGTTCAGGTGAGCGGAAATCCCTTCGGCCAGTGGATTGTCAGCCCATCGGCTGTTTTCTCCACTCCGCCCCCGGGTACATTCGGCAACCTCGGCCGGAACACCGTGTNCGGTCCCGGCTTCGCTGACGTCGACCTGGCGTTGATTAAAAACACGAAGCTCACGGAGCGAATGAACCTGCAATTCCGTCTGGACGCGTTCGATCTCTTCAATCACCCCAACTTTGGCCAACCCGGCCCCTTGGCGGCCAACGGCGCGACCATCATCACCATATCGCCGACTAAAGTTGTGCCAGCCACTTTCTCCACCATCGCTAGCACCCGCTTCCCGACCGCGGATTCGGGTTCTTCGAGGCAATTGCAGTGGGCCTTGAAGCTCAGATTCTAACGATCATCAAAATAGAATTCCTTCCGCCAGGGCGTTTTTGACTCTGGCGGAAGTGCTTTTTTCCGTATCAAGCTCGCCCCGCGCACTCCTACCGATGTGTTTTTTCCGTTACAATTAGGATAGCGAGGGATAAGGTTTGATTCATCGCAACATATTTCACAACGATACCCTGCTGCCCATCGAGAAAGTTCGCCTGTCCCCCGGACAAGCCGGACTCATTTGCGGCTGGGGCCTTTTCACCACCATTCGCATCTCCCGCGGTGAAGCCTTCGCCTACGAGCGCCACTGGCGCCGCCTCGAAAAAGACGCTGCCCTGATCCGCCTCCCGATGTCTTACACCGCCGCGAAAGTCCGCGTGCATCTCCACGACGTAATCCGCGCCAACAATGTCGTCGAAGGCTGCGCGCGCATTTATCTGGTCTTCAATCAAGTCGGATTCTGGCGCAGTGACGAGCGGCAACCGCAAGTCGACCTCATCATTTATTCCGCTCCCCTCCCGGAATATCGCGAGCCCGTGCGCCTCGGCCTCCGCGCCCATGGCCGCCATGCCGCCGCTCCCCTCGCGGGCGTAAAAAGCATTTCCTGGCTTCCGAATGTCTGGGCCGTTGCCGAAGCGCAAAAGGAAGGTTTCGACGAAGTGGTGCTACTCAACGAGCGCGGCGAAGTCGCCGAATGCACTGCCGCCAACATTTTTGCCGTGAAAAACGGCAAGATCTACACGCCGCCTCTAAACTCCGGCTGCCTCGAAGGCGTCACCCGCGGAATTCTCTCCGAGATCGCTCCAGAAGCCGGCGTCCACGTCGTCGAGCAAACTCTTCGCCCTGAAGATCTCTACTCCGCCGACGAAGTCTTCATTTCCTCCACCAATCGCAACATCATCGGCGTTGGTGAAATCGCTGGCCACAANATCNCAGCCGCCCCGGGCCCTATCACCCACCAAATCGAAGAGCTGTTCGTAGCTCACGTGACCGANTACGTCACTCGCCGCCACGCCACCACTTCCCGTTAACCAACGCTCGACCATTAGAGTAAACTTACGCGCGCACACTAACGTTATTGCTGCGCTCGAACCTTTCTGTAACCAAAGTACAGCGCCCGCCGTCTCAGCTACCAAACGTCGATATACAATTCGAAGACCTTCAGGGTTGGGGGTTGTGGCGATGGCCGAACCGGTCCGATGTGACATTTGTGGAGGCCTATTCAGTTCGCGGCACCTGAGCTCGCACAAACGGCTGTCTCACCCTAGCAACTCCGCGGGCCCTAGCCTTGAACGCCCCACGAATGAGCAGGATGCTATCCGCAAGATCGTTGATTTGTTTAGTGGTCTGTCGAAAGAAAACAAGAAGAACGTGCTGAATCGCCTGACCGACTCGGCTGGAACGTCCTAAGCACAGAGTTCCCCCTCGCGCGGCTTCCCCGATTCAAGTCTACGATCCCTTTTTCACCGTCGATGCCATCACCCAATTCTGCAGCACGCCCACAAAATGTGGCTTCACATCGTGGAACGCCAACCCCATCCCCAGTTGCGCGTGCGTGTACACCACAATCGCAGGCGTCTCGAAAAAGTATTCCTCGGTAAAGATCTTCACGTATACGCTGGTGCCCTTCGGCAAAGGATTCAGCGTGTCCACGTAGCAGCCATGCAAACTCAGCTCGCTCACCTGGGCGTTCATTCGCGTCCCGGTGTCCACTTCCAGCAGCTCCGCCGAGGCCACAAACGGCACCCGCGGCGTGCTTCTTCGTTCTTGCTCCATCTTTCGATCGCTCTCCCGCGCCATCAGCAAGCGCGCGTCAATTTCTCGCAATTTGACCGAAATGTCCTGGTGATAATTCTGCCTGCTCCGAACCAATTGTCTTTCCATCAATTCTCGGCCTTACCCCGCGCCCTGCGCCACAAAATCCCGCCCCGGCGTGCCCTGGCAGTTAATGAACATAGGACCGGTCTGGACGGAAGGGCCGCGCGCTGCCCATATCGCATCGCGATGGATCGTGCTCTTGTGCGCAGCGAACCTCCACGGTAAAGTACACGCGCGTTCAAAAACGAATCAAGGCCACCGAACTAATGCGGTCCGTCCAATTCCAATCTTTGGCAAAACAACTCTTTCTCTCGCTGGCGATTCTCTCCTTGGCCTCCATCACAGCGGCAGGCCAGAGTAACAACCCAAAAACGTCATCCTGGTCCGGCATTCTGGTCTCCAGCAGTTGCAATGCCGACGAAGCCTTCGCCGAATCTCCCGAGTGCGCCAAGGACGTCCCCGGTGCCAAGCTGGCCTTGTATGACGATACCAATCGGGTCATGTACGGTCTCGAGCCGCAGGTATCCGTAATCGCTCATCTCGGCGATACGGTCACCGTCCGTGGGGCACTCAATGCCGATACCATTCAGGTGGCTTCCGTCGCGCTGATGTCCATCGGGCTCGCGACTGGCCAAAAAGCTCCAGCCTTCTCCGCGCTCGATCAGTTCGGGCGCGTGCAAACTCTCGANACNCTNAANGGNGCGAACGGCACNGTTCTTCTCTTTTTCCGNTCCGCGGACTGGTGACCGTTCTGCAAAGGGCAGCTGGTCCAGCTGCAAAGCTCCATCGCACGCTTCGAGAAGCAGGGCGTNAAGCTCGCGGCCATGAGCTACGATAGCGAAGAGATCCTGAAATATTTTGCCGACCGCCACAACATCGAATATCCGCTGCTTGCCGACCCGGACTCCAAGACCATCAAGGCCTACGGCGTTTTCAATGCTGAAGCGACCGGTATGCAGAAAGGTTTCGCCCGCCCCGGCTATTTTTTCATCGATACCAACGGAGTCATTCGCGAAAAATTCTTCGAAGCCAAATATCGCGAGCGCCTCACCGGAAACAGTGTCATTTCAAAACTCTTCCCGGAATTAAGCCAGGAAGTCACCGAGACCATCGAGGCCCCGCATCTTCAACTGGCCCTTGAACAATCCGACCCCACCGGCGTCCCCGGCACGCGTGTCACGCTCACCGCCGAAGTGCGCTTGCCTCCCGATGTGCACGTGTACGCCCCCGGCACCAAAGGTTACAAGCCCATCAAACTAGAGATGGAACCTATTCCCCAGCTCGAGCTCAAGCCCGCCATTTACCCGCAATCCAAAATTCTTTACCTGCCCGCGATCAAGGAACAAGTTCCCGTCTTCGAGGGAACTTTTCGCATTAGTCAGGACGCCAGGGTAAGTTCCAGCTCCGAGTTCTGGGGTTCCCTCGGCAAAGACGGCAAACTTTTCACCCTTACCGGCGCACTCGAATATCAAGCCTGCGACAAAACCACCTGCTACGTCCCAACCTCCGTCCCAGTCAAATGGCAACTCCAAGTGTTCCCTTTAGATCGCAGCCGCGCCCCCGTCCACATCCGGCATAAATAGCTCGCGTCGCGACGCAACTGTCCAAATCGCATATCCCGGTTCGCCGCGCAGCAATCGCAATTCGGACCGGTTATCGAAACATTGCTGCCGGCGCGTTGGGTTTACATACACCACGTAACACTTGGCGTTTATCGTCCCTAAGAGATTGTCGAGTACGGGATTCATCACCGTGGGCCCGAATGGGTTGAACAAATAAACGACCAAATTGCCACTCGGAAAAGCAAATTGCGCCGCATCTTGCGCGAGCACTGTAGCCTCTACCCCGGCCCGTTCACAATTCTTGCGCGCCACGGCCGCCAATTCCGGCGCAAATTCGACTCCGATAAACTTTGCGAACCCGAATTCCTTTGCCAGCAATAGCGCGCGCCCCTTACCGCAGCCCAAATCCACAAACGTAAAGCCGCCCAAATCCTCAGGGATTTCCCGCAGCGCTTCACGAAAAATCGACGGGTGCACCCCTTCATAGCGAGTCGCATCACCCACGTTGTCCGAACGAATACTTAAATGCCACAGCCCGACCGGACCCTTGGTGTCCACACCTAAAGCTTTATCGAACTGCGCATCTCGCTCCCGGAATCCGCGCGCCCAGCGGATGTGATGCAAAATGCGATCGGCCACGCCCTTGAACCCTTCGCTGAGAAACCTTTCGGTGATCTTCCGAAGCCGCTCTCTCACCCGGCGAGCCAAATAGCTCATTCTGCCAGGCAAGACATTTTCCGAGGAAGTCATGGTTTTTCTTTAGGCTATCAGGCTGGCTACACTCATTGGACACAATTGAGAGGGCAAAGGATGCGCACACGAGGTTGGAGTGCTCCAGACAAAGACCGCGCGCCAAGGGACCATCCGGCGCTCCAAAAGGTGGACTACTTTCGTATTCGGTCGAGGATGTTGCGTACAAGATCTTGTTCCCATTGAGTTCTGAACATCGCGGACCGTATCCGGCGAAACATTGGGTTGTAAGCGTAGAGTAGTGCCTCTGGGAACAGTTCGACCTGGCCTCCAAACCCGAGCTTATAAAAGCTCACGGAGTGCCCGTTCGATTTGGTCATCGGTTCGCGCGCCAGGACACTCTTGGCTACGGCTCGATTGATTCCCCCAAAATCGTAGTAGCGGTGGCCGTGCGCCTTAGCCCACTGAATTGCCGCCCACTGCAAAGCTTCGTTCGGATAACGGCCCGCGTGCATGCCGGACCATCCACCCTTCCAGTACGTCACGGTGTCCCCGAAGGCCATCATCAGCGCCGCCGACACCGGTTTCCCTTCAAATTCGGCGACAAACATCTTGATGTGTTCGCCTCGCGAAAACACTCGCCAAACTTCCACTAAATAATCCTTCTTAAGAGTCGAGAAAGCCTGTCGTCGCGAGGTCGCCAGCAGAAGCTTGTAAAAAGCATCGAGGTCTTCCGGCCCGCCCTCGCGCACGGCTATGCCCTTGCGCTCCGCTGCGCGAATATCGTAGCGCGTTGTTTTGCGCATCTTCGACAAGATGCTCTCAAGGCTGTTGGATAAATCGAGGACAACTGATGCATTGGGGGCTAAGTCCCGAAACGCCAGCGAGAATCCGAGGTTTCGCAGTTTGTGCGCAAAACTCTTGCTCCATCGTGGAGCTTGCACCGCCAAATACGAAACGTTTTGCTCGCGCGCAATACGATGAAGGTGCGTTAACGCTAACTCGGCAACTTCCGGATCTTCCGACGCCAATACTGGCCCGAGCGGCACATACGCGACCGCGCCACCCAATGGCAACGGGCGGTACAGCATCTGCGCTCCGCCAACGGTGACGCTGCCCCTTTTTATGGCGAATCTTCGCGCGCGAAACCCGCTCATCAGTTTCGCGATGGCCCACCAACTGGTTTGCTGATAGCTGCCTCCGGGTGTGCACTCCAGAAAAGAGTGCCACTCCTGAAAGTCAGCATCCGTAACTGTTAGCGAGTCGGCTGCTGTCGCACACGGATTCATCGACGGGGTAAAAACATTCCTGCAAGATTCCACGTTCATTCTATCTTTGATCGATTGCGCGCTTCGCTGACCACGATTCGCGTTTGGACTCGTCCTTTTTGAGATCGTTGCGCACCTGCGTCGCTCGGTAAGGCCGCAGAAGAGCAAATATCAGCCGACCTGCCGTCAAACTTGTTTGCGGATAACACGAACAATCCAGATATGTACCACGCTTCTTCGGGCTGAAAGAACCAAGCGAAGAAAATCAAGAGAATCACGACAACACTACGTCTGTAACGATACGACCGCCGCCTTGCCAGCACCTTGCCCGAACATTACATTTGTGAAATGTTAAGCCGCGAGACTAATGGTTTCCCGGTATTTAGGCTTTGCGCAGGCAGTAGTATCGACACATGCGTACCTTTTCCTAAGTCGCTAAACACCTTGATCGTGCCTTTATGTGCCAGGATCACCGCTCGTACCAGACTCAGCCCCAGGCCAAGGCCACGCTGCGTACGGCTCGTATCTCCACGAAAAAATCGATCCCAGATTTTGCCGAGATCTGCAGGTGGGATGCCCATTCCGGAGTCTCTGATATCGACCGCTACCTCTTCGTCCCGTCCGACCACTGCCACGTCCACCGTCCCGTTGGGGGGCGTATATTTCAGCGCGTTGTCCAGTAGATTCGCCATTGCCTGCAGCAGCCGATCGCGGTCTCCGGGTATGAAGAGTTCCTGAGGACACTCAAGTCGCAAGCTGATGTTTTTTTCCTCCGCAACTCCGCGATATAGATCGCAGACTTTGTTCATCAGGACAAAAACGTCCACACTTCCAACGTCTAGCTTCACCGAACCGGTCTCGACTTCGGAAATATCCATGAGCATGTTCAGCATCCGCAAGACTTGCTCCGATTCTTCCAGGCAGTCGGAAAGAGCTTCACGATAGGTTTCCACGTCGGGCTCAGATTCCAGCGCCATCTCCGCCACTCCCCGCAACCGGGTCATCGGCGTTCGCAAATCGTGCGCAATGTTGTCCATGGAGGCCTGCATTCCGTGAACCAGGGTATCAATTCTCTCCAATGCTTGATTGAAACGGAGACCTAGCTCCTCAAACTCGTCGCCTTTCCCTCTCAAGGGAACCCGGGCCTTGACGCTGCCCGTATCGATGATGGGCCCCAGCATATTGATCAAACCGCGAACCGGCCGCAGCGCCTGTCGCGAGAGAACAAAGCCTCCCACCAGGCTGAGCAGGATCACCGCTACAAGCACTTCGACAAACGTATTTTCAAACTTGTTCAAAATTTCTTCCCGGTCTTCGGGGCCTTTGCCGACTTGCAATATCTTTCCGTCGGGCAGCCTCGTGGACGCGATGTCCAGGGCATCGTCTTCGTCTATCGCCTTCAACCGAATCCAGATTCCCGCGGCTGGCATTGCCCCTTGTTCGAGTTTCTTGAAATCGTATTTCGCTTCTGCCGGCTGCTTTAGCGCTATTGTTTGGTTCTTGGCATCTGCGAGGCGAATCATGAAATTGCGCAGCGTGCCGGAATTGGATTCCACACTTATTTCTTGCTTGATACTCGCGGCCGATCCCAAGCGATACTCGTCCGCATACTCTCTGAGTTTAAGTTCGACTGCCACGCGGTCGTTCACCTGTAGCGACGACGAAACGAGATATTCCGCAACTCCAAAAAGGACCGCCGAGATCACAATAAAGGCCAGAGAAAACGATACCGTCATGCGAAAGCCGAAGGTGCTGTGAAAACGCCTAAGGAACTTGGAGGACATAGCCAGCGCCTCGGACCGTTTGAATGGATTTCTTGGCGCCCTCTTTATCTAGCTTGTTTCGCAAACGGCAAACAAGCACATCCACAAGATTGGTTTGGGGGTCAAAGCTGTAATCCCAGATATGTTCGAGAATCATGGTCTTGGAGACGACTCGCCCAGCATTACGCATCAAGTATTCCAGCAGCGCGAATTCACGCGGTTGCAGATCGATTTGTCTTCCCGCTTGCGTCACCTTCCGGCTCAAAAGATCGATCGCCAGTTCCCCAGTATTGAGCCGCGTCGGTTCCACCGTGCCGGTTGCTCTCCGAATCAGCCCCTGAATTCGCGCTAGTAACTCAGAGAAAGCAAACGGCTTGGTCATATAATCGTCACCGCCTGCCTGCAAACCCCGCACCCTTTCATCGACGCTGCGTTTGGCGCTCAGAATGATGACCGGGGTGTTTACTTTCCGCTTGCGTAGTTCTTCAATCAGGCTCAGGCCATCGCGATGTGGAAGCATGAGATCGACCACAGCGGCATCGTACGGCGCCGCCAACGCCAGATCGAGGCCGTCGTCTCCGTTAACCGCGTGATCGACGGCGAACCCCGCTTCCTTCAATCCCTGCAGGATGAAAGACGCGATCTTCGCATCATCTTCTATGACTAAGAGCCGCATAATCGTCGACGCGCATACTCCATGAATTATCTTCTCAGGTCAATCGGGTACATTCGAGGGTAGCAAAGCCTTTCCATGGTGTTGCGCAATATCTCGTCCAACTTATCGCTTCCTCATCCTCGTCATTACCCTCCAAAATAGAGGGCTTGTCTATCCTTTGTATAATGGCACGGAGACTTTTTTAATGGCTGTGAATCCATGGCAGCAGGGAAACGAGCATACGGTCGCTGCCGTGTATACTCTGGTGGCCTTTTTATGATTCCTTTTTTGCATCTCGGGCCGCTCACGATTCCCACGTTTGGGTTGATGGTAGCGACCGCGCTGCTCGTCTCTGCCTACGTCCTGCAAGCGGATTTCGACCGCCGCCGAGGGCAGCTCGCGCGCATTCCGGGCTATACCAGCCAGCGTGACGAAGGCTTTCTCATCATTGGTGTGGCCGGAATCGCGGGACTGATTGGTGCGCGGCTTTATCACGTCCTCGAAAGCCCCAGCGAATTCTTTGCCGATCCCTGGGGATTGCTGTTTAGCCGCTATGGGTTCGCGTGGTTCGGCGGCTTCCTCGGCGGATTCATCGCGCTAGTCGTTCTGGCGCGCCGCTCGGAAATTCCGCTCCTGGAGTTTCTCGATATTTGCTCGCCGGCCGCGTGCGTGGGCTAC
>JGI12635J15846_10003556_pt1 | contig 13517 bp, 8 predicted proteins | sample BlaSpr_A8_OM2_M2_FD_15846 | JGI IMG/M metagenome (IMG submission 15846) | reverse complement strand
ATAACCCGTTCTACAAGACAACCCCATCTGCTTAGGCTACAATCAGGGCCTGACATTCATCATGCGACGCCTCATACAATGGAGTGTTCTCCTCAGCGGACTCTGATCGGCCTCGCGAGCGCCGCGCCGTGTCTTCATTCGCACTCGTAATAGCATTCACTCCAGAAAAGCTAACCGCTAAAGGCTAAAAGCTGATGCCCAACTCATACGACGTGATCGTGATCGGCGGAGGCCACAACGGCCTCGTCAACGCCGCCTACCTGGCCCGCGCCGGCAAGAAAGTTCTGGTGCTCGAACGCCGCCACATTCTCGGCGGCGCTGCCTGCACCGAAGAAGTATTTCCCGGCTTCAAGTTCTCCGTCTGCTCCTACGTAGTCTCGCTGCTGCGGCCGGAAATCATCCGCGACCTCGACCTCCCGCGCCATGGCCTCGAAATCCTCCCGCTCGACGGCACGTTCACGCCCATGCCCAGCGGCGATTACCTGTGGCGCGTAAACGACCACGGCAAGACTCATCGCGAAATCGCCCGCCACTCCCGCGTCGACGCCGAAGCCTACGACGAATTCGGCAAAGCCATGCAAGCCATGTGCCGCTTCGTAAAGCCCATTCTCAGCATGGTCCCGCCCGATCCCAACACGCTCAACCCGCGCGAACTAATGAAGCTGCTCTTCATCGGCAAGCGATTCCAGGCCATGTCGAGCTACGACAAGTACAATCAGGTCCAGCTCATGACCATGAGCGCCATCGATTTTCTCGATCAATGGTTCGAGACCGATGTTCTCAAAGCGACAATGTCCGCCTCCGGCATCATCGGCACATTTCTAGGGGTGCGCTCACCCGGCACCGCTTATGTTCTTCTCCACCACTACATGGGAGAAATTGACGGCGCTTTCCGCGCTTGGGGATTCGCCCGCGGCGGCACCGGCGCAATCTCCAACGCCATTGGCGACGCCGCCCGCGAAGCCGGCGTCGAAATTCGCACCCAGGCCGCCATCGCAAAAATCATCGTCAAAGACGGCAAAGCCAAAGGCGTAGTCCTCGCCAACGGCGACGAAATCTATGCCAACACAATTTCCTCAAGCGTCGATCCCCGCCTCACCTTCAACAGATTCCTCGAAGCCGAGCATCTTCCCGCCGACTTTCTCGAAGACATCAACCGCTTCAAATACCGCGGCTCATCCGGCAAGGTAAACATGGCACTCGACGCGCTACCAAACTTCAAAGCCATCCCCGGCCCGGGCGCGCACCTGCGCGGCGCCATCTCGATCTCACCCTCCGTCGAATACATGGAGCGTGCCTACGACGATGCCAAGTACGGCGACTTCTCGCGCAAGCCGTACATCGATATGGTCATCCCGTCGCTCACTGACCCGTCAGTCGCGCCGCCGGGCAAGCACGTGCTCTCCTGCTTCGTGCAGTATGCACCTTACAAACTGCGCCCGGGTTTGAACTGGGATGATCAGAAAGAGGCCTTCGGCGACACCGTCGTCAACACAATCGCCGAGTATGCGCCCAACATCAAAGACATCATCCTCCACAAGCAAGTCATCACTCCACTCGATCTCGAACGCGAATGGGGTCTGAGCGAAGGCAACATCTTCCAGGGCGAACTTTCTCTCGAACAACTTTTTTTCCTGCGTCCCGCACCCGGATACGCGCGCTTCCGCACCCCCATCCAGAATCTCTACATGTGCGGCTCTGCCACCCACCCCGGCGGTGGCATCATGGGCGCCCCCGGCCGGCTCGCCGCTCTCGAAATCCTCAAAGACATCAAGGGAGCGGCCTAACCATGCCTCTCGTCTGTCATCCTGAGCGGAGAAAAGTGGTCCGCGAAGCAGGGCGCTTTTCGAAGTCGAAGGACCCCTGCGCGGCTTCCGTCATCACAGGCGCGGCAAGGCGTTCTCCCCGTGCTTCTCGGAACTGCATTCTATGAACGCAACTACTCAGCGCGGTATCGTCATTATAGGCGGCGGCCACAACGGCCTCGTCACCGCGTTCTACCTCGCCAAAGCGGGATTCAAACCTCTCGTTCTCGAGCGTCGCCCTCAAGTCGGTGGCGCCGCCATCACCGACGAATTTCATCCCGGCTTCCGCTGCTCCACCCTTGCGCACACCGCTGGCCCCATTCGTCCCGACATTGTCCGCGACATGCAATTGGAAAAGCATGGCCTGAAGTTCATCACCCCCGAAACCTGCGTCACCGCGCTCTCGCCCGATGGCCGAGCCCTTTCGCTTTATCAAGACGAAAGCAAATCGGCGCAAGCGCTCGCGGCCTTCTCGGCAAAAGACGCTGCGAAGTATCCAGAGTTCCAAAACTCGCTGGACAAAATTAGCAAAGTAATCGCTGAGGCGCTCGCCACCACGCCGCCCGACATCGACCACCCCAGCGGCGGCGATCTGTGGAGCATACTCAAAACCGGCCGCGCCCTCCGCAATCTCGGCAAGCGCGATATGTACCGTGTCCTCCGCTGGGGTCCGATGGCCGTCGCCGACCTGGTAGCGGAATATTTTGAAACCGAGCTATTGCGCGCAGTGATCGCCGCCCGCGGAATCTTCGGAACGTTTCTCGGGCCGTGGTCCGCGGGCAGCAGCCTGCAGTTGCTGATCCGCGCCGCCGGCGATTCTCATCCCGCCGGCTCTGCCTTCTTCGCCGCTGGCGGAATGGGCGCGCTCACCCAAGCCATGGCGTCCGCCGCGATGTCAGCGGGAGTCGAGATTCGCACCGCATCCGAGATCATCGAAATTCGCGTCAAAGACGGCGCAGCGACCGGAGTGCTGCTCGGCACCGGCGAAGAAATCAGCGCCAATGCTGTCATCTCCAACGCCGATCCCAAACGCACTCTGCTCAAGCTCACCGATCCCATCCATCTTTCTCCTGACTTGGTTCAGAAGCTGCAGCACTATCGCGGCAATGGCACGGTGGCAAAAATCAACCTGGCGCTCTCCGCCCTGCCGAATTTTACCGCCCTGAAAAACGGCGACGGCAGCGCACTCAAGGGACGCATTCACATCGGCCCCGAGATCGACTACTTGGAGCGCGCCTTCGACGAGTCCAAGTACGGCAACTTCTCGCGCCAGCCCTATCTGGAAGCCACGATTCCGTCGCTCACCGATCCCACGCTCGCGCCCGAGGGCAAGCATGTGATGTCGATCTACATGCAGTACGCGCCCTACAAACTAAAAGGCGATTGGGAGAGCCAGCGCAAATCCCTTGGCCAGACCGTGGTGCAGACCCTCGCACAGTATGCCCCGAATTTGCCTGAGCTGATCTTGACGCATCAGATCATCACGCCGCTTGATCTCGAAGATGTCTACGGACTAACCGGCGGCCAAATCTTCCACGGCGACTTGGCCCTCGATCAGTTCTTCACCATGCGCCCACTGCTAGACTGGGCGCGCTACCGCACGCCGATTCAGAATCTTTATCTCTGCGGCAGCGGCACGCATCCTGGAGCAGGGCTAACTGGAGGCTCGGGAGCGAATGCCGCGCGCGAGATATTGAAGGGACTCAAAAAGTAGCGCCGGCGTCTCGCCGGCATACTGCAGGTGACCGCATGGAACAGACCAACATCTTCTCTAAGAGAATACNCTGGCTTGCCATCGCCGCTGGCCTTGCATCTGCACTCGCATTGTTTCCGATCTTCTACCTTCTGAATCCGGCTCTCTTGATCGTGGGTGGGATTATTCCGCCCCGCTTCCCGACTACGGGGAGATGGTTCCTATGGTCTGGCGCAGCAATGCTGGGCGTGCCATTGATGCTGTACGACGTAATGTTGTTCGTGCACCCCGATGGTCAGGCCCCACTAAATATGACGCTGACATTTCCGGCGGCGACCATCTTCCTCGCATGGTGATACGCAGAGCTCGTTGCCGAAGGCCTAAAGAGACTGCGTGCTCGGGGTTCCGTGCCGCCAGCGGAGCCACGCCCAGTAGGCTGGGGTCTGTGGGCTTTTGCCGCCCTCCTCATTCTCTATATAGCTTGGGACTTCGGCGGTTTGCTAGGTTGGTATCGCGACCTCGGAGATCACCACCTCGATACCGGCGCTCCCGTCGCGGCTTCCATGCAGCTGGTCATGTTACTGATTGTTGTAGCCTTCGATATTTCCCGGGTAAGCCGAGTCGTCAAACTGAGGAAGCCCCGCATTGCGCAATTCTGATATGAAACCCTCCGCCATCCTCCTCGTCTCCTGCCCCGACGCCAAAGGCGAAGTCGCCACAATCGCCGACTTCGTCTACCGCCACAACGGCAACATCCTCCACGCCGACGAACACGCCGACGAAGAATCCGGCCTCTTCCTGATGCGCGTCGAGTTCGATCCCAAAGATTTCGACATCGATCTCACCGATAAAAACCTCGCCGACTTCAGCAAACATTTCTCTCCCATCGCCGAGAAGTTTCAGATGAAGTGGCGTCTGGCGCCGTCCTCGCATCGCCCGCGCATGATCATCCTCGTCTCGAAATACGATCACTGCCTCGTCGATCTCCTCTACCGCCACCAAAGCGGCGAACTAGCCTGTGACATCCCGCTGATCATCTCCAATCACCTCGACAACCTGCCCATCGCCGACTTCTACAAGATTCCCTACACTGTGATCTCGACCACCAAGGACAACAAGCAGCAAGCTGAAGAACAAATCCAGAAGTTGATCGAAGACCACAAAGCCGATTTCTTGGTTCTCGCGCGCTACATGCAGATTCTCTCCAACAATTTTGTCAACCGTTATCCGCAACGCATCATCAACATTCACCATTCCTTTCTGCCTGCCTTCATCGGGGCTCGCCCATACCATCAAGCCTTCGAGCGCGGCGTAAAGCTGATCGGGGCGACCAGCCACTACGTCACCGAAGTCCTAGACGACGGTCCCATCATTGAGCAGGACGTGGTCCGCGTTTCCCATCGCGACAACGTCGAAGACCTCATCCGAAAAGGCCGGGATCTCGAAAAAGTCGTCCTCTCCCGCGCCGTCCGCTGGCACGTGGAAAATCGGATTCTTCTCTATGGGAATAAGACCGTAGTCTTCTGAAGCGCTCTTCGTGCTCGAACGTCCATGCACTTCCGGAAAGCGAACATGCGGGTAACGGTGTCGCTCCGCTAGTAACTTGCGTCACCGAGTAACTTTCGTCTCTACTTGAACAGCAGTCAAAATACCCTCAACAAACGGGGAGAGCTTCGCTCGTGGGAGCGTTCTTGGCCGAGGATCTTAAATTTGAGTTGGCAATCCTGGCAACCGTCCAGGGCTTTTATCAGAAGCTGCTACGAGACTTGCTCGGTAGCGAAGTTCCTCTTCCGAGCGGGCTTGACGAACTTGCGCTTCGCCACACCGACCACGACTTGCCGGAAACTCTCTCCCGCATGTATCGCTGGCTGCATGTGCTCGACATGGCCATCAGCCCCGCGATGTTGCGGCAGGCGCTTACGCCGGAGACGGATTCGGAGGTAGCCGAAGCCTTGCTTCGTTATTTTGTCCGCCGCCGCGAACCCAGCGATATTAACCGCGATAAGGCGGACCTGATTTCAACTTTTCTCTATCGTCATCCCCGCGTCGCCGGCCAGTGGCAGCAGCAGGGCTACGGCCTGGATGGCGCTCTGCCTCTCTCTCCATTCGAAATTGCATTGATCGAAATTCTAGCCGACACCGACGTGCCTTCGCTTCCGGAAGAGCACGTGCAATTGCTTCGCAACTTCGATCCGCTTCGCGAAGAGATCGCCCGTTACCGCGATTTCAACTCGCTGATGGATTCCGGTATTGTTTCGCGGGTGCGCGAGTTGAAACGCTGGCTGGATTCTTCCTTCTATCATCCCGGCGTGCTGGCCACGGTTGCCGCTCACAACGCGGCATTTGGCGCCCGCTTTGACGAATTGTTCACCAAAGCTCTCGGTGAGATCAAACAATTCGCCCAGGCCCTCGATGAGATGGGTGGCAGCATCCTGAGCACAGTCGACGGCGTGGAAGTCACGGTCGAACACGTGGCCGCGATCGAGCGGAAGGAAATGCTCAAGGCCGATTATGGCAGCGCCCTGGAGAAATTCAGCCGCGTCTCGAAACTGAAAAAGGAACTCGACCGGCGACCGCCTATTCGCAAGTCATTGCTCGCACCTTCAGCTGGTCGCGCCATCCCGTCCTCGGGTCGGTCGGGTGCCGCTGCCAAGCCGGCGCGAGTTGCCGCGGCCAAAGCGCCGATCGCGCCTCAAGCATTTCAGCCGCCGGCCATCACCTCGCAGCAAATCTCCGTGGAAGAAGGCAAACTGCGGCGCGTCGAAGAATCCATTCGAGTCTTCGTCCGCGTCGCCGATCCCAAGTACCGCCAGATTGTCCCCATGCGCTTCTTCAACCTGACACTGACCGCGCCAGAAGCAGAAGCCTACAACGCCGGATTCCTCGAAGAAAAAAGTCCTCGCGCCGATATCGCTCGCACCCTGATCCGTCTGGTCTCCTGCGTGGCCCGAGTTAATACTGAACTCGAAGAACTCAAACGCAGCCAGAGCATGTCCTCGCTGTGGAAACTTCATGCCGACGCCCTCGTGGTCTTGCTCAACGTCGCCAGCAGCACCGCGGAAGATGCTGAAGTGGTTGCCATGACTGCCGACAAAAACGATGCCCCATCTGCTAAAGCCATTCACGAAACCCTGCACAAGTTGCGCGAGCGCTCAGACTTGGCGGTGAAGGCCCTGGCGCATGCGGGAAGTTAGAATCAAGGCCTCTTCATTCGGCTCGCAATCTCCGAATCGAGCAGCCGAAAGTGCTTTTCGTTGTCGGTATAGATTATCTCCGCCTTCGCTTTCGTCGCGCATTCCGCCAACAATGCATCATAAATAGTCCCTCCGGCAATTCCGTTTGCCGCAGCTTGGCGAATCACCTTGAGATATTCGCGACTATCGAGGGATACAATCGTACAGCGCTGTTCGATCTCACCCATCATGAGCATGACCTGCTCGCCGCTCATGCGGTACTTACCTGGCAAGCGCGTGATCGTAGCGCACACTTTAGCAAGACTGTGGGCTGCACTGCACAACACGCGACCTTACGGTAGGCCGCAGCAAAGGCCGTAAAACAGCGCTCATGACTTTGAAGGTCTTCCAGAAATACTGGAATTAACACCGAGGTGTCGAAGAACCATTTCGCCGCGTCTTCTCAGGCCTGCCCGAATTGGGCGGAGAGAGTCCACTCGGATCTGCCCACGCTCGTCCCGAACTTGACGAAGAGTTTGATCCACAACATCCGCGCAAAGCGGTTGGCCCGCAGCACCCAAATACCCTGTTTCTTCCGCAAAGAGCTAGTCCCTCGGCAGGTCGAAGAATAATTCGGTCCTCCGAACTATCCAATTCCAGCGAATCACCCGCACTGAGCTGCAACTCATCCCTGACTGGCTTTGGCAAAACTAAGCGCCCGGCCTTTATCGATGATCAGCGTGGTTGTCATGAATGCCGTTTTACCATGACATCTGCCATTTTAGTCTGCCATTCAACGGCAGCGCACTTAACCGAAAAAATGACGGGCGCTGTCGCCCGTCCTTGCGAAGCCAGAAGCTCGCAGCTAATTAATATCGAACTGCTCCTGATGCAGCGCGGGATCGCTCTTCACAATGATCGTCCGCTTGGTAAGTTCTTCCATTTCGTTTAGTAGGCGGCCATTGTTGCCCTTCAATTCTTTCGCCACATCGGGATGCACGCGCAGCATTACGTCTTCATGTTCCAGATGCTTGGCGATCTTGCGCATCTCCACGTAAATCTCATTCGCTACCGTGGTCAGCGACTTCACGTAGCCGGTCGACTGGCAATAAGGACAAGGGGCGCCAATGGTGCGTTCCAAGGACTGTTTCACGCGCTTGCGGGTAATCGCGACCAGGCCGAAATCGTTGAATTGCAGAACTTTTGACGGCGCACGATCGTGCCTTAGTTCTTCTTCCAGCGCCTGCATCACGCGCTGCCGGTTGCGACGCTCATCCATATCGATGAAGTCGATGATGATGATGCCGCCCAGATCGCGCAGTCGAACCTGCCGCACAATCTCCTTGATCGCGTCCACGTTGGTTTTGACGATCGTATCTTCGAGGCGCGAAGTCTTGCCCACGTACTTGCCGGTGTTGATATCGATGGCCACCAGCGCCTCGGTCTGGTTGATCACAATGTAGCCGCCGCTCTTCAGCCAGACTTTCGACTTGAGCGCCTTATTCATCTCCTCGGCCAGGCCGAACTGCTCGAACAGTGGCGTCTCTTTTGTGTAGAGCTTTACCCGCTTCACCAGTCCCGGCTGAAAGCGATTGAAGAAGCGCAGAATGCGCTCGTATTCCGGTTCAGTGTCAACCCAGATCACAGAAAAATCAGACGTAACCTGGTCGCGCAGCACGCGCTCCACCACATTGAGATCGTGATAAATCAGTGCCGGCGGCTTCGACGCTTCGGCGCGCGTTTTGATGTCGCTCCAAAGGCCTTTCAAGAAACGAATGTCGGCCCGTAACTCCTCTTCGCTGGCACTCTGCGCGGCGGTGCGAACAATAAAGCCACCGTGGCCGTTGTCACGCTCGCTCATCACGATGCGCTTCAGCCGCTGGCGCTCCTCATCGGAAGCAATCTTGCGCGATACTCCAGTGTGATTCACCGTCGGCATGTAGACCAGGAAGCGCCCCGGCAGAGCGATGTGGCTGGTAATGCGCGCGCCCTTCTTGCCGATGGGCTCCTTGGCAATCTGCACCAGGATTTCCTGTCCCTCTTTGAGCAAGTCGCTGATCTTCGGAATTTCATGCGACTCGCGGCGGGGGAAGCGGCGTCCACCACCCCGGCGTCCGCCGCCGCGCTGGCGGTCGTAGCCGGGCCGCGGACGAGGCGCTCGCTGGGTATAACTTGCCGTTCCCGCCGGAGCGCGAACTTCCGCCCGCGCATCCACCACAGTGCCGCCGGCTTCCGCGTCGAGCAACGCCTCCGCCTGAGCTTGCGCCTCTTCGAGTTCCAGCTCCTCCGAGTCTTCTTCACTCTCCACCGCAGTTCCTTCCGCGGGAGCTACACCGGACTCCGCCAACGACGTCATGTGAATCTCATCGACGGTCTCGCGGACTTCGGAAAACTCACGGGGCCGAGCCTGACCATTTGCCTGGCCGGCGGCTCGCGTCTCCTCTTCAAACTCGTCCTCTTCGTCCGACGCTTCTTCGTAGCGGACGGTTTCTGCCTCTTCTTCGTCGATGGTCTCCTCTTCCAGCGTCCCTGGAGCGGCGAAAGCCGCCGCGGGTTCATGCGCTCGAGACACAGTGCGATCGGAATGACCGAAGCCGGATAGCGTGGGGTCGTTTTCCTCGACAATTTCTTCTTCGACAACTTCGTGACCTTGACCCTGATTCGCCTGGGCTGCCTTCGCCGGCGCCGCAGCCGCCCCGGCTGGCTCCGCATCGCGCTGATAAAATTCGCGATTCCAATCTACCGTGGTGGAAGCCGACTCTACCGGTTTTTCTTCAACCGGTTGCTCATCCCCGTGTTCCTCAACCTGGGCTTGGGCGATAGGAGCGGGAGCGGCAAAAATAGGTTCATCATCCGGAAAAGAGGCGGCGATCGGTGCTCCACCAACGCGCGGTTCCGCGCTGGACTCAAATGGGCGCCCCTCTGTTCGATCCTCAGTTCGATCTGCGCGCGTGCGCGTCTGCGGCGCCACAGGTGCCTGCGCTAATCCCCGGTATTTGGAAATCGATTCTCCCGGGAGAATAATTGGCTGATATCCCGCTGGAGGCCCAAACTGGTGGGTCCTGGCCGATTCAGACTGCCGCGGAATTGCCGCGGGCGGCGCACTTTCCACCACAGGCGCTGTCTGTCGTGGCTCCGCAGGGCGGTCACGCGAGTCGCTTCGTCCGTCGCCTCTTCCGTCGCCACGGCCGTCACGTCGTCCGCCCCGGCGGCGACGGCGCCCCCGGAAACCTCCGCGTTCGCGGTCTTGGGAATCTTTACCACCAGAAGTCTCCGTGGAACCCGCAGCGGCTATCGACGGTTGACCCTCCGCATTTTGTTCAGCTCCTTCAAGGTGCTGGCCGGATTCGCCGCCCTCAAACGTGGTTGAGGTTTCGCTCACACCGTTTTCTTCGGCACCATACGCACTGGAAGTCTCACCTTCGACATGCGCAGGTTGCACCCGCATATCCTGCACCCCTCGATTTGCCGGCACCACGTCGGTTACATCCTCGTCATGCTCTTCCAACTCCATAAAGTCGGAAACATAGAGGAAGGCGTCACGCTCCAGGCCAATATCAACGAAGGCCGATTGCATGCCGGGGAGAACGCGGGTCACGCGCCCTTTGTAGATGGAACCTGCTAGGGTGTATTCGTTTTCGCGCTCGAGGTAGATTTCCGCGAGCAGATCGTCTTCCACCAACCCCACCTTGGTCTCGTGAGGCGTGGAAGATACAAACAACTCTTTGTTCATGGACACTCCGGTCCCGCCCTAGCCGACTTAAGAAGGCCGGGTGGGTTTCACCGGGGCGAAGCTAGGAAAGAAAGGGGAGAATCGAGCGTCGCGAGGCTGGCCCCGGATAGGGGACGGCTGGGGCCCGGGAGGTTGCTCCCTGACCGAATCCGCTGCACAAGCTTGGGTATCTTCTGCACTATTCGCTTTCGTCTGCCGGGTTTGTGACCGCACTCTCAGACCGTTTCCGGTCGGGGGGCCGTTTCCCTGCCAGCAGCTTTATTGCTTCAATCCTGCCCGGCCTTCTCACGCTCGAATAGCCGGTGAAATGCCCCCTTTACGCGAGGGCGATCGATATTTTTGGGGCTGCGCCTAATCTGTGCAGCAATTGCTCTCTACCGTCTTCCCAGTTCAAAATTCATGATCCCTTAGCCGGATCACCCGGCTAATTCACAAAGCGGCGCATGCGAACATTCATCACCATCCCCAGCGCCAGGAACATGAACAGAACGGAAGACCCACCGTAACTCATCAGCGGTAGAGGTATTCCAGTGACCGGCATAAAGCCAACCACCATGCCTACGTTGACCAGAATATGGAAGCTAAGCACAGCCACCACACCCATCACCACGAACGTGCCAGCGCGGTCGGGCGCTGTTTGCGCGTTCTGCGTCAAGCGCATCAGCACAATGAAGTATAACAGCAGAACTCCCAGCGCGCCCACAAATCCATGCTCCTCGGAAAATGCCGCAAAAATAAAGTCCGTTTGGGGAACAGGCAGGAACGCCCCGTGGGTTTGCGAGCCTTTCCCGCCCCATAGCCCGCCGGAACCCACGGCAATCTTGGATTGCTCAACTTGGTACCCCGTACCTTGGGGATCATTTTCCGGGTCCATAAAGCTGGTAAGCCGCTGCTTCTGGAAAGTCTTTAAAACGTGCACCCGAGGACTGAGGAAAACCGCCCCCACGCCCACGGTTACCAGTAAAACCACGACCAGTCCCTGCTTCCATTGCAGCCCACCAAGAAATATTCCCATCACAGCAATGGGCACATAGGTCAGTGCGGTGCCCAGATCGGGCTGCTTCATTACCATCAGCATTGGAATGCCAACAATCGCCCCGGCCTTAATGAAGTCTGGCCACGAGAGTTCGCGACTCCGCAGATCGGAAAAATACTTTGCCATAGCTAGAATGAGGATCAGCTTAACCCATTCGGATGGCTGAAAGTGGTTTCCACCCGGCATTTTGATCCACCGCTTCGCCCCCAGATACTTCTGTCCAAACACCAGCACCGCCACAAGGGAAGCGGCTGCGCCGATGTAAAACCAGTGGATCCTATCCAGCAGCGCCTGGTAATTCACCAAGCTGATCAGAAACATCATTCCCACGCCGGTCAGCACCCAGTAAATCTGCTTGATGTGCGAGCCGACAAACTTGGTGTGCATGGTCGCGCTGCGGATCTCCATCACCCCCAGGCCACAGATCATGAGCACAAAGACCAGCAGCAGCCAGTCGAAATCGCGATATGAAACGTAACGTGACATCGGAAAAAGTTTTCAGTCCTCGGTTCTCAGTTCTCAGTCCTTAGTCGCCGCACCCTTTTCCACCTTGTCGTCCTGAGCGGAGTCGAAGGACCCCTTGCCCCTCGCCATCACCGCAGGCTCGAAAGGGCATGCTCTTCACGGCGACACTCACTGGACCCCAGGCGCGGCAGTCGCCAAAGCCGACGGCCGCTTCGGCAACTTTAGCAAAAATCGCCCACCTTCGAGCTTGTCGCCCTCCGGCGCTGTCCAAAGACCGCTCATCTCGACTCGGCCGTCGTTCTTCGACTTCTCCGCCATCTTGTTCGGCAAGCGGCGCTGCTTATCCACATAGGCTTTGAGCACCTGCGTCGCTAAACGCGCCGCCAGCTTTCCGTGCTCTCCGCCTTCAAACAGCACGCAAATCACAATGTCCGGATTGCGCCGCGGTGTGAATCCCACGAACCATCCATTCTGCGCCAAATCTTCCGCGTTCTTAAACCGCGCCCGCGTGGCCAGCGAGACAATCTGTGCCGATCCGGTTTTGCCCGCTATATCAATCCCCGGAACATGCGCCGAAGGCGCCGTACCTTCCGGCAGCAGCACTCGCGACATCGCATCGGTAATAAAGGTCCATCCGTTAGGATCGATGGGAACAAACTTCGTTTCCGTAACATGGCTCGTCTCCACGTATCCGCTGGGCAGCTCTTGCGGATCGACCACATGAGGCACAACCATCTTGCCGCCCATGGAGATTGCCGAGATGGCGCGCAGCAGTTGTACTGGCGTAAGCGCGACCGCGCCCTGCCCGATGCCCACCGATATCGTTTCCCCGGCAAACCATTTCTGCTTGAAGTTCCTGATCTTCCATTCTTCCGAAGGCATCACACCGCTTACTTCATTGGGCAGATCGATTCCAGTTTTCTGGCCCAGGCCAAAGGCACTGGCATACTTTGCAATCCGCTCAATACCCAGCTTTTCCGCCAGGGTATAGAAAAACACGTCGCACGACTGGTAGATAGCCTTCTCCAAACTAACCGGACCATGGCCGCCTTTCACCCAGCAACCGAAGCGGCGCCCATAAAACTCCGCGCCACCCGTGCAGTTCACGTGCAGATCCTGTGCGATTCCTTCCTGCCAGCCGGCTACCGCCATGATGATCTTGAAGGTTGAACCCGGCGCCAGTTGCGCCTGAATCGCCTTGTTCAGTAATGGCTTGTCAGGATCCGTTACCAGTTTGTTCCATTCGTCGCGCGAAACCCTCACCGAAAAGCCCTGGGGATCGAACGTCGGCCGGCTCACCATCGCCAGGATTTCCCCGTTTCGGGGATCCATAGCCACGATTGCGCCGTTCTTGCCCTCCAGGGCCTCCTCCGCTGCAATCTGCAAATCAATGTCAATCGTGAGCTTCAGCGGTTTGCCTGGGATCGCATCTGTTTCTCCCAGTAGCCCTACTTCGCGCCCATGGCTGTTTACCAGCGCGCGCCGTGCCCCGTTCGTCCCCATCAGCGCCGTGTTGTATTGCCGCTCGACGCCGGAAACTCCCACCACATCGCCGGGGCTGTAAAGCTCGAACTGCGGCTGGTTCAGCATGTCTTCCGTAACTTNGCCGACG
>JGI12635J15846_10003554_pt1 | contig 13522 bp, 14 predicted proteins | sample BlaSpr_A8_OM2_M2_FD_15846 | JGI IMG/M metagenome (IMG submission 15846) | reverse complement strand
GGCGTGGATTGCTGCCGGAACGACATTCCTGCTTTCGATTGCATTGGCCGCGATGGGCCTGGAGACAAATTTCGCTAAGCTGATGGCCAAGGGCTTCCGGCCNGCGCTGCTCGGTGCGCTGGCCTTCCTGTTCATCGCGACCTTCAGCCTCACGCTGATCAAATGGATGGGGTGACACGCNATGACCCTGGAGCAGCTTCGCATCTTCATCGCGGTGGCGGAAAAGCAGCACGTGACGCGGGCCGCAACCGANCTGAACTTGACGCAATCAGCAACGAGCGCCGCGATCGCGGCGCTCGAAGCGCGTTACGGGATCAAGCTGTTTGACCGTGTCGGCCGCGGCATTGTGTTGACCCAGACCGGCCGCGATTTCCTCAATGAGGCACGCGAGGTCATGGCGCGCGCCAAGGCTGCCGCGCAGGTTCTGCATGATCTGGCCGGTCTCAAGCGCGGCTCNCTGAACCTGGCAGCCAGNCAGACCGTTGCNAANTATTGGCTGCCGCCACGCCTCGAGACATTCCGGAAGGCCTATCCCGGTATCGATCTNCATGTGACGATTGCAAACACCGAGCAGGTTGCCCAGGCCGTCAACCGGGGCAATGCGGACCTCGGTTTCGTTGAGGGCGAGGTGGACGACCCCGTGCTGGCGATCCGGAAAATGGAAGGCGATTCGCTGGCTCTCGTGGTCGGGCCGAACCATCCGTGGGCCGGCCAGGCTCGCATCACGCCAAAGTTTCTGACCAGGACATGCTGGATTTTGCGGGAGCCGGGCTCGGGCACCAGGTCGATGTTCGAGGCCGCGCTGAGAAAATTTGACGTCAAGTTCTCCGATCTCGACATCCGGCTTGAGTTGCCTTCAAACGAAGCAGTACGCGCTGCGGTGGAAGCCGGTGACTGCGCCACCGCGCTTTCGGATCTGGTGGTAGCGCAGTCGCTGGCTGCGGGCACACTTCATCGCGTCAAGATCGATCTGGCGAAGCGTCCGTTTTTCGTCATGCGGCATAAGGAGCGGTATGCGAGCCAGGCGGAAAAAGCCCTGTTGGCTTCCTTGCGAGGCCGAACTGATGGGGGTGCGGACGTTCCATAAGAGGAGGGACAACCACACCGTCAGGCTGCTATCCTGCAATCGATCAATGCTTTTCAGCGCGGAATTGCAGCAGTTGCTGGTCGACGAATATGCGCTTCGCTCGTTCCTTGCGCAAATCAGGGAAAAGCCCGGACACCCGCCGCTGTCGGCGCTGAAACTGCTCAAGTCCGATCCCGCCGCGGTGCTGGCGCAGAGCGAGGACATCAAGGCGCGCTACGTCAAGCTTTTCAAGGTGTGAGGCTAGCGGATGCTGACGAACTTGCCCCAAATCGCCGCGAGACCGGCGCCGGTCAATACATAGACCGGATTATCACAGAACGTGCTGCCGTACCGGCACATGTCGACGCCGAGGCTGCCGATCTGATGCTGACCGGCGGCGTAGAACAGACCTGACAGCACAAGAAGCACTGCGGCCGCGAAATACATGAGACTTCCTCCAAACCAGGGAACCAGGATCCAGGCGTTTGAGTCAATCGTTCCGGCGGCGGTCGGACCGCCGAACCCGCGCAACGCCGTCATTCTAGGCGAGGCTCCCTCATCGAGGCTTGAGGCTAGCCGCTCGATTTGCCGAAAATTTTATCAAAGAAGGGTTACCGAAATTTTATCAGAGAAGGGCACTATCTGCGTACCATTCCAGGCTCGCCCGGATGGCGGCCCGCCCGTTGCGGCAGAATCAGCAGGCACCCCACGATGAAAATCGCGAGCACCGCCGAGGCCAGCGGTCGGCTCAAGGCAAGGCCGCCGTTTTGGACCGGCTTGTCGAGGAAATCGCCGACGGTGGCGCCCAGCGGCCGGGTCAGAATGAAGGCCGCCCAGAACAGCGTTACCCGCGATACGGAGGTCCGGTAGTAAAGCGCTGCGACGACCGCCAACGCCGCGCCGAATATCAGCGCGCCGCCTTCGTAACCAAGCCCGGTGGAATCGGCCATCCAGTCGCCGAGCGCGGTCCCCAATGTCTGGGAAAAGGTGATGGCGGCCCAGTAGAACATTTCGACCTTCGGTGTGCTGACGGTGTTGACCGAGATCGACCCCAGCGACGCGTACCAGAGACCGAGCGTGGCCAGCAGGCAGAACAACAGCAGCAGCGAGCCGCCGGTATAGCCGATCCCCAGCGAGCGGTCGGCGAAATCCGCCATGGTGGTGCCGAACGTGGTGGAGGCGATGATGGTCGCCCAATACAAAAACGGGTGAAACTTCTTCGCGATGATCTGGGCAATGACGAGCAGAACCAGCGCGACGAGGAACAGCGCGGTCCCGTCCAGATAGCCCCAATTCAGCGTCATCGTGACGGTGTCGCCGCCGGTCTCGCCCAGCGTCGTTGCCGCGATTTTGATGATCCAGAAGGCGAGGGTGACCGCGGGAACCTTGTTCAACGATTCGGGCATGTCTCTCGCGATCCTGTTTGAAGGCGAGACAACTCCCGCTCGGAGCATTGGTTCTGCGTTGGTGCATTGTCCGATTTGCGGCGGAGAGGCTCACCGCAGCCGGGTGTAACGCAGAATTGCAATGGCCGTGATGGGCTGCCGGTTTTGTTTCCACGCCTGCACAGGAAATGGTCGCGGAAAGCGTATCGGAAGAATTCGCGATCAAAATTGCCTGATTTTGCAGTAATCGGATGGTTGGTACGACTTTTGCTGATCGTTGGATGATCGACTCCCTTGCTGAAAGCGGAGGCGGTCGTTGTGCTTTGTTTGATCGCGGGAGCTTTGCAGATCGGTCGCACCTCCGTCGCAATTTTGAGAAGCCGAGAGCTGATGTTCCGAGTATTGCAGCGTTGTCGTTCGCTCGCCCTTTAATTGTTCGAGTGTGAAGAAAATCACATTCGCTGTCGGCGCAAATTCGTATTTTGAGTGCGGCCGCGAGATCGCGCTGTACGCGGTGGTGACAAGGCATGGTGAGAAGGCATTGGTGACAAGACATTGGAGAAAATGACAATGGAAATCGCACAGCAGACCCGGTTTGAAACCACTCAACGCGAAGTCAGAAGCCACGATATTTCAATCTTGTTGGGTTATTCGGCTTTCGCGATCCTGCTTCTGATTGCAATCTACTGGGGCGCGATGTCGCCTGGGACGGCGCCCGGCGATTTTTCGTGGATGACCGTGTTTCCGTGATGTCGGTCGCGACTGCGCCGCGCGCGGTGTCAACAGGCCGCGATGATCAGGCTTTGCTGCCATAATTCAGTAGTCCGCCGACGCCCTTCGGCGGATGGGCGGCAAGCGCCTCTTCATTGGGCTCGGTGCCCCAGCCGGGCCGGTCCGGCATCACGAGATAACCGTCCACGTATTCCGGCACGTGGGTGAAGAGCTCGTGGTCCCATGCCAGCCGGTCGATGTCGGTCTCCATGATCCGCAAATTCGGCACCGCCGCGCTGAAATGCGCGTTCATCATGGTGCAGAGGTGACCGTAGAAATTATGCGGCGCGACGTTGACCTCGTGATGCTCGGCGCTTGCCGCAATCTTCATCGACTGCCACACGCCGTTCCAGGGCGTGTCGATGATCGCGACATCCATCGCCTGTTCGCGGAAATAGGGCAGGAATTCCCGCAAGCCGAGCAACGTTTCGCACGAGGAAATCGGGTGCGGACTTTGCCGCCGGATATAGCCGAGGGCTTCCGGGCTGAAACTGTCGATCTCGATCCAGAACATGTCGAGATCGGCGATCGCGCGCAGGATTTTCAGATAGCCTTCGGTCTTGGCGTTGAAGTTGAGATCGAGCAGGATATCGACATCGGGTCCCGCGCCATCGCGGATCGCCTCCAGATGCATGCGCAGGTCTCGCAATACCTTGCGGTCGACATTGATCTCGGGCTGGAAGGGCGAACCGAAGCCGGGCCGCCAGCCCGTTGGCTTGCCGGCATCGTAGGTGAAGATGTTGGTCTTCAGCGCGGTGAATCTTTTCTCGCGGACCTCGCGTCCGATCGCCTTGACGCCGTCGAGATCGGTAATCGCGGGCTTGTACCAGGAGGGATGGTTGATGCGCCAGGTGGCGCAGTGCGACCAGTAGACCCGGATGCGGTCGCGGATTTTGCCGCCGAGCAATTCGTAACAGGGTACGCCGAGCAGTTTTGCCTTGGCGTCGAGCAGCGCGTTTTCGATCGCGCCGAGTGCTTGCGCGACGACGCCGCCGGCGGCGGGGCGGGTCGCCGAAAAAAGCTCGGCGTAAATGCGCTCGTGCTGAAAGGCGTTCTGCCCGACCACCCGCGCCGACAGGCGCTGGATCGCGGCGCCGACGCCGGGCGAGCCAAAACCTTCGTCGAATTCGCTCCAGCCGATGACGCCGTCTTCGGTGGTTAGCTTGACGAAGTGGTAGTTGCGCCAGCCGGCGTCGCAGGCGAGCAATTCGACGCTTCGGACCTTGGCGTGCTTCGTCATGGCGTTTCCCTGTTTTGCTGGCGAGTGCGTCTCGCTTCAGTCGGCTTTGTAAGGCTCGCAGGCCGCATTGTGTCGTGCGGCGTCGATCTCGGCAAGATGGGCCTCGTCGTTGACGAGCGTGCGAAACAGCACGATGCCGCGGCTGGTGCGGGCTCCGACGATGGGCAAGCGGCCGGCTTCGGCACTACTTGCCTGCGGCATCAAAACAAAATTCACCTCGCCCGTCGTGGACTGCTCGTCGTTCAAGGCGAAAAAATTATTGGTGTCGGCGTCGAACACGGACACCGACCAGTAACTCTGCGGCATTCCGTGCGTGGAGACGCGAACAGCGCCACCGGCCGCGCCGAGGTCGTAGACGCAGATCGAATAGGGCAGGTCAGGGGAAGGGCGAACGACGCTGCGCGAGCGCCAGGTGGCGCGGGGCGCGTGCGATGGTATTGGCAGCACCGGCCAGGTTCGTCATTCCGGCCATGGTGCGCAGCATGATGACGCGCGGCACCAACAGCAGGGTTGCGCCATGCACGGCCGCGTCCACGAGCAGCATCGCCGCCGGTGCGTCACCGACCGTCGCCGATCCCGCCGCTGTTGTTGGCGCGAATGACGGTCGCCCATGTGGTGGCCAGTCCCAGCGCTTTTCCGGCGATCAGCGTCAGCAGTATTTGCAAGACACGAAGCATTTCTCTGCCGAACTTCTCCAGGCAACGGTTGCGGGTCGCGAGCTATCGCCGTCGGCGGATATTCACGGCGCGATCTTGCCAGGATGACTCCTTGCCTTGACGTCCATGGCCTGCTTGCCGCCTGCGTGGGTGATCGACAAATAGCCGCCGCTATTCGGCCGCCTGTGATGAAGGCGAGCGCATGGTGCCAGTGCCATCCGCCTCGGTCGCGGAGATCGTGGTGCGCCAAACTTCAACTGCTCGTCAATCTCATGGGGGCCAGGGCGCTCGGGCTCGACCTGCCGGCGACGCTGATCGGACGCGCCGACGAGGTGATCGAATAACGCCGGCGCAAAGCCACGATTGTTTCTCTGGTTCGTCCTGAAAATGCGCCAAGCGCTGACGTTTTTGGCCACAATCGAAAACCACCATCGTGGCATGAAAACGCTGGCCGTCATTTCGCTTCTGGCACTGCTCACGATTTCCGGGGCGGCCTACACTGACCAGATTCTAACCAGCGATCAGCAGGCCGCGCAAAGGGTGAATTAGCCTTTGACGTCGGCCGTTTTGGGGGCGAAGACGATGCTTTCGGTGGATCAAATCCTGAGATTGATAAGCGTGCCCGCCGTCGTTGCGGCATTCCTGATCGCATCGCAGATTTCAGGCGGGGTGATGCCCCGTCCGACGCCAGTGGACATGGCTGGCGAATAGCATTTCGGGTCCGGTCACGGAGTGAAACGCGGTTGTGCGCGATTTGACGCTCGCCATTTGGTCGCGCCGGCCCGGCACCATAGGCGGCAATCCCCTTCGTCCAACGGCGCTGGCCGGACAGGTTGGAGGGGCGGACCTAGTCCCAAAGTCGGAGGCGGCCGGTACGTCCCCGCGTCGTTTTGTCACCGCTAAAAGGTGCCGCTAAGCGGCTTTTTGGCCGCACCGCGAGACCATCACCCCAGCTTGATTTCTGGCCTCTCTTCCCCTCGATATACGTATAAGGCTAAATATCGACAGCCCCCGCCGATGAAGGTAGGGTCTGCGACCAAAAACGCTTCGGGGATACGTCGTTGCAGGGGAAATTCAGGCTGAAACGTGACTATTATGCCGGCGGACTGATGCTTCTGCTCGGGCTGGGCGCTGCCGTGACCGGTAGCGGCTACAAATTCGGTACCCTCGCCCGAATGGGCCCTGGTTTCATGCCGGTCGTGCTGGGTGTCGTATTGGCGTTTCTTGGGGTCCTGATTGCCGGCACCGCGCTTGCGTCATCCGAACCCGACGACAGCAAGTTCCTGCCGGAGCGCCCGCAATGGTTTGGCTGGCTCTGCATCATCGGCGGCCCGATCATGTTCATCATACTTGGCCAGATCGGTGGCATGATCCCGGCGGTTTTCGCCTGCGTCTTTGTCTGCGCGCTCGGGGACAAGACCGCCACCTACAAATCCTCTTTTATCCTGGCAGCCGGCGTCACTGTGTTCGGCGTCGTGCTTTTTCATTACCTGTTGAGCATTCCTTTCCCGCTGCTGCGAGGGTTTAACCTGTGATCTCAACGGCGATTACCGATCTCTGGTACGGCTTCGGCGTAGCGCTTGAGCCGCATAACCTGATGTATTGCTTTCTCGGCGTGCTGGTCGGCAACCTGGTCGGCGTGCTGCCGGGAATGGGTCCGGTCGCCACCATTTCGATTCTGCTGCCGCTGACCTTCGGCATGCATCCGGTGCCCGCGATCCTGATGCTGTCCGGCGTCTATTACGGCGCCCAGTATGGCGGCGCGATCTGTTCGATTCTGCTCAATCTGCCATGCCATCCGCCGCACGCGGTGACATGCCTGGACGGGTTTCCGCTGACCAAACAGGGCAAGGGCGGCACCGCGCTCGGCATCACTATCATCGCCGCCTTCGTCGGCGCTTCCTTCGGCATCACCGAGATGATTTTCCTGGCGCCGTTCCTGGTCAAGGTGGCGCTCGAGTTCGGGCCCGCCGAAGTCTGCTCGCTGATGCTGGTCGGACTGCTGGCGGGCTCAACGCTGGCGAAGGGATCGCCGCTCAAGGGCATCGCGATGACGGTTCTCGGCCTTCTCGTCGGTATTGTCGGTTCCGACATCGAGACCGGGCAGCCCCGCTTCACCTTCGGCATCACCGAACTGTTCGACGGCGTCGAGATCATCGCACTCGCGCTCGGAATGTTCGGCGTCGCCGAGTTCATGAACAGCATCAACAACACCGAAGAAGTCGATTTGAGATACGCCAAGGTCGGGCTCTCCGACATGTTTCCGTCGAAAGCGGATCTCAAGAAATCGTTCTGGCCGATGATCCGTGGCACGCTGCTCGGCAGCCTCTGCGCGCTGATCCCCGGTACCGGGCCGACCATCGCCTCGTTCGTGTCCTACGCCACCGAGAAGAAGATATCGAAGACGCCGGAGCGTTTCGGCCACGGCGCAATCGAGGGCGTCGCATGCCCCGAAGCCTCGACGCATTCCTCGGTGCAGGGCGACTTCATTCCGACCATGAGTCTGGGCATTCCCGGCGACACGGTGATGGCGCTGCTGCTTGGCGCGCTGATCATTCACGGCATCGTTCCCGGGCCTCAGCTCATCAGTCAGCATGCCGACATCTTCTGGGGCCTGATCGCGAGCTTCTGGATCGGCAACATCCTGCTGGTGATCCTCAACGTGCCGATGATCGGTCTTTGGGTGAAGCTCCTGAGCATTCCCTACCGCTACCTCTATCCGAGCGCGATGTTCTTCGTCTGCATCGGCGTCTATGCCGCCAACAACGACATGTTCCAGGTCGGCGAGACGATGTTCATCGGTATCGTCGGCTACATCCTGTTGCGACTTGATTTCCACCCCGCGCCGATCCTGCTCGGTTTCGTGCTGGGCCCGCGCTTCGAGGAAAACTTCCGGCGCAGTCTCCTGATCTCCCGCGGCGATCTCACGACGTTCATCGACCGTCCGATCAGCGCGTTCTTTCTCTTCATCTGCGTCGTGCTGATCGGAGCCCAGATCTATGTCTGGCTGCGCAAGCCGAAGATCATCGCCGAGGAAAAGGCGATCGAGGCCCAGGTGCCGGCCACGGCATTTTCGGAGGTCGCGGAGTAATATCGGCTTCGGCCAAGGCTCGCCTGCGAGCACCTTTCCCTCCCTTTGATGCCGTAGATGCCGGTGCAGTTCGGCGCCGGCGGGGGCGGCTGTGCGCCATTTCCCGTGCCCGATTGGATCGCAAAGTGGTAGGCTGCAAGTTGCGTCTGATCCGTGCCCGACAAGACCGCGTCACGGTTTCTTCACAATAAAGAGAGCGCTGCCATGATCACCCTCAATGTCAACGGTCAGTCTCGCCAGATCGACGCCGATCCGAACTCGCCGCTGCTTTGGGCGCTGCGCGACGATCTTCATCTCACGGGCACAAAATTCGGATGCGGCATCGCCATGTGCGGCGCCTGCACGGTTCATGTCGACGGCGATGCTCAGCGTTCATGCTCGGTCATGGTTGGCGACGCCGTTGGAAAATCCATCACCACCATCGAAGGCTTGTCGGGCGATATCGCCAAGGCGGTCACCGACGCCTGGATCAAGGCGGCGGTGCCGCAATGCGGCTATTGCCAGCCGGGTTTTGTGATGGCCGTGACCAATGTGCTGAGCTCGAATCGAAAGCAGACCAAGGAGGCCGTGCTTTCGCAAATTACCAACATCTGCCGTTGCGGCACCTATGATGCGATCCGCGCCGCGGTCGGTTTCGCGGTCGCCGACCTCAACGGGCAGGGCGACGTGGCGAACAAGGAGGGTGTGCGATGAGGCCCGCCCGGATTGCTCGCCGAACTTTTCTGATCGCCGCCGGCGTCGTCGGTGGCGGATTGCTGGTCGGCGCCGGGACCGTGATCGCGCGATTGAACAGTATTGGCGGCTACAAGCTGCCCACCGAGAGCGGCGGAGCCAGTTTCGGCGCCTGGCTCAAACTCGCCGGCGACGGCACCTTCGAAGTCGCCGTTCCGCACCAGGAAATGGGGCAGGGAATTTATTCGCTGGCGGTTTTGCTCGCAGCGGAGGGCCTGCGGCTGCCCGCCGAGGCGGTCCGCGCGGTGCAGGCCCCCACCAACGCCTATTANGCCAATCCGGTCATGCTGCTCGACGGCCTGCCGTTCAACGATCACACCGGCGGTCCTTTCCAGGGCGCGGCACTATGGACGCTGGACAAGATCATTCGCGCCGTCGGGTTGTCCGCAACCGGGGGCTCGACCTCGACCCGCCACATCACCGACCCGATCCGCGCAAGCGCGGCCTCCGCGCTCGACCTGCTGACGCGGGCGGCGGCGGAGAAGTTCGGCGTTGCGGCGGCTGAACTGAAGATTGCCAATGGCCGGATCTCGACCTCGGACGGCCGAAGCGCGGCTTATGCCGAACTCGCCGATGCCGCTTCGAAGCTTTCCCCGAGGACGATCGAGTTGCCGCCGCTTGCCGAAGGCGTCTTTGTGGGAAAAGGCATTGCGCGGGCCGATACGCCGCCGAAGACACGCGGTGTCGCAGGCTACGGCATCGACACGCGCCAACCGGGCCAGTTCTACGCGGCGATCCGGCATTCGCCGCGCCTTGGAGGCAGGCTCAAGAGCGCGTCCCTGCCGGCTGGCTTACCGGGGGTGCGTGGCCTCGTCGAGGGCGGCGATTATGTTGCCGTCGTCGCGTCGAGCTACAGCCGGGCGGTCGCCGGGCTGGAAAAGGCTGACGTCGCCTGGGACGACAGCCACGCGCTTTCCTTTTCGACCCGGGATGTGTTCGCCGCCTATCGTGCCGCGCTCGACAAGGGCACTGGCTACAAACCGCGTTGGGTGATCGATTCCGCGGGCGATGTCGCTGGCGCGGCCGGCAAGAAGGTCGCGGCTACTTATGACGCGCCATTTCTGGCGCACGCGACCATGGAGCCGATGAACGCCACCGCGCTTGTGACGGAAGCGGGCGTCAAAGTCTGGGCCGGCCACCAATCTGGATATTTGGCAAAACTGCGGGCCGCGGCAGCGGCGGGCGTGGCGGCGGATACGGTCGAAATCTTCACGCCTTATCTGGGCGGAGGGTTCGGCCGCAGGGCGGATCTCGACTACATCGCCAAGGCCGTCGAAATCGCGGCCAAATTCAAGGGCACGCCGGTTCAGACGATCTGGAGCCGCGCCGAAGATATTCGCGACGACGTCTATCGGCCCGCGGCGATGGCCGATGTCACGGCAACGCTGGGCGACAACGGCATTCCCTCAAGTCTTGCATACAGGATCGCGGTGCCCTCGACGACCGATCAATTCATGGCCCGGGCCATTCCGTCGGCCAAAGGCGGGCTATTGCCGGACCGCTCCACGGTCGATGGCGCGGTCTTCTCGTTCTACGGGTTTCAAAACCGCAGCATCGAGAATTTTAGCGTCGATCTCGGCATTCCCGTCGGCTTCTGGCGATCGGTCGGACACAGCCTGAACAATTTCTTCTTCGAAACCTTCATCGACGAATTGTCGGCGGCGGCGGGAGCAGGCGGGCTCGATTACCGCAGCCGGCTGCTCAACGCCACCAATGGCGAGGCCGCGCAACGCGCCAGGGCCGTTCTGGCGCGGCTTGCGCGGTACGATGCCGACAACAAGTTGGAGGCACCTGCATCGGGAGCAAAGGCCGGACGCGGCGTCGCCTTGTCGGAATGCTTTCATTCGTTCGTCGGACAACTGGCCGACGTTGAAGTCGCGGACGGAGGCATCCGGGTGAAGCGTGTATTCGCCGTGGTCGATTGCGGCTTTGCGATCGATCCTCCCAATGTGATCGCGCAGGTGCGCAGCGCCATTGTCTACGGCCTGTCGGCGGCGCTGTATGGCAAGGTCGAGATCGACAACGGCAGGATCGTGCCGGAAAATTTCGATACCTATCAGGTCGTAACGCTCGACGACGCACCGGAGATCACCGTCGAGATCGCTAATTCCGGCGCGCCTATCGGGGGCGTCGGGGAAATCGGCGCGCCCGGGATCGCGCCGGCGGTCGGCAACGCGGTGTTTGCCGCGACCGGCAAGCGATTGCGATCCCTGCCGTTCAGCCTCGCGTAAGGTTCCAGGCTGCTGAAATTGTGAGCGATTGCGGGAATTTAATCTCCGCCATCATTTCTCTGTTTTTTGTTCAGAACATGTTCAGGCGAATTTTGTCACAGTTACCGGCGGAGAGGCGCATCCGCAGGCCCAGGGGCTCGCGGCCGCGGCTTCGCAAAAGCCCGGCGCATTCGATGAGATCAATAACTGGACCAGAGCTTCCGACAAAATCTCGCCCCGGCGGGCTGGCCGGCATGCTGGGCCGCGCAACACTCATCATCGTTATTGGACTTGTCGGCGTTGCCGCCTCCGAGGCGGTCGAGTTGAATCCGGGCGACATGGTGCTGCTGGATCGGCTGACATGGGGAATCAATGCGTCGAGTGCGGCGCATTTGCAGGCGGTCGGCAGCGAGCGCTGGCTCCAGGAGCAGTTGCATCCGGCTCCCAATGCGGCGTTGCCCGATGCGGCCCGAAAGCAGATCGATGCGATGCCGGATGTCCATAAATTCCCGTTCGACATCGCGGTATCGTTCGATCAGCAGGCGAAGAGTGCCAACCAGGTCGCCGATCCCGATCAGCGCAGGGCCGCCCAGCAGGTCTTTCAACAGGCCATGAACGATCGGGCGAAACAAGCCGCAGCCCGCAGCATCCTGCACGCGCTCTATGCGCCGGATCAACTGCGCGAGCGGATGACCTGGTTCTGGTTCAATCATTTCAACGTCCATCAATACAAGGCCAATATCCGCATCCTGGTCGGCGACTATGAGGATCATGCCATCAGGCCCCATGCGCTCGGCAAATTCCGCGATCTCCTCCTGGCCACGCTGCATCACCCTGCGATGTTGCGGTATCTCGACAATGCCGACAATGCCGTCGGCCACCTCAACGAGAACTACGCCCGCGAGATCATGGAACTACACACCATGGGCGTCGACGATCGGCAGGCAGCGCTGATCAAGAACATGTATGCGAAAAGCGAGCTTGCTTCCTCGGTTTCGGAAGGTTTTCGGGTTCGCGACGATGTTTACAAGTCGATCTCCGAGGAAATGACTGCGGCCAATCGCGGCGCGGTTTCGCCGCGCGGCTTCGAATTGTCGGCGCGGCGCATCGGGCGGCTGATGCGCGAGCAGTTCAACCTCGGCTTTGTCGATGTCGGCGGCTGGGATACCCATGTCAATCAGGGCGCGGCGACCGGTTATCTCGCCGACCGCCTCGGCGAACTCGGCCGCGCGCTGGCGGGTTTTTCCGAAGAGATCGGGCCTGGGGATGGCGGGATACGGTGGTCGTCGTGATCTCCGAATTCGGCCGTACCTTCCGGGAGAACGGCGACCGCGGGACCGACCATGGCCACGGCAGCGTCTACTGGGTGATGGGCGGCGGCATCAATGGCGGTCGCATCCTTGGCGAACAGGTCAAGGTCGATCAGGCAAATCTCTTTCAAAACCGGGATTATCCGGTTCTGACCGACTACCGCGCGATGTTCGCAGGCCTGTTCCAGCGCATGTTCGGGCTGGAAGCAGCCAGCGTTCAGCGGATTTTCGCCGGCGCCCATCCGGTGGAATTGGGATTGGTCTAGGGGTCAAAGAAGCGTAGTCCAAACTATCAAATTGCGTCCTGGGCCGGTACGCTGCCGTATTGGCCGATTCCAGGGGGCAGATGGCGTGGGATGACGATTGACCGTTCTACAGCCGCCGTTGCCACCGCGGCTCCGGTCGACTTGTCGCCCTCGGTGCGGCAGGGCATCTTTTTCTATCTGGGCGTCCTGATCGTTCTCCTGGCATTCGGCAGTCCGGCAGGCGGCCTGATCGATATNCCCATCAGCTTCTTTCTCAAGAACCGGCTGCACTTGACGGCGCANGAGGTCGCCAANTTCCGGCTGTTGGCCGCGATCCCGCTCTATNTGTCCTTCGTCTTCGGATTCATCCGCGACATGTGGAATCCGCTNGGGATGCGGGACCGNGGATACATGCTGTTGTTCGGCGGTATCAGTGCCTTGCTCTACGTGTTGTTTGCATTCGCGCCCATGAGCTACGGGACGCTTCTCGTCGCAGTCGTTGTGCTGACGGCTTCATTCCTCTTCGTCGCCAGCGCCCAAAACGGATTGACGTCGCTGATCGGCCAGCAGCACGCGATGACCGGTCAGGTCAGCGCGGTATGGAACGTCTTCCTGTCGATCCCCACTTTTGCGGCCCTGCTGATCGGCGGAACTCTCAGCGGCATGCTTGAGGAAAAAAGCCCGGATCAGGCCGTCCGCATCCTGTTTCTGGTCGGCGCGGCGATCATGGCCGCTATCGCCGTCTACGCGCTGTGGAAGCCGAAAGCCGTGTTCGACAATATCCGCGCCGAAAATGGAGCCGACGGTCACCCGCTG
>JGI12635J15846_10003551_pt1 | contig 13528 bp, 9 predicted proteins | sample BlaSpr_A8_OM2_M2_FD_15846 | JGI IMG/M metagenome (IMG submission 15846) | reverse complement strand
ATATTCAGTTTTACCGTCTCCCCCGCCGATGTCATATTTTTTCAGCAAGTGATAGTCGCCATTCGAATCGCTCACAAGGGATAGACCTGCGATGCTCACAAACAAGCAGAAGATGAGCCCGCCATAGAAGCCGACCTGTTTCATTGCTCCCCCTTTGAGGGTTTTGATTAGCGATCTGTATGACAAGCGCCGCGGGGGATCGCCGTCCAGATCGCACACACGTGCCGCCTTCTGAGGAGGTCCGAGATAGTCCACTCCGTTACGAAGGAAACTTTTAGACAAATCGGCCCTTTAGACAAGCGCGCCAAGTAAGCCGCCCTCGATCTGTTACAGGGACCGACCTTGACTCACTGCTCTACAGTGTAGAGACTCGTCATATGAGCTACATCCATCCAGCGACCATCAACTCTGGAATAAACGATCGAGCACTTTCTCGGGCCATGAGAAGTCTTGCCTTTGTAGACCATAGTCGAAGTATCGCGCCACCACTCCTCAACCGTGTCATCGCCGAAGACATAGAATGTGACTTCATCGCGATGGACAGAAGTAAACGTCACATCTCCATCTGTCACCTCATCACAATATTGCGCCTTGTGTATGGTACGACCCATCTCCGTTGTGCCCGCCCAACCATCGGCCATGAGATTGCAGAGGCCCCGCGCATCCTTATTGTGAATGGCCTGGGCTTCATCCTCACGCAGTTTAAGAATGTCGGCCTTGATCTTGTCGATATTTGCGGTACCTTTTCCTACTTGCCACTTCCCCTCTTGGCCCTGAGCGGCACTGAAAGAAATCAACAACAGTGTACCTAGAATGACTCGCTTCATTTCGGTTTTCCACCTCTTGTTTTTGGATTTCTCGCGACGGTTGTGCTTGAATACAAACTCTTATCGAAATTACGAAATCCAACACAGCTCATTCTGATCAACGTCTGTCGAGCACCAATTTTTGGATTCGATAGTTCTGAGTTTCGGTGATAAACAGATCGCCATTTGAGCCACAGGCAATACTGTGAATGTTGTTAAACTCCCCGAGTTGCTTGCCCGGTCTGCCCCACCATCCCAGAACATGATCATCCATGTCGACTTTCACAATGCGGTTTGCGGCTCCATCAGCAACATACATGATTTGTTTGGGGTCGTCCGTGAGACACATGGCCCAAGGTTTGCCAACATTGTCCCACTCTTTTATGTAATTGCCGTCGGGATCGAATATTTGAATTCGAGAATTTTCTCTGTCTCCGACATATACGAGGCCTTTGGAATCCGTAATGATCGCGTGTGGCAGATGAAATTCTCCCGGACCTGTGCCCCTGCGCCCCCAGCTTTTTATAAATTTTCCATTCTTGTCGAACTTCTGAACCCTGGAATTCCCGTATCCATCCGCCACATAAATTTCACCATTCAAACCAAAAGCCACGTCGGTGGGCATATTGAACATCAAATTGGAGAATGCCGTCGACGCGGCTCGGGGGAGAACCCAGCCGTCATCGGTATTAGTCGGTCCAAACGGTTCCGACCTTCGGCCAAGCGTCAACGCAGGCCGCCAATCCGTTCCGTTGAAGATAAATTTAACAGCCATGTTGGACCCATCATCCACTGTCCACAGGTTTCCATCGCGATCAAAGCGCACCTGGTGAGGGAACTGAAAGCAGTACAATCCGTCGCCGATTGTGTCAATGAAATTGCCGTCGCGATCAAATTCCAGTAGCGAATGCCCGCCTTCACCTACACGTGTAAAGACATAGATGTTCCCGTTCTTATCCACCGTTATGCCCGCACCTTCACTCATATATATGTGCTTCGGGAATTTCAGCAGGTCTGGAACTGAGTGGTAAGCCATCTCGGGTACCGATGACGGCAGTTGCGCAGCGTCTTGCGCTTGAGCCCACAACGGGGATGCCAAAAAGAAGAGTAGGGATGCTGCCAAACCATATTTCATGTCGCCTCCGGATAGTTGTGCGGATCGTCTTAGGATCCGTGTGTTCGCAAAGTCAGCTCCCGACCAACACAAGCTACGGCATGTTACTTTCTTACAAATCACTCAGGAAGTGCGCCATTGGGGAATGTAAAGTCTTTCTGTTCTTCGGGAATGAAACCGACATGGATCGACACTTGCACCCACTTACCGTTAACCTTGGCGTATACGGCGGTCTCCCTTCGCGGGCCATGAGAGACTTTGCCTTTGTAGTACAGCGTCGAGTTGCTGCGCCCCGTTTCAACCACTGTGTTGTCTCCAAAAACGTGCCACATGACATCGACGTGCTCAGCAAACGGAAACATCAGATTTTTATCGGGATGCGAGTCTACCCGCTCCGCCACCCACTGCTCTCTCGGATATGTTTCACCCCTCTCGTTGGAATACGCCCAGAATTCGCCCATGTGCGCGAGGATTTCGGCCGAATCTTTCTTTTTCATTGCTGTGTCATACTCGTCCACGAATTTTAGAAGATCGGTCTTGATACCCGTTATGCCCGTGTCGATTCCGGTGGCCTCCTGATACTGCGCCATTTTTAGGTCTTGATGCTTGGGTGGTTCTGACTTCGGGTCTGGAGTAGTCACACTATCTGGAAGCGCACCGGCGGGAAAGGTAAAGTCTCTCTGCTCGTCAGGAATGAAACCCACATGGAGCGACACCTGTTCCCACTTCCCGTTGATCTTGCTGTAAACAGCTGTTTCCCTTCGTGGTCCGTGAGAGACTTTGCCCTTGTAGTACAACGTCGAGTTACTACGTCCCGTTTCGACAACTGTGTTATCGCCAAAAACGTGCCACCTGATATCGACGTGCTGAAAAAAAGGAAAAATTAAATTTTTCCCTTTGTTTGGATCAACCCGTTCGGCCACCCACTGTTCCCGAGGATATGATTCTCCTCTTTCGTTGGAGTAAGCCCAGTTGTCAGCCATATCACCCAAAATTTCAGCCGAATCTTTTTTCTTCAAAGCCGACTCGTATTCCTCGGCAAATTTGGCTACGTCGACTTTTATCCCGGAGATGTTCGCATTGATTCCCGTGGCCTCTCGGTAAAAAGACATCTTGACGGGCTCTCGTCGAGGCACATCGGCTTGGCCAACAACCATGGCGACTATCGCAAGCGCAGAAGCGGTGATTAAAACAAAATGAATGTGTCGCGTCATGGCCTTTTTCCTTCTTACCGACCAGCAGCTTGGCTGTCACGGTTGTGTATGGTAACTCACCGCAAGCAAAATTATTAATGCAATTATCGTATGGATTGATGAGAACTTGCGAATTGACATCAATCGGATTGGGGGTTACATCCATCAAGCAGTGCTTTGCCGGCTGGCTCCGGTTCTTGATTCGGCGCCCGCCGCTGCTGGAGTTGCATCGTGACGTCCACGAAGACGAATACGAACGGTCGAGGTAGGCCATGATTTCTCTGCAAGCATGCAAGGGTCTCGTTTTTTTGTCGCTATTTTTGAGTTTGATCATTTTCATTCCACTTCGCGCGCGGGCTCAGGTGAGCGGAGCCACTCTCAGCGGAACGATCACGGACGCATCTGGCGCTCGCATTTCGAATGCGCAAGTAACTGTTCAAAACATGGCTACCGGGATCACTCGAACTGTTACAACAGACGAGGCTGGTTTTTATACCGTGCCGAACCTACTACCGGACGATTACAAGATCATGGTCACCGCCAATGGATTTTCTACAACGGAAGATTCCCGCATCACTCTCGCGGTCGGAGCCGAACAAGTTCTGAACCTCAAGATGGCGGTAGGTCAGGTTTCACAGAAAGTCGAGGTTACCGCCGGCGCCTCGGCAGTGGAGTTGGCGACATCGAGTGTGGGGAGTGAAGTCGACCCAATTTCAGTTCGCGAGTTGCCACTCAATGGGCGCGATTGGACACAACTGGCTCTCTTGCAACCTGGAGTGACTTCCATGGGATCTTTGCAACTCAGCACGAACGGATTTTCGAGAGGGAACCGGGGGTTTGGTACGCAGATGGCGATATCCGGCAGTCGCCCTCAACAAAATAATTTCCGCCTTGACGGCATTAGTGTGAATGATTATGTGAACAGTGGCCCGGGAAGCGTGCTCGGCGTGGCTTTGGGCGTGGACGCCGTCGCTGAATTTACGGTGCTATCGAGCAACTACTCCGCAGAATACGGACGAACGTCAGGCGGTGTGGTAAACGCCATTTCGCGTTCAGGTTCAAACCAGATCCACGGAAACGCATATTACTTTATACGCGACGAGGACTTCGACGCCAGGAATTACTTTGATATACCTAACTCAATCCCTCCTTTTCACCGCGACCAATATGGAGGGTCTGTAGGAGGGCCAATTAAGAAGGACCATACATTCTTCTTCGCAGACTACGAAGGATTGGGCCAGGATTTGGGCGTCACCACTCCCGCCGTAACACCGTCTTCACAAGCCCGCCTCGGAAACCTGCATAACTCAAGCGGCCAGCCGATTACCGTAACCGTGAGCCCTTTAGTGCAGCCATACCTTGCGTTTTGGCCGCTTCCAACCACGCCGCTGGGCTATGGAGATACCGGAACTATCTCTATCGTGACGCAGCGTCAGAACAGCGAAAACTTTGTAGCCGGAAAAATTGATCACAAATTCACTAATGCGGATAGTATTTTTGGGACTTATCAGTACGATCGGGGCGTGGCTACAGAACCAGACAGTTTGGACGATACACTCTTCGGATCGACAACAACCCGCCAATACTTCATTCTAGAGGAAACCCACGCCTTCAAGCCGCAATTCATCAATGCGGTGCGTGCCGGGTTTAATCGGAGCACCGCGCTCAATGATTATGGGGTCAACGCAATCAATCCTGTGTCGTCAGATTTTACTTTAGGGCCTGACGGCCACAGCGCTGCTCCCTCGATCGTGGTTGGGGGCATAGCTTCCCTTACTTCAGGGTTAATCACCGAGCCGTCCACCACCTATCACTTTGACGATTATCAATTCTATGATGATGCCTTTTTCATTAGGGGAATCCACAGTCTGAAAGTCGGTTTTGCAGCGGAACATATTCAGGAAAACGCAGGACAGAACGTAGGAATTATCGCGGGGCAATACAAGTTTGGATCCCTGTCTAACTTCCTTCAAGACTTGCCGTCAAGTTTCAGGGGCAACACGACCCGTGGACGTTTGGAATACCTTCGGCAAGACGTCTTCGGTGGTTATCTCCAGGACGACGTACGCTGGAAACCAAACCTGACATTCAACCTTGGACTGCGTTATGAAATGTCAACAGTGCCGACGGAGAAATATAATGCCCTCGCGAACATCGGCACTATCACATCTCCGACCATTCATCTTGGTAATCCATATTTCAACAATCCAACTTTGCGAAACTTCGAGCCGCGAGTAGGTTTTGCCTGGGATCCTTTTCGCGACAGCAAGACATCCGTTCGTGCGGGATTCGGCCAATTTGACGTTCTTCCTTTGACTTATGAATACGCCATCCTCGTCGTTGGCACTGCCCCGTTCGTCATAACCGGTAATGAATCCAACCTATCGCCGGATGATTTCCCGTACAATGCATATACGAAGCTTCTGACTCTACCCAGCGCGGCTCGTGTCTCTTATATCGAAAATAATCCCAAACGGAACTACGTATTACAGTGGAACCTCAATGTGCAGCGAGAAATCACGCAGAGTCTCGCCGCGACCGTTTCGTATGTAGGGAGTCGCGGTGTCCACCAACCGTTTCGCGCGGATGACGGTGATACGGTCCAACCACAAGCGACTTCTGCCGGCTATCTTTTCCCATATCCAGTTGGTTCAGGCACTAGGATCAATCCCGCCTTCGGCCGCACCGATGTACTGTCGTGGACAAACAGCACCTTCTTCGATGCTCTGGAGGTCCAAGTTATAAAGAAGATGAGCCACGGGTTCCAGATTCAAGGATCCTACACTTGGGGTAAGAGCATTGATTTGGGATCAGGGAGCACGCACGGAGATCCATTTGAAAATTCGATATCTTCCGATTGGTTCTTCCCGGGGTATCAAACCTTAAATCGCGGCCTGTCCGACTTCAACGTTGCTCAGCATTTAGTAGTCAGTTATGTTTGGACACTTCCCACGCCTAAGACCACTTCCGCTTTCGCATCAGCCGCTCTCGGAGGATGGGAAGTAGGTGGTATTTTCACCACCAACACGGGGTTACCCTTCACACCTCAAATCAGTCCGGATCCGTATGGCACCGGAAGCACGCTTTCGTATGCTTTTCCGAACCGCGTCGACGGTCCTGGGTGTAAATCTGGAGTTAACTCCGGTAATGCGAAACAATACATCAACATAAACTGCTTTGCGCTTCCAACCGCGCCGCTCTCGTTTGCATCGGAATGCGCGAATTTTACAGGAGCAACGGCACCTCCCCCGAGTGGTCAAGTCTACTGTGCAAATCTGCTGGGGAACGCTGGCCGCAACTCGCTAATCGGACCTGGGTTAGTGAATCTGGATTTTTCGCTTTTCAAGAACTTCCCCATCCGGCGAATTTCAGAAACATTTAATGCGCAGTTCCGGGCTGAGTTTTTTAATGTCTTTAATCATGCAAATTTCAACCCCCCAACAGACAATCCGGAAGTCTTCAATGCATCAGGCGCCCCGATCGCGAGTGCCGGGTTGATTGATGCGACATCCACTACTTCGCGACAATTGCAATTTGCTCTGAAGCTAATTTGGTAGATAAAACGAAGTACAACGGTAATATCCACTCGAGCTTCACCGGCAGTAACAGCATTTTGCGACGAGGAAGCTGGACTGATAGTTTCTCATCGCGCAAGTGTTTTTCGCATTACCAGAAAGGACAGTCGCTTGAGTCATATCTTTTCGGGAATCTAATATACTCAACATCGCAATTACCGGATCGAGTGCGCCATTTGCCTTAACTCACGAGGCAGTCACGATGCGTTGGTCGTAGGCATCCAAAGGAAAGATTGAGATGGATCTTGGAATTGAAGGTAAGTCCGCTCTCGTTCTCGCCGCGGGGGGCGGCTTAGGTCGCGCGATCGCCGTCGCAATGGCTAGGGAAGGTGCGGCGCTGGCGGTTGTTGATCTCGATGAGGTCGCCCTGGCGGAGACCCTGGCAGAGGTCCAGGCAAGCGGGGCCAAGGCGGTCGCCGGGGCTGCAGATTTGATGGATCTTGCGGCGTTAGATTCTTTTGTGTCTCGGGTCGACCGCGAACTCGGTGGCGTCGATATTCTGGTTAACATCTCCGGTGGGCCACCCCCGACGACAGCAGCCAATGTGTCGCCGCAAAATTGGCTCAAGCAATTTCAAGCGATGGTCGTGTCGATGATATACGTCACTGATCTTGTGCTGCCCGGCATGCGCGCGAAGCGGTGGGGCCGCGTTATTACCAGCACCTCGTCGGGAGTTGTAGCACCGATTCCGAATCTTGGTATTTCCAATACGCTCCGCTCCGCTTTGGTAGGTTGGTCCAAGACGCTGGCTCGAGAAGTGGCCGCTGATGGGATTACCGTTAATGTCTTACTTCCGGGTCGAATTGCCACGGATCGCATCCGCCAGCTGGACGAGGCACGCGCGGCCCGGGAGGGTAAGGCCGTCGCTGAAATCGTCAAGTGCAGCACTGATTCTATTCCCATGCACCGCTACGGCGAACCGGAAGAGTTTGCCAATGCGGTCGCATTTCTTGCGAGTAAAAAAGCATCGTATATTACGGGAACAATGCTTCGGGTTGACGGAGGAATGATACAAAGTGTGTAGCTGGGCAAAATACGCTGCTGTTTAGCGGGATAAGAACGTTCGCCAGAGGGGACGCGACCCGTTGAGGACCGAAGCGTTACGCAACGTATAGTTGATCTAAGGCCACTGCAGATGACGGAGAAGGAATGCTCTTAAACAACCGTGCCAATGGAGTTTACGTCATCGCTTCGACGCCTTTTCATTCGGACGGCAGAATCGACGAGGGATCTCTTGATCGAATGGTCAGTTCGTTTCTGGAATTCGGCGTTACCGGAATTACCGTGCTCGGCCAGATGGGCGAAGCTCCCAAACTGGACCATGCGGAAGGCTTGAATGTCGCTGGCCGTGTGATTCAACGTGCGACTGTACCTGTTATCGTCGGCGTGTCGGCGCCTGGGTTCGCGGCCATGCACTCTTTGACGCACGCGGTTATGGACAAGGGCGCGGCAGGCGTCATGATTGCTCCGCCTTCGTCGCTCAAGACTGACGATCAGATCGTAAACTATTACAGCGAGGTGGCTGAGGTAATTGGCGGCGATGTGCCTTTTGTAATTCAGGATTATCCGCTCACTTTCAACGTGACCATGTCACCTAATGTTATCCGGCGAATCGTTCAGGGAAACCCTTCGTGTGTCATGCTCAAGCATGAGGATTGGCCTGGTCTGGAAAAGATAACAACATTGCGTGGCTTTGAGGCCGATGGCTCGATGCGTCATATTTCAATTCTGTGTGGAAACAGCGGGCTCTTCCTGGACTTTGAAACCGAACGGGGAATTGACGGCGCGATGACCGGTTATTGCTTTCCCGACATGCTAGTCGACATGGTTCATCTCGCCATGTCTGGCAGCCGTGATGCAGCGCATGATCTCTTCGATCTGCATCTCCCGCTTATCCGATACGAGCAGCAGCCCGGCTTGGGTCTCGCCGTTCGCAAATATGTTCTCATGCGTCGTGGCATTTTGGAGTCTGATACTCAGCGGAAACCGGCAATGACTTTATCGTCCCGAGCGAAAGCAGAGGTTGATTACTTGCTTTCCCGGATCGCCCGATCTGACAAGAGGGCTTGTTTAGAACGTGATCTGGTTAGCACTAGTATTGAATCGGCAAGTCGAAAATCCGTAGTCTGAGAATGATCTTCCGGGTCATTGGCTGATTTTTATGGGAGTCCGACCGCCGAAGATTGATTCGATCCAGGAAATCCACGCGGACCGATATCAAGGTGCTCTCAATTGCGGTTTTTCACGCCAAGCTTATCTCCTCCGGAAACTATTTTTCGGTGAATCTGGACGGCGTGGGAGACAAACGTTTCGAAAAAGGCCTGCGCCGCTGGAGCTAGCTGACGTCCAGAACGTGTAATCACACCCATCGAGCGGCTGCGCGAAGGTTGGATCAATCGCCTACCTACCACGTTTCCGAATGCGATTTGCGGCAACATTAAACCGGAAACGGCGCAAATGCCCAGGCCTGTCTCTACCAGGCTTCGAGCGGTTGCAATATTCTGGCACTCATAGTGAGGCTTGATGTCGAGATTCAACTCCCGGAAAGTGTCTTGCGTAGTCGCCCGCACGCTGCAATTGCGACCTAAAGCGATGAAGGTTCGCGTCGTGAAGACAGACCACGGGACGCACTTTTCTGAAACGAGCGGATCATCGTCCCTGCAAACCATGAAAATATCGTCGTCGATTAAATGTTGGCAATCGACGCGCTCATTCTCGGTCGGAAGAACAGCGATCCCGAAATCGCAAATGCCGTCCGTAACCGCCTCAGCAACATTTTGCGACAGGCATTCGGATATTCTGAAATCGACGTTCGGATGCGACTTGCGGAAACGAGCGATAACCGACGGAAGCAAAGCCGCCGCCACGCATGGTAGGGCGGCTACATGCACTTTGCCTTGCAGGCCTTCAACGAATTGCGCCATTTCACCGCAAGCGGATTCAAACTCGGAAAGAATCCGCCGAGCGATGGGCATGAGCCGAACACCTACTGCCGCTAACTCCACCTTTCGTGTGTCGCGATCGAAGAGTCTGGCCCCTAAGGAATCCTCCATTTGCTGAATGCTTCGCGTCAGGGCGGGCTGCGAAACGTGCAGCATTTTCCCGGCTTCGCTAAAGCTTCGCAGTTCAGCAACGCGCACAAAGATTTCCAATTGACGCAGTGACAATTGCAAAGACATAATCTGTTCGGCCCCCTCGTAGGTTACTGAAAGCAAGAAAATACAGCCGCTTCTCAGACCAACGGCCTACGTCACCAACGACACCGGGCCTTGATCATTCGGGCGGTCAGTTGCACCATTCGCCCCTGCGATGTTCGAATTATCATCGTCTCTCCGCATCGGCGCCAGGAACAATAAAATAATCGCCATGTTACTTGCAAATCACTGCGGTTTGAATATTTATTTTCTATTTTTCTACAGGGGTTTCCCCGATGGCCGCGCGGTGGTTCATAGGATTTTACCGTCTATGGGTTTTTGTTGCCTCGGAACAGGCCGGCGATCTCGATTGCACGAGCACTCTATTACGGTGTTTTAGTCGGCTGCAACATTTGCGGTTGAGGCCACGTTTCAACTGAGGCTGCCGGTTTCGAGCCTATGGTCCCTCGTCGAAAACCGACTGGTTGCAGAATGAATGATTTGGAGATGAACCGGAACGGGCTGTTTCGGTAACATTCGAACCGCGATTTTGGCAATGATCATGCCGCTCCGACATATCCCAGGATGGGGTTGTCAAGCGCTCCTGCGATGCCCAAAGGGTTTTGCCCCTCAAAGCCCGGCCTTGTCCGTCAGCGATTGTAGGGTTTTGCATGCCAACCGACATCGCGGTCGATCGGCAGCCCTGCACGAACTGTTCTGGGGTTGTCCGAGGAAGGCTTTGGTTCGGATGGAAAGGGCTTTCATCCTAAAGCGAAAATCTCGTTCACCTTATCCCGTGTCTGCTGACTCCGCGACGGTTTCAAGTACCGCATGGTCGATTCCATGGTCGGAGTGACCCAGCCACTGCTGAACCGTGCGAAGGTCAACTCCGGCCCAAAGACATTTCGCGGCGAACGTCGCTCTGAATCTGTGAAGCCAGAAGCAATCCGCGTCGAGCTTCGCACGTTCCGCTACGGCCTTGAGACAATCCAAGAAATCCAACTTCGGTCTGCATTCCCCGGTTGGGAACAGCAGATTGCAATCCCTGCTCGCCTTCGCCTTCCATGCTTTGAAACTCTTTGCGAGCTTCGACGGAATGGGAATCTCCGCTCCTTGTAGGCCTTCGGCGTCCATCCCCTATCCGGTTTGTGGCTCACCCGAACGGTGGCCGCTGCGAAGTTCACGTCCCCCCCCAGTACGTATGCACGACCTCTTGCTCCCGCATCCCAGTCATCAAAAAGAATTCGTACCATAGCCGCTCCTCTGCATCGCAAGCTGCGAACAGTTTGCCGAGTTCCGGGAAGGAAGCGAAACCCCGACGGACTGTGAGCAAGAAATCTCTGTGCCAGAGCGATGTACGGGAGAACTGGCGGAGAGGGAGGGATTCGAACCCTCGATACAGGTGTTAGCCCGTATAACGGTTTAGCAAACCGCCGCCTTCAGCCTCTCGGCCACCTCTCCGGCGTGCGGAAGTCCAGTTTACCATGGTCGTTGCCCTTCCCAGTCTGCGCTTCGCCTTAAACCCCAGCGGCCTTCTCGACACATTCTTGCCCTTCGCAACATCTTTTAACCTGATGACCGCGTTTCGAATCTAAAATGCCTAAACCCGCCTTCATTCCATCGCGGCGCGCTCATAATATCGATCGTACATCCACTGTTCTTCGTCAAGGAGCTTTTTCGCTATGCTCTTCCCAAATCGCGAATCAAAGATAACTTCAAAGATTAGACCAACGATCAGCTCGAAAAGAAGATTGAGCCGTAGATCCAACAGAAAATGCCGCCTCTCGCTTTCTGTTCTCATCGTCTGCCTATCCTCTTTTTTCTTGCCGGCAGCCCCGGCCGTTGCTCAGCAAGCATCGCCAGCTCCGGCCGCCGCCAATAGCGAAGCCGCCAAAGCTGATACCGACAAAGCCAAAGCCGCTGGAACGCGCCCCGCCGAACCGCCCATGGTCCTCCAGCAATTCAACTCTGCGATCGAGCAACTCACCGCCAGAATTTCTCCCGCCGTTGTTCAAATTCTGGTCACTGGCTATGGCGCGGCGGAAGAAAATAGTCACGGCCAAACCGCGCTCGTAACTCGCGAGCATGCGATCGGTTCAGGAGTGATCGTCGATCCCAACGGCTACATCATGACCAATGCTCACGTCGTCGAGGGAGCACAGGTCATCCACGTTGCTCTTCCGCTGCCTTCTGTCGATTCTCCTGACCGCCTGGCTCCCGTCGGCAAACAGCGCGTCGTTGAGGCGCGATTGGTCGGCCTCCACAAAGATACTGACCTTGCTCTGCTCAAGATTGATCAGACTAGCTTACCCACGCTATCGCTCGGCAGTCGGCGCCCTGTCCATCAAGGCGAGTTAGTATTTGCCATGGGCAGCCCTGAAGGGTTGGAAAATTCTGTAACCATGGGCGTAGTAAGTTCAGTTGCCCGGCAGGCGGATCCCAATCGTCCCATGGTTTACATTCAGACCGATGCCCCCATCAATCCGGGCAATAGCGGCGGGCCACTAGTCGACAGCGACGGGTACGTAGTCGGCATCAACACTTTTATTCTTTCCGAAGCCGGCGGCAGCGAAGGACTCGGCTTCGCGATTCCCGCCCGCGTCGTCCGTTTTGTCTATGAGAGCCTGCGCAAGTACGGTCACGTCCATCGCATCGAGGTCAAAGCCGGAGCTCAAACGATCACCGATACATTGGCCAAAGGTTTGGGTCTCTCGCAAAATTGGGGAGTCGTGATCGACGACGTCACACCCGATGGCCCCGCCGATGCCGGCGGCCTCAAGATCGGCGACATCGTCCTAAGGGCCGACGGACGCGCCATCGGCACGCTTCCCGCCTTCACCTCGGCTCTCTATCTGCATCCCCTTGATGAGTCCCTCAAGCTTGACGTCCTCCGCGGCACAGAGCGCAAAACACTTCTCATCGCCGCCCTCGAGATGAAGGACCCTATGGACGCTCTTCCGAGTCTGGCGAACGCGCGCGACAACCTCGTCTCGCACCTCGGCATACTGGCACTCGACCTGAACGATGACTTACGCTCTGCATTAGGTCCGCTGCGTAATCCTTCCGGAGTGGTTGTAGTTGCCCGCGTCGCCGATTTCCTGAGTTCCGCTACCGGGCTCCAGACTGGAGATGTTATTCATAGCGTGAACCGCACTCCGGTCGACTCGCTCACTTCACTCCGTACCGCTGTGGACCAGATTAAACCGCACGATCCTGTCGTACTCCAGATCGAGCGCGATAACGGATTTCAGTGGCTGGCCTTCGACATGGAGTAACTCAAAATCGATCTCATAAACCAGTTTTGGGCAGAGCCCGGGCTTGGGAAGGACCCGATTGTGGGTAGGATTGGCTTTTGGATAGGCACTAGATTTTGGATAGGCACCTGGTTTTGGCTAGCACTTGGTTTTGGGTAGGGCACGGCTTCAGCCGTGCCGCAAAGCGCAATAAAGACGAGGGCTTTAGCCCTAGAGGGAGCCGCTAGTCGTAGCCCGAACTTGCGCCGCATCCCGGCTCCCCACGAACACCAATCGCTCCGCTGCGAATGCACCCGCAGGGAGCGATCGGAGTTCGCCGCAATTTCACAAAACAGCTTAGGGCAGGTAATACCGGAACGACGTCATAAACATGTTGTCGATTCCGTGCGGAGCGCCGTAGACGGCCGGCGTTGTCGACCCCGCCGGTACGACCGTTCCCGACCATGCATTGC
>JGI12635J15846_10003547_pt1 | contig 13536 bp, 14 predicted proteins | sample BlaSpr_A8_OM2_M2_FD_15846 | JGI IMG/M metagenome (IMG submission 15846) | reverse complement strand
GCGATCTCATGTACCAGCGTACAAAACTCCTCGGCTGGCTGCATTCCAGGGAGCAACGTGATCTTGCCGCCATGCGAGAGACCCTTGGCGGGAGCAATTCGCTCGGAGAAGTTAAGCTCGACGCTTTGCGATTCCACGAACTTGAACAGCCGTTCGCGGTATCCGCTCACATCGCCGTTGACTTCGGTCAGAGTGGGGAGTTCCTTGCCTTCGGTTTGGCTGACATCGAAGACATAGGCCGCCCGGAATCCATACAGCGTCCGTAGACCCTCGGTGGTTTCGTCTTCACTCGGTTCGTCGGTCGCTACATCTTTCGTGCTTCGTCTTCCGACCATCGGTGCCAGAATGAAAATGCCTTTCTCTCCCCGTTTGACGAAGCGGCCAAGCGAGTTCCATGTACGAAATCCGGCAACGTTGGTCGCATCGGGTTTCTGGCGTGCGATGAGCAAGATGTTGCCGAAGCTGTAATTGTGAAATTTCGCCATCGCTCCGAGGTATGCGGTGAGTACCTCACTGTGACCGGACTCCAGCGCTGCGACGAGGAAATCGACGGCCTCTTTGGTTCGTGTGTTGACTTCTTCTAATTTCATCGTTTTGCCACTCCCCGTCGTCCCGAGAATTAGCGTGTGGGCAACGTCGCTGGTATGCACGTTGAGGAAGTACGGCGTGCGGTTGTCGGTCGGTTTTCGAGCACTAGGTATCCGTGCCGAGATGCGCGTTCGTCTTCTCGCCGGGAAGGACCGTAAACAGAAAAGACAGGTCGGCGTAGTTCGTGTCCAGCAGGTAGAGTTGGCGGAGCTGGAACGCATAGTTACTCGGTACGGTGGCGAAATATGCGTTCAGCTGATTGTAGGTTTCCGTAAACAGATTGCCGTCCGCGTTGGTGAAGATGCCAGTGAACTCCGCTACAAGTTGATCGAGCTCCGTTGGTGACCCGCCATACCATACAATCGTGAGCGAGAAATTCCCAAGCGATTGGCCGTCACCCAGAGCGCGCAGGCAATCGCCAAGATTTTCGATGTCGGCCTGCTTGGACTCGTCCACCAGCACATCCCGTGGGTTCGTCTGCGTGGCGTCGTTTCCCATCTGAGACACAAACCCTGTCTTGGACATATTGAAGTGCCGGCGCCCTTTGTTGACTTCTTTGTGGGCTCTGTCCGCGAGCAGCGGCGTCCACTCTGTAACGACATAGAAATTGGCCGGGATCTTTAGCAGCGCGTCCAACACAAACGGCCGCGTCTCGGTAATGGCTTCTTTCATCGTCAGCACACGGACGATGTGGTCGCCAGCCCGCAGTTGATCGCGCTCTGCTTCAATGTCGAAATTGACCACCTGATAGTCGAGAAACTGCGTGGACTGCGGCCCGCCAGAAATCCGCCAATCGTCATAATTCAGCAACCGGCGGAAAAACGTGAACTGTCCCTGCTGATTTAAGACCTCGATTCGCATGAAATCCGCGGGTTGGCGGGTGAATCCCTGCACGTGCTGGTCGAGCCGTTGAAGCTCGCGCTCGATGTGCGTGAGCAGTAGTGTCTTCATGCTGTCGTTGGCGAACTGCGATTTGAGTTCGCCAACCGCACCCTCGGGATCGCGGAAGAGGCGAGCAATCGCCGTGCCCCACAGCCAACTCAGGACATTCACAGCCAGGACGGCTACGCCGGTCCCGGCGGCAACTCCGGCCAACACCTTCTTTGCGCCTGGTTCACCATGCGCAAAGCCGTAGCCACCGATCACGACGGCGACCGGACTGGCGACCTTTGCAATCGTTCCGGTGAAAAGGGCTTGAATGGCATTGAAGCCAGTGTCAAAAGGCGACCCCTGTGCGAGCGCAGCGAGAGGCGTTACAAGTAATAGAGCGAGAAGAGCGGCTGATTTCCGATCCCACATCCGTCGAAGAAGGAACTGGGATCGGCGTATCAGATGAACATCGGACCAACTTAGCATTTGCGCTTCCAGAAACAGCTCAAATCGACTGCTCGTGGCGCAAAACTAACCTCACTCACTTACGAAGTCCAACGGCTTCGGGTCGACTTGTCGTTGTTGGAGGATCAGTTCGGACAGATGGCAGCCATTCGGACAACAAACTCGCTATGGATGCATGATGCGAGAGAACTATGTAAGCAACTCCTGCCGAAGGACAAAGGCACGTGAGACGGGGCGTAAGTTCTTTTCAGTTCAGGCGGCTCAAATCGCAATAGTTGTTTTCTCAACTGAGAGCAACAAGGGTGGTGACACCCGCATGGGCCTTCGCACCAGCAGGTAATAGAGTTCGCTCTGAAGCTAACGAATCAAATCCTTGCAATCATGATTGAAAAACGACACCTGAGGGATTCTGACTCGCTAGAAGCTAGAACCTCAACCTGCTTGCTGAACAACTTCTGAGCGTGCTGCGTCGCCATGCAACGTTGCTTTGCGACAGGCAGGAACATGGCCGAAATAAACGTTGCCTCGAATCTGACGTCTGCACTTTGGACATGATCTGACGATAAGCGCCTGCTTTTGGAAAAACGTCCTCGGGCTAATTGGCTGCGGCGGGGTTATTTGCACCCCATACTCCTCGATCAACCACTGCGCGACATCCGGATCCATGAGTTTTAGGTTCAGTTCTGAGGTATGCTGCCGGCAAAAAGCCTCGAAGGCTCGGTCGGTGACGGAAGCGTCCACTACTTTGAGGGCTCCGTTGGCGATCCATTCCCCAATTTTGGCGATCGTGACACCCAGAAGTTCCGCTACGCGTCCCCATGAGTGTCCTGCTTCTTTCGATAGGCCTACCGTAATGTCTTGTTTCGTGGGTTGCAGCGTCGATCCAAATTTCTGCAAAAAGTGCAGTAAGGTGACGGTGGACACCCGCGGGTCGCGCACTCTCAGGAAACCGCTGCCGACGAAATGTCGCAACCGACGATAACTTACATGCAAGGTCTGCTGCAGCCGGCGTAACGACCAGTCGTCCGTATTTCGTGCGCTTATGGCAAGGCCTTTGAGCCTGAAGCGAACTGACTGTTCCGACCGGCGAAGTTTTTTTGCAATCAACTTGACCGGCTCGTAACCGGCGCGCACAAAGAGTTCATGGTCCTCCTCTTTGGTCCAAGGTCGGCGGCCCTTGCTCTTCTTGGTCTGTTCACCGCGCAGCCAACCTTGCCGTCGCGCAAAACTGGACACAACGTACCCTGGGAGTCCCGGATAACGCGCCCTGACGATTTTGATGGCTTCCGCCTTTTTCCGCCCGCCACTTCGATAACCATCCCTGAGAATCTCTATCACGTCTTCGCTCCAATCAACTGGTGAAACACGTTGGGCGCACCCCTTTTCCCGAAGTAGCCGCATCCGACGCCAGACTTGGGCGGGAACAAGTTCTGGAGCGAGTTGCCGCACTTTCTTAACGGCCTCGCGCGTACCGTTGGGACCATGCATCATCCCTACGACCAGGACTTGGTCTATCTGAGGTAACCAGCGAAAGGGTTGGCTTGCTTTCTTTCTGTTGGGATCGAAACCGTCCATCGCGAGATCTCACCCCCGCATATCTGCCGGGCCGGCAAACAGCTGAGATCGCGGCGGTCAGAGATCTTGCCGCCGAAACGAACGCAGGTGCTCCTTACTGGTAAAAGGAACCTGGAGGGGACTAAACCTAGCGAAAATATTTTGGGCTCATCTGCTGCCCTGCTCTTGACATCTCTTTTTGCCCGATGGCACGCTTACGCTAATCCTCTGGCCAGTACCGAGAAGCAGTCGATATGAGGTACTTGGCATGCCAGCCGCCGAACCCGGTCCGGAATGGGTCCTTTTAGATGCCCAATCGCCCTCAGCTCCGAGGAGCGATAGCGAGCTCGTGAACGCCGCTCGCTCCGCTTGGCCAAAGGCGCTGGCCCACGTCCGAAACGAACAATTACACGGCCGATACGCTGACAGTGGAAGCCTGGCGACTGAAGTGTGGGAGGGAGTTCTGCTATCGGTTTCGAAAACATTCGCGCGTATGAACGGAAGGCGTAGGGAGGTCGGAGATCTGGAGGCTTATCTTCTCGGAACTTTCTACCATCGCTTTAGTCGCGCTCTCAGAAAGGAACGACGCCGCGAAGAAACGATTCACTTAGTTGCCTCTGCGCGGGAATTGGAGGTTCTTAGCACGGCGAGCCGGGCGGTACAAGAGCGCGCCATTGAAGGCGATATCCACGCACAGGAAATTGTGGAGCGGATGGATGACTGGAGCCGCAAAGTTTGGGTGGCGCGGGAGTACGGATACTCGTGGAAGGACATTGGCAAAACGCTGGGCGTCTCTGGCGACAACGTGATGTTTCGTTTTCGCCGCCGGATGAAAATCTTGCGTGAACGACTGTCCGGGCGTGGTTAACTTCGGCATCTCCAAATGTGTTCTGTGCGAGACTTTCGGTTACACTTGGGCTGTTTTTCAGATTGCAGTCGTTGCGACTGGAGTCCTTCTGGGCGGCGAACGCTATCCAAACGCGGCGGACAAGCACTTCCTAGATATTCTCCGGCAAGGCTTGGCCAAAGAATTCCCGAATCCTGAGAGGATTGGTTGTCCGGGAGATACCCTACTCAAGGGCATAGCGGAAAGGAGAGTGCCCCTCACAGAGGCGGAGCCTTGGCTCGATCATCTCGGATCGTGCAGTCCGTGCTTTCAACAATTCACGGAGTTTCGTAAGGTGGTCCGCCAGCGCCGCCGGGTTCAGATTTGGCTAGCCGTTGCTGCGATCTTGCTCTTCTCCGTCGGAGGATGGTTGTGGGTGAGAACCCGAACTTCGGTAGTAGGGACCGACATTGCGGTTTTGGATCTCCGTGAGCGTTCAGTAACTCGCGGGCAGAGCCCATCTGAGGTTGGCCAGGCACCTTTGGCAATTCCTCGAACCGCTAAGCACCTGATTCTTGATCTTCCGATTGGCAGCAAAGATGGACCTTACGATATCGGTCTACTCACAGAAGCGGGTGACCTGATTTTGCGCGCGACGGGGGTGGCGCAACTCCAAAACCACGTTACTGATCTGCATGTCGATGTTGATCTTGGCAGTGTTCGGCCGGGGACATATTCTCTTGCTGTTCGACAACTTAGTCTTGAGTGGACCCGATATCCGATCCGGGTCTTTTGACCCCATGGCGCTACCGTTGGCTTGAGGTGCCCTCCAACTTCCCCCAACGCCGTTTCTTCGCGTCGGACGCTTTCGCGTGTGCGGTATCAGCAGTAATGGTGTGGACGGAATAAGGTTGGGTCATACGGTAAGTTGTTGATTATGATGGGTCGCCCTGTGGAAAATGTGCAAGCTGGCGTTCTACCCGCTGAACTACTCCCGCTCAAGGACAAACATTGAGAATGTTATGTAATCTACTGATAATACTAAGCGTATTCGATGGATGCCAGTAGGGCAATGGCTCTTAGCGCCTGCCATAGCAAAGATTCCGTGATGTGAATGGACGCCATGGACATGTGTCTTGGAAACACCACTCGCCCGCTCTGGATCGCGTTACGCTTAATCCAACCAAAGTCTAGAACTCGACGCCGCCGGAAACAATCTTGATTGTCCCGACGACCTTACACACCCTGGTCAACGACTGACTGCGTATTTGCGCTCCCGCGCCCACCTCTAAAAAGCGATTTGCCCAAGCCAGCGAAAGGCACTGCGCACGGGTAATGCGACCATGCACTGTCCATCTGCCTGCGCCCGAATGAACCAGAAACCGCAACGAGACAGCGAATTGTTCAGTACTCTAAGATCACACCTAAATAACCGGGGAGAGAGGACAGCATGACTCCACCATTGTTGACGCGACTTTTGCAGCTGTTTTGCCGCCATCAATTCTCTTGGCCACACACTGGAACGCAAGGCCAGGATTACCAAGTCTGTCTCGTTTGTGGGGCGGCCTATGGATTCGATTGCACCACCATGTGCCGAACCGGCCGGCTGGGGGCAACCGATGGCGTGCGGCCGGACATTCTCAAGCAATAACTCTTTGGTGAATAGGGCGAACGGAAAGACCACCGCCTGAGCAATCTGGGCGGAGATTAAGAAATTGGAGTCCCCGCAATTTCTGGGTTACTAAGGAATCTGTGTCGATCACAAAGAGCTCGTGATAAGATTCCTCCTAGGTCGCTACTATGTATCTCAGGCTCGCTTTTTGGACTGGGTCCATCGCGTACATTTCGTTCCTGTTTGCCCGCTTTGGCCCGGGTAACGATCATTCGTCCGCCGGTGCCATGCTCACTGCGGCGTTTTTCGGAGCTCTGCTAGGTCTTTCCCTCGGGGTCATGTTCGCCAACCGGAATAAGCGTCATCACAAACTGGGTCATTAGCTCACCACAGAATCTATCTTGCCAGCGAGTTGTTTTTGGGAAGGTTTGCGCACACTCAGGTTCACATCATTGAGAAGGCGGAGCGCCACCGGAAAAATGGGAATGCATCGCGTCAGCGACAAGGCGCTAATCCGCTAGGATCGTGCCTTCGAAAACTGATAGCCAACTTCCCAGGCTCCTCTACCGCTCGCTAGCGCTCTTCTTTCCAGAAAGTGCGCCGCGGATCATTTCCATACGGAACTTCAAGCGAAAGCGATAAAAAGGTACTAAGGGACGCTTGACACCATCAAGGAAGCGCCCGAGAAGCATTTCCTTATATGTCGAGTGTGCAAGTGATTGCATACGCGCTGTATGCATACGATGCATCCGCGCTGTAGACGCGCAAAATCTTGGATTCGTTTAGACTGGCTGAGAGATCGCGATGTCATCTTCCTCCAATCGAAGCCACGGCAGCTCTGCCGTCGCCAGCAGTCAGCCAGCTGTTCCCGAGCCTTCGTTTGCGGAACGGGCGCGCACGCTCGTCCACCTGGGGCGCATTGGGAGCCTCTCCACAATCTCGCGCAAGCAGCCAGGATTTCCTTTCGGATCAGTGATGCCCTACGGCCTGGATGAGCGCGGACGTCCGATTTTCCTCATCAGCACAATGGCGATGCACACGCAAAATCTGCAATCCGATCCGCGTGCCAGTTTGCTGGTTACACAACCTGCCGGAGACGGCGATCCGCTGGGCGCGTCGCGGGTCACACTGCTGGGAAACGTTCAAAATATATCCGAACCGGAAGTGGCCGACGCCCGTCGTCTCTACCTGGAACGCCACGCCAACAGCAAATACTGGGTAGACTTCGACGATTTCTCTTTCTATTGTCTGGATGTGCTCGACGTTTACTACGTAGGAGGTTTTGGCGTTATGGGGTGGACGAAAGCGTCGGACTACGATCAAGCTCAACCTGACCCGTTGTCGGATTCGGCATCAGCGATCATCGAGCACATGAATCATGACCATGAAGATGCGCTGGTCTTGATCTCCCGTGCCTTCGCAGGCATCGAGTCGAAAGAAGCAGCTATGACGGCAGTGGATCGCCTTGGTTTCCACGTGCGCCTCAAAACTGCGGAAGGCATGAAAGGCGCACGCATAGCCTTCCCGCGCGAGGTCACAAATCCCATGGAAGCGCGACAAGTTCTGGTTGAGATGGTGCAGCAGGCGCGCCAGCTGGGTTAAAGATCGCGCTCACGTCCAAGAATTGCCGTATCAAACGAAAATACCCGAAATCCTCTCAGATTTCGGGTATTTGGTAGTAACTTCGAAAGCGGTCGCTAGACGGCCTGAACGTTCTCCGCTTGCCAGCCCTTGGGGCCCTTGGTCACGTCAAACTGCACGGTTTGGCCTTCTTGCAGGCTGCGGAAGCCGCCAGCCTGAATCGCGGAGAAATGCACGAAAACGTCTTCGCCATTCTGTCGGCTGATAAAGCCATAGCCCTTGGCGTCGTTAAACCACTTTACTGTTCCTTGTTCTGCCATTGATAGTTCCTATTCCTGTTTCTTGAAATGTGCTGAGGAAGATTCTCTGCTAGTGGAGGGGTGACGCTGGTTGGCGATACCGACCTTCAATTGCTTGTGAGTCAAACTTAGCTAAAACTAATTATACACGATGGGCCAAAATTGCACACAAAATCCTGCACATGGCGAAAACATCGCTTCCGGAGGATAAAAAGCGGCTACCATACCACCGGACAGTCAACTCTCCCGCCCCCTGATTGCCCAGGAGGTAAATTGGCCTTGGGAGATTTCTATACCGACGTAATATCGCAGGGCGAGCGTTTCAGCTCGGTAAAGCGCGTCAACGATCCTGAGCTACTTTAGCCCGGGACCCGGCAACTGGTAGCAACGATTATCTCAGCCGCCCACCGCATGGGAATCAAACTCATGGTCTACGAAACCTATCGCAGCCAGCATCGCCAGCGGGAGCTGTTTGACCAGGGTGCCACAAAACTTCGCGCAGTTGGAGTTCACCATTATGGCTTGGCTTGTGACATTGTTCGCGTCGTGAATGGGGAGCCTTCGTTGGAAGGGCGATTTCGCTTTTCTGGGGCAGCTCGCCCAAAGCAGCGGGTTGATCTGGTGCGGGGATTGGGGCGCTCCTCATATTAAGCACTGCTTTCTCGACAGCGTGCAAGTGCAGCATTGCACCGTGGCCGGGCAAGCGGATCTCTTCGATGGCATATGGTTTCCGGACCAGGCCTACAATCCATAAGACGACCATCCCAATCTTCTGGGCCGCGGTTGTCAAGCCGCCGACGAAAGTTATCGCCACAGCGAGCAAGCCGCGACTCGGCAGCAAGGGGGCCTAACTCTCGCATTACCTGTCCGCGCAGCAAGTTCCCTCCCGGTGAATTACTATGTTCGCTAATCATTTTCATCTTCCAACGTAAGAGGATTCTGACTTATGGATCGAGCAAGGAGCGATAATCCGAGTGGCGCCAGCCGCCGCTCATTCCTGAAGACTGCCGCTCTCGGTGGCGCGGCTGCGACCATGGCTTCGCAATATCAATATCCTGCGCTGGCAGCCGCACGAGAGATCGCCCAGCCCCCCCAGAGTCCCGACATTCTGCCTTTCGTACTTGATGAAATCACCATCTCCGATCTACAAGATGGAATGAAATCCGGAAAGAACACTGCCAGTTCGCTGGTGGAAATATACACATCGCGTATCGGCGAGATCGACAAGCATGGCCCTTCGATCAACAGCGTCATCGAGTTGAACCCCGACGCTGCATCGATCGCCGAGATACTCGACCAGGAACGCAAAGCGAAAGGCGCGCGCGGGCCGCTGCACGGCGTTCCGGTATTGATCAAAGACAATATTGATACCGCCGATCGAATGATGACCACGGCTGGCTCGCTCGCGTTGGTCGGTTCCAAGCCGGCGAAAGATTCTTTCGTCGCGCAACAACTGCGTGCTGCCGGTGCCGTGATTCTGGGCAAAACCAATCTGAGTGAATGGGCCAATATCCGCTCCAGCCATTCAACCAGCGGATGGAGCGGCCGCGGTGGACTCACAAAAAATCCTTACGCGCTAGATCGCAATCCATGTGGCTCGAGCTCAGGTTCTGGCGCGGGAGTGTCGGCGAATCTGTGTGCCGCCGCCATCGGCACTGAGACCGATGGGTCGATCGTCTGCCCTTCCTCGTCGAATGGCGTGGCCGGTATCAAGCCTACCGTCGGTCTGGTCAGCCGAGGCGGCATCATTCCGATTTCTCACAGCCAGGATACCGCCGGTCCCATCTGCCGGACAGTGCGCGACGCCGCGATTGTGCTGGGCGCGCTTACCGGCGTCGATCCTCGAGACCCGGCCACCAACGGCAGCCAAGGAAAGTCGTTTACCGACTACGCCCGGTTCTGCGATCCCAACGGCCTTAAAGGAGCCCGCATTGGCGTGGCGAGAAAGTACTTCGGATTCAACGATGCCGTCGATGCCCTAATGGAACAATCTCTCGATGCTATGAAAAGGCAAGGGGCCACGCTCATTGATCCGGCAGACATTGAGACTCTGGGCAAATTCGATGAAAGCGAACTGCTGGTCTTTATGTACGAACTCAAGGCCGACCTGAATGCGTACCTCGCAGCTCTAGGCCCGGATTCTCCGATGAAAACTCTTAAAGACATCATCGACTTCAACGACCGCAATCGACAAAAGGAGATGCCTTATTTCGGACAGGATTTATTTCTGAGAGCCGAATCCAAAGGCCCACTGACTGAAAGGGCATACCTGGACGCAGTCGAGAAGAACCACCAACTTGCCCGCACCGAGGGCATTGACACCACGATGGATAAACACCAACTCGACGCGATCGTCGCGCCCACCGGTGGTCCGGCCTGGCTTACCGACTTAGTCAACGGCGATCACGTGGCCGGAGGAAGTTCGAACGCCGCCGCGGTAGCGGGATATCCAAATATCAACGTCACTGCCGGATTTATCTCCGGCCTGCCGGTCGGGATATCTTTCTTCGGCAGGGCGTGGAGCGAGCCTACCTTGATCCGCTTAGCCTATTCATTTGAGCAGACAACGAGGGCGCGCCGGCCTCCGGCCTTCCTAACCACCCTTGGCCAGCGGTGAAAACACCGGCCCCAGACCTGCTACCAATTTCTCATGATCGCAAATTAGTGACGGATAAAAACCCTAATTACTGCACAAATGGGCTATCTCTCCGTTTGCAGTCTCGTGTTAGCTTACTTACAAGGGGGTATTAAACGATGATGAACAAAGTCGTTGCTTCCCTACAAAAAGAATACTCCCGTCTCGAAAGAGAGATGGGCCAGGTGGGGAAAGCGCTCGACGCTCTCGGCCACGCCGGCGGCAAGAAGCTCAAGAAAACAGGCCGTATCTTGAGCAAAGATGCCCGCCGTCGCATTGCCGAAGCGCAAAAGCTACGCTGGGCGAAGGTCCGCAAGGCCGCCGCCAAGCTAGCCAAGTCGTAAGTCGCCGTAATGCTTTCGCAAGCACCGCAGCCCGGCCTCGTTCGTAACGTCCTCTAAGCTTCGGACGAGGCCCAAGCTTCGGAAGTTAATTCTAGTAGTCGAATTAGCTCAAAAAAACCGCCAAGTTAGCCCAGCCCTAAGTCCAGCGGAACCACCTCAGAGCCAGAACAAAGGAAACTCCGCCCCAAAGAAACATGACCAATAGTCGCGGCCATTGGTGGATCAAGGGCGTTCCCTCCAAAATACTGGCGCGCAGGGCGTCGTTCAGAGCGGTAAGTGGAAGCGCCTTGATCAAGGGCTGAATCACCGCCGGAAATCGCTCGTAGGAAAAGAACACTCCAGAAAAGATCCACATGGGCATCATTACAAGATTCATGAGCCCGCTTACACTTTCAATTTTCTGCGCGCGGCTCGCCGTCAGCAAGCCAACTCCGCCAAAGCACATCGCTCCTACCGCGCCGAGGAAAACGATCGCCAGCACGGATCCCAATACCTTCATGTGAAAGACAATCACACCGAGCGTCAGAAGCAGCCCTATCTCAATAATCATCAGCACCAACCGGCTCGACATGAGCGCGAGCAGGAAGTCTCCGCGGCGCATCGGCGTGCCCACAAAGCGCTTCAGCAGCTTGCGCTGACGCATATCGACTAACGCAAATCCAATGCCCCACATGCCGGAGTTCATCAGGTTCATGCCCAGCAACCCGGGAATCAGAAAATCGATATAGCGCGAGCCCGCCTCGGAGGATGTTACGGCACTCGTCTGCACCACATCTTTCCGACCGGCCGCGGTTTGCAGAGCACTGTCTGTTTGAGCTTTTGCCAAAACGCTCTCAGGCCGCGCGGGGTCGTAAAGGTAGCGCAGCCCTCCGTTTCCATCGAATTCGATCACGAGATCATACTTCCCCAGGCGAAATCCCTTCCGGGCAATCTGCTCGTCTTGCACATCCACCTTGAATGAAGTGTGCTGCGGAGAGTTTTGCAGCAGCGCTTGTGCTTCCTGCGCTGCCGCTCCAGCAACAATCACAACCGAAGATACGTCCCCGGGCTTATTGCGGAAAGCAATTCCCAGCCCCACGGCCAGCAGCAGTGGAAACACGAACACCCAGAAGACGACCTCCGGTTCGCGCTTCAACTCCAGCATGCGCGCCATCAGGAGATGACGGTATCCAGCCCAGCGCCCGTTGCGCTTTGGCGGTCGATTCCGCGGAGTTGGTCTCTCCGCGATTGCGAGTTGCTGTGCCACATTCATAGAACGATTCTTTCTACCGCGACTCCGGCTTCCACTTATTCAAAAACTCAAGCAAAGCTTCCGGCGTCATCGACCGCGCGTCCTCGAATTCGCCGTCCTTCTGACTGATTACCAGCTTGCCATCGCTATCGACTATCGCCAACGCGGGAATCCCCTTATTGAGCGGGACATCGAACCGTTTTGCCAGATCGCCATTCTTCTCGCCGTCCGGGCCAATATCCACATGCACAACTTCAAAGACCGCCATCGCTGATGCGAAATCAGGCCGATGAAATGCTAAATCAAGGACGTGACAATCGAAACACCAGTTCGCTCCAAAAATGAGGATCACGCGTTTGTGCCCGACCGCGGCTTTTTCCTCGGCCGCTTTGATCTCCGCATGCACATCGGCATCGTCCGGATAAATATTCTTACTCATGTCGGAAGGCTGAATCAGGTGAGGCTCATCGGCTCGTTCCACGCTAGCCAGTCGCCACTGCCCGTTTTGTTCTCGCCATCCCTGCCCGTCAGTGATCCTCATGGTGCGGCCATCGGGCAGAGTCACCTCAGTCTTAAAAATAACGCTGGTACCTCCGTGACGTTGCGCCAGCCGCACGATTTCCAGCTTCATACTTCGCGCTTTCAGGCCGAGCCAGAAATTGGCATCCCAATCGCCATTGATCACGACGCCGTTGGCCATAACCTGCGCCGCCGGGTCAGTGCTGTACATCGCCTTCAGCTCCGTCGCATGTCCAGCAAGAACTGCGCTTCGCCACTGGTTGAGTGGAGGAAAGGGAGTTGGCCCATCAACTGCCTGCCCAATCGCCGATGACGTGTAAAACATCGGCAACGCGATTAATACGGCGAGGACCATCACGCGAGAATGTGGTTTTCTCCGCATCGATTGATTTCCCTCTCACTCTTCCCGCAAGTGCCGGCCCGTGAGGCGCACAAACACATCTTCCAAGCTGGCTTGGCGCGTGGTCAGATGCTGTAGTTGACTTCCCCGTTTTCCCAGCGCCTCCAGCAGCGCCGGAATCGCCAAGTGCGGCTCCTTCACAGTGAGCGATAGCATGCCGTCATCGTCGCGCGCGGATTCCACGCTGGGCAGACCGCGCCAGACGTCAAGTGCCGCGCCGTCGGAATTTCCATTCACAGCAAACTCCACCACATGATGCCCGCCCAGCCGCTCGATCAAACCTGCGGGCGAACCTTCGGCGATCACCTGCCCGTGATCGATGATGGCGAGCCGGTCGCACAACCGCTCCGCTTCATCCATGTAATGCGTGGTAAGCAACACGGTCCCGCCATGGCGCTGAAATTCTCGAATAATGTCCCACAATTGCCGGCGGCTTTGAGGATCGAGGCCAGTGGTCGGCTCATCCAGAAAAAGAATTTTCGGATTGCACACCAGAGCCGTCGCCACGGCCAGTCGCTGCCTCTGTCCGCCAGAAAGTTTTCCCACCCAGGAATCGGCTTTCTCGGTAAGTTGCAATTGCTCAAGCACGTCATCGGACGACCGCGGCTCGAG
>JGI12635J15846_10003546_pt1 | contig 13536 bp, 9 predicted proteins | sample BlaSpr_A8_OM2_M2_FD_15846 | JGI IMG/M metagenome (IMG submission 15846) | reverse complement strand
GGATGCTCGACGAATGGCTCGCCCACTTCGGGATCGCGCATCCGGGCCGCCACAATTCGCTGGCTGATGCGCTCTGCACGGCGGAGCTCCTGCTCGTGGTGCTTGCAGCAGCGCAGGACCAGGGCTTGCATTGCGCACGCCGCTTGATTAAGGCCGAGCGTTCCCATCAGTGGTTGAAAGCCTGAGTGCGCGTGTTCCAGGGTGCCCCCGGCAATCCACTGTCGCTGGTGAACTACGCGCCGCAACTTGACAGCGGTATCCCGGCTCTCCAGAATCAATCGAACCTGAACCAAGAGGCTAAGGCAAAATAATAATTGTTCAATCTCAATCAGAGAGACAAGTATGGAATCCGATCTCGTTCAGCGAATAAAGAACAATCCGAACTATCAAAAGCTGGTGACAGTTCGGTCGTCATACGGCTGGACGATGACGATGATTGTGTTGATCGTCTTCTACGGCTACATCCTGCTGGTTGCATTCGACAAACCATTATTGGCAACCACGATCGGCACCGGTGTGATGACCTGGGGAATACCGATCGGCATCTTCGTAATCGTGTTTACGGTCATCATCACCGGGATTTATGTGTTGCGCGCCAACAAGGAGTTTGATGATCTGACCGAAAAGATCCGCAAGGAGGTCCTGTGATGACGCCGCGTAGAACCCTGTTCTGCGCCCTCGCACTGGTTGTCGCGTCGGGTTTCGCTTTGGCAGCAGGCGGCGACCTCGGTCAGACCGTAAAACAGCCCACCAACTGGACGGCGATCGCGATGTTTGGCGTGTTCGTCGTGTTCACGATGTTCATCACCAAGTGGGCAGCGAGCAAGACCAAGTCCGCGGCGGATTTCTATACAGCCGGTGGCGGCATCACGGGCTTCCAGAATGGATTGGCGATCGCGGGCGATTACATGTCGGCCGCGTCCTTCCTGGGGATTTCCGCGGCCGTATTCTTGAATGGCTACGATGGCCTGATCTATTCGATCGGCTTTCTGGTCGGCTGGCCGATCCTCACGTTTCTGATGGCCGAACGCTTGCGCAACCTGGGTCGCTTCACTTTCGCCGACGTCGCCGCCTATCGCTTCGCGCAAACCCCGGTGCGGATCTTCGCCGCGTCAGGCACCCTGGTGGTGGTTGCGTTCTACCTGATCGCTCAGATGGTCGGTGCGGGCCAGCTCATCAAATTGCTGTTCGGGTTGGAATACTGGATCGCGGTGGTGGTCGTCGGCAGCCTGATGATGACTTATGTGCTGTTCGGCGGCATGACGGCTACGACCTGGGTACAAATCATCAAAGCCGGCATGCTGCTTGCCGGTGCCACTTTCATGGCGATCATGGTTTTGCTGCCATTTCACTTCAGCGCTGAAGCGCTATTCGCGAAGGCGGTCGAGATTCACGCCAAAAAGGCCGCCATTATGGCGCCCGGCGGGTTCATCAAGGACCCGATCTCGGCGATTTCCTTCGGCATGGCGCTGATGTTCGGTACGGCGGGCCTGCCGCACATTCTCATGCGTTTTTTCACTGTGCCGAGCGCCAAGGAGGCACGCAAGTCCGTTTTCTGGGCAACCACCTGGATCGCTTACTTTTATCTGCTGACATTCATTATCGGTTTCGGGGCGATCGTCCTAATCAGTACCAATCCGGTGTACAAGGACGCGGCTGGCGGACTGCTGGGCGGCAACAATATGGCCGCGATACACCTCGCCAACGCCGTCGGGGGTAATGTGTTCCTGGGATTCATTTCCGCCGTCGCCTTCGCAACTATCTTGGCGGTGGTGGCGGGCTTGACGCTATCCGGTGCCTCCGCGGTGTCGCACGATCTTTACGCGACGGTGGTCAAGAAAGGCAACGCCACCAGTACGAATGAGCTCAGAGTGTCCCGCGTGACCACCGTTGTCCTCGGCATCGTTGCTGTCATCCTGGGCATCGTTTTCGAGAAGCAGAACATTGCGTTCATGGTGTCACTGGCCTTTGCCGTTGCCGCGTCTGCGAATTTCCCGGTGCTGTTCATGTCGGTGCTGTGGAAAGATTGCACCACGCGTGGCGCGACGATCGGGGGCTTTACGGGTCTGATCACCGCGGTTGCTTTGACGGTCCTTTCGAAGTCTGTCTGGGTCGACGTATTTCACAACGCGAAGGAGATCTTCCCGTACACCTCGCCCGCCCTGTTTTCCATGACCGCGGGTTTTGTGGCTATCTGGCTCTTTTCGATTTTTGACAGGAGCGAACGTGCGCGACTTGACCGCACTGGTTATGAAGCGCAGCGGGTGCGTTCTGAAACCGGCATAGGCGCGTCGACGGCCTCCGGGCATTGAGCGATCGTCCGAGTGGGACCTCTTCTCGCGCAACAACGGGGGCTTCCTTTCTCGGCAAAAAAATCGTCCCGTCCCTTCAACTACTTGGACTTGGTTTCTCGACAGAGGAATGTGGAGCCCGCGCCCGACTGCCCGGTATCTTGGGACATTCGAGGGCCGCGCACTATAGCGGTATTGCCTCAACCACAAGGCACCGGTAATCATCGTAACCACTCGATTGAGTTTCGGCCCGGCCTCCTCCAGCGGTCGCCGGTATTCCACCCAGGGTCCGCTCCATCCCGCCCGTGTGGACGAGCATCGTGATGTCAACGTGCTTGCCAGCAAACGGTTCATTGCCTCGCGGGATCACACGCTCGACAACGAGAAGCCGCGCGTTTTCGCTCATTGCGCGTCGGATATTGCGCAGGATCGCAATGGAATGTGCGTCATCCCAATCGTGAAGAATGTCCTTGAGCGTGTAGATGTCTCCACCCGACGGGACCGACACAAAGAAATCGCCTGGCGCATGATCAGTGCGCGCACGAATGCCAAAGCCGTCAAGCACGGCGGGCGTACCGTCAATCATGGAGGGCTGATCGAAAATTACGGCGCGCACTTGGGGCTGATGATGCAGGATTGCGGAGGCCAGCGCACCGTGCCCTCCGCCCATATCGATCAGAACTTTAACCCCGAAAAGTCGTATGCGGCCGCTAGCACCGGTCATCGCCGTCAACTTGGCATTGAATGTTCGGGCGGCTTCCGGATGCTTGTCGAGATGCTCGACAAGCTCATCCCGTGGACTCGGCCGAGTTTCACCGGTCTTGATGCGGTGCAACAGTTCACCGAAGGAACTCCACCACCAGGGTTCACCATACGACAGCGCAAACGGGCGCTGGCTATTGCTCACATCGGAACGCAATGTGCTCGCATGGATGCCGAGAGTCTGGCCCGGCCCGATCATGGCTCCATGGGAGATGTCCCGTAGCCTCGGCAGCCCGATCCAAGACAATGACGCTCAGTTCGCTTTGCCCGTAGTCGGCGGGTGCTTACGGGCAGTATCGTAGCGGGCCAGCGTGAAATCCTCGGCTTCGATCTCCGGCTGGCGGCCGGAGATAAGGTCGGCGACCACCCGCCCCGTGCCTGCCGCCATGGTCCACCCGAGCGTACCGTGGCCAGTACTCAGGTACAGGTTCGGGTACGGGCTGCGCCCGATGATGGGCGTACCGTCCGGTGTCATCGGGCGAAGCCCGGTCCAGAACGTCGCTTTTGAAACATCTCCGCCGCGCGGAAACAGGTCGCGTATCACGTGCTCCAGCGTGCGCCGACGTCCCCCGCGCAGCCTCAGGTTATAGCCCGCCAGCTCGGCGGTGCCACCCACTCGAATGCGATCGCCGAGGCGGGTGACGGCGACTTTGAAAGTCTCATCCATGACGGTGGACTCCGGTGCACCTGTCGGGTCGGTGATGGGCACAGTGATCGAATAGCCCTTCACCGGATAGATCGGTAGATGCAGCCCCAAGGGGCTTAACATCAGTGGCGAGTAGCTACCCAAGGCCACGATGTACGCATCTGCTTGCAGTTCGCCGGTGTCGGTGACGATCCCCGTGACTTCGCCGTTTTCGAAACGGATGCGTTGGATGTTTACGTTGTAGCTGAACTTCGCTCCCAGCCTTTCGGCTAGCTGCGCCAGCGCCTGGGCGAATTTGAAGCAGTCTCCGGTCTCATCGGCCGGCAAGCGCAGTCCGCCGGCGATCCGTTCCCTGACCCCTGCCAAAGCCGGCTCGGCGTTGACGCACCCGTCACGGTCAAGCAGTTGATAGGGCACGTCGTAGCGGCGAAGAATTGCGATGTCACTAGCCGTTCCGTCCAGCTGCTTCTGCGTACGGAACAGCTGCAGGGTGCCGAGACTGCGCTCGTCATAGCGGATGTGCGTGTCGGCGCGCAGTTGACGCAGGCAGTCGCGACTGTACTCGGCCAGCCTCAACATGCGGCCTTTGTTGATCTCGTAGCGTTCATGCGTGCAGTTTGCGAGCATCCGCAGCCCCCACAGCCACATGGCCGGGTCGAGTAGTGGCCGGATCACCAACGGGCGGTGTTTCATGAACATCCACCTGAGCACCTTGAGTGGGATACCGGGTCCGGCCCACGGCGCGGCATAGCCAGGCGAAATTTCTCCGGCGTTGGCGTAGCTCGTTTCCAGTGCCGGGCCGATTTGACGGTCAACCACAGTCACTTCGTGTTCTGCGCGCCTCAGGTAGTAGGCGATAGTCACACCGATCACACCAGAGCCTAGAACGATGACTTTCACGATCGATCTCCTGTCAATGCCGGAGCTTGAGAAGCACGAAGCGGGGGCCCCATTCTGCGCAGTCTGGTTGGGCAGACCGGACGTACTCGGCTAAAGCCACTCAGCAAGCCCTGCGCATTGACTTAAAGCGGCGTCTCGATGCGCCTTGGCAGTGGCGCAGAGACCATGTTGCCAACGAATAGCGGCGCGAGAAGAAAGGCCGGTGAACATGGCTTCGAAGTTTAACAGAGGCGCAGAGCGATCCTGACGAGAACAACGTTTCAACGCGCCGGCCATCTCGCTTACGGGTCGGCCCAGGCATCGCTCCCCATTTGGCGTTGATGCACTTCGACCTGGCGCCGTGGGCTATGCCTTCGCTGCGCCTGATCTGCCACGTTCCCACGCACCTTGAAATCAACGCCGCCAACCCCATGGTGGTGAGCCTGTAGGGGCCCTTGCCAGTTCGCCGACCTTCGGCCACCCTCGGCCCGCGAGGCCCTTGACGTACAGCGGAAGCAGGTATCGATAGCATCAGCCCTATTCGCACGGCGTTTTTGCTAAAGCGCAAGAATCGCCGTGCCTGGTATCGAAAATTCCGAGAGGATTTCGAAATTTTTTGTTTAGCCTGTTCGCTACCTCCGATTTCCTAGCCACAGCGATTTACCTCGGAATGGAACAGGTCGGACCGTGACATATTAGAATTAGAGCAGAGAGGGCTCCTTATCGTGTTCGGTCAGTCGCTAAGGCCAGAATGCCGACGTGCGAGAGCACTTTCCATCTATCGAGACGAATCACGATGAGCTCGAACTGAAACCGTGAGCTCGCTTCTGTCTGACAGGTGCACGACATTGCGACGAGGCGTTTTCACCGACGAGCGGGTGCCGGCCGATGCCATATGCGATGATGTTTCGTTTTTCAAGTTCGATGAATGCGTCGAGGCAACGTGGAGCGTGCCCGATTCTGTCCTTGAGGACGCCAGCGGACTTGCCAAGTACAAGCCGGATACCGTGGGCCGTCCGCAGCCGAGCGCATCGTGCTCGGGGCGACGGCGGTTGGCGTAACTCTCTCTTGAGCAGGTGGACTTATGAAAGCTTCGGCGGACCAGACGGTATTTTTGTTGGACGTGGACAATACGCTGCTCGACAACGACCGCGTGCAGGAAGATCTCAGAGACCATCTCGAGCAAGAATTCGGCGCCACCAGCCGGGACCGATACTGGGCCATATTCGAGGCGTTGCGCACGGAGCTCGGTTATGCGGACTACCTGGGTGCCTTGCAACGCTACCGGCTCGGCGATCTGAACGATGCGCGGGTGTTGCTGATGTCTTCATTTCTGGTTGATTATCCGTTCGCAGATCGGTTGTATCCCGGGGCGCTCGAAGTCGTCGCACATCTCGCAGCATCGGGACGGACTGTCATCCTGTCGGATGGCGACGTGGTCTTCCAACCGCGTAAGGTGCAACGCTCGGGGCTCTGGGAGGCGGTCGAGGGCAGGGTCCTGATCTACATTCACAAGGAAGACATGCTCGATGCGGTGCGGCAGCGCTATCCCGCGCAGCGCTATGTCATGGTGGATGACAAGCTACGCATTCTTGCGGCAATGAAGAATGCGTGGGGAGCTCAGTTGACAACCGTATTTCCGCGCCAGGGGCACTACGCGCTCGACCCACGGATCGCTGCTGCCTATCCGCCGGCGGACTTCACCGTCGAGCGTATAGGCGATCTGCTCAATTTTGATTTTTCGGGCTTGCTCGGCACGTTGGAAGCCGGCCGTGCGCCGTAGGAGGAACCTACACAAGAGGTGCATGGTCCCGTTTGGAACCCGTAGTTCGGTAACAGGCCACCGCTTTGCTCCCTCCGCTCGACGATGCTACCGAGGCAGTCGACGGCTGGGCGCCATTGCCAAATGCACTTGCAAAACGATCGCGACTTGCCTGAGTCGCCCCGTTCGCGGAAACTTACCGATGCGGGGGTACTCCGCTGCGCCGCTCCGGGCCGGCACCGCACCCTGGACCCCTGGGCACCGGACAGCTTTATACTATGGCACTTGCAGCGCTGGAATTGAATATTGGCAACCTCATGCCTGAGGAGACGCTTCATGCGGTTGGCCGAACACGGCGAAGCGAGGGATCTCTCGCTGGTCGATTGCAGCGATGCCGAAAAGGTACTCGCCGAGCTTGCGCGGGCGGGAGCGAACGAAGCGGCGCTGGCAGCCCGACGGCAGAGCGGACGGGTCCTAGGCTTCGGAGACATCCGGAACGACTTGATCCCTTACATCGCCGCAAAGTGCGAAGCGCTTAGAATTTAGCTCAAGCAAGACGCAAACGATGATCAATAACGAGTTGAAAGTGCTGACGCAGCGCCCGGCATGGACGGCACTTGCTCAGCACTACCAAACGATGCGGAGCATCCATCTTAGGAGGCTTTTCGCAGACGATCCCCAGCGTGGCGAGCGTCTTGCCGCGGAAGCGGCGGGGCTTTACCTCGACTACTCGAAGAACCGCATCACCGACGAGACAATCCGGCTCCTCATCCAACTGGCCGAGGAGTGCAACTTGCGGCTGCGCATTGCGTCGATGTTCGCCGGGGAGAGGATCAATGCCACGGAGCGACGTGCTGTTCTGCATACGGCGTTGCGTGCGCCGGCGGGAGAACGCATTGTTGTGGACGGTGTCGATGTCGTTCCCGAAGTGCACGGGGTTCTTGATCGAATGGCCACCTTTTCGCATGGGGTGCGCAGCGGCCAGTGGCGCGGATACACCGGCAAGCGGATTCGCAATGTCGTCAACATGGGCATCGGCGGCTCCGACCTGGGCCCGGTGATGGCCTACGAAGCGCTGCGTCACTACAGCCAGCGCGACATGAATTTTCGTTTTGTCTCCAACGTAGACGGTACGGATTTCGTCGAAGCCACAGGCGATCTCGATCCGGAGGAGACCCTGTTCATCATCTGTTCGAAGACATTCACGACGCTCGAGACCTTGACCAACGCTAACACCGGCCGTGCCTGGTGTCTGCGCAAGCTAGGTCACGAGCAGGCGATCGCGAAGCACTTCGTTGCCGTGTCGACCAACGCGGAAGCGGTGGCGAAGTTTGGCATCGATACGGCCAACATGTTCGGGTTTTGGGATTGGGTAGGCGGGCGCTACTCGATGGATTCGGCAATCGGATTGTCCACCATGATTGCGGTCGGACCGGAAAACTTCCGCGCCATGCTGGCCGGATTCCGCGCGATGGACGAGCATTTCCGCGGCGCGCCATTCGACCGGAATCTGCCCGTGCTCTTGGGTCTGCTGTCTATCTGGAACAGCAACTTCTTCGACGCGGCGACGGTCGCTGTGCTGCCCTATGATCAATACCTCAAGCGCTTCCCGGCCTACTTGCAGCAATTGACCATGGAGAGCAACGGCAAGCACGTTACACTTGACGGCACGCCGGTCGGCTATCAAACCAGTCCCATCTACTGGGGGGAACCGGGCACCAACGGCCAACACTCCTTCTATCAGCTGATTCACCAAGGGACCCGGCTTGTCGCGTGCGACTTCATAGGCTTCTGCCAGACCTTGAATCCGCTGGGCGCGCATCATGACCTCCTGATGGCGAACCTGTTTGCGCAGACCGAGGCGCTGGCCTTTGGCAAGACGGAGGATGAGGTCAAAGCGGACGGAACGCCCGGCTGGCTGGCCCCGCACCGCGTCTTCGAAGGCAATCGTCCGAGCAACACCGTTCTCGCCGAGCGTCTGACGCCTGGGGCGCTAGGGGCTCTTATCGCGCTTTACGAGCACAGTGTCTTTACACAAGGAGTGATCTGGAACATCGATTCGTTCGATCAGTGGGGCGTCGAGTTGGGTAAGTTGTTGGCGCAGAGAACGGTTCCGGAACTGGAAGGCGCAGATGAGCCGCGGCTTGAACACGATAGCTCGACGAACGCGCTGATCCGGCGCTACCGCCGGCTGAAGAACAGACAATGAAGGTGAGACAATGAAAATCAGTCCTCTAGCTGGGAAGCCGGCCCTGCCGGCACAGTTGGTGAACGTTCCGAAACTCATCACGACGTACTATACCGACGTGCCCGACCCTTCGGTGCCTGCGCAAAGGGTTGTGTTCGGCACCTCGGGGCATCGCGGTTCGTCGTTTGAAAAGAACTTTAACGAATGGCACATCTTCGCGATCAGTCAGGCGCTCTGTTTATATCGGCAGCAACAGAAAATCGACGGGCCGCTGTTTCTCGGAGGCGATACCCATGCGCTGTCCGTTCCCGCCGCTGCGAGTGCGCTTGAAGTATTGGCCGCCAACGGCATCGAGGTGATGCTGGCGCAGCATGATGAATACACTCCCACTCCCGCTATTTCCCACGCCATCCTCACCTACAACCGCGGACGCACATCAGGATTGGCGGACGGAATTGTCATCACCCCTTCGCACAACCCACCGGATGACGGTGGCTTCAAGTACAACCCGCCACATGGCGGCCCGGCGAATACCGACACCACTAATTGGATCGGAAGCAAGGCCAACGAGTTTCTTGAAAACGGCCTGCAGGGTGTGAAGAAGACGCCGTTCGAGAAGGCTCTGCGTGCTTCCACGACGCACCGGTACGACTATCTAAATGCCTATGTAAACGATCTCGGGAGCGTGATAGATGTGGACGTGATTCGCAGCGCCAAGCTGCGCATGGGCGTGGATCCGCTCGGCGGGGCCGGAGTCCACTACTGGGCCCGGATCGCGGAGCGTTACGGCGTGGATCTTAGCGTCGTCAACGAAGAAGTCGATCCGACATTTCGCTTCATGACGCTTGATTGGGACGGACAGATTCGCATGGACCCGTCCTCGGCCTACGCCATGCAGAAATTGATCGGCCTGAAGGATCGCTTCGACATCACCTTCGCATGCGACACCGATCACGACCGGCATGGGATCGTGACCAAGAGCGCAAGCCTGCTGCCCGCCAACCACTATCTTTCTGTCGCTATTGACTTCCTGTTCCAAAATCGGCCGCAGTGGCGAAGAGAAGCGGTGGTGGGTAAGACCGTTGTCAGCAGTCAGTTGATCGATCGGGTCGCTGCGAAGCTGGGCCGGAAACTCTACGAAGTCCCGGCCGGCTTCAAGTGGTTCTCCGACGGATTGTTCGATGGCTCGCTGGGTTTTGCCGGTGAGGAGAGCGCGGGCGCATCGTTTCTCCGCCGTGATGGTACCGTTTGGACGACCGACAAGGATGGTATCGTTCCGGGTTTGCTTTCTGCCGAGATCACTGCGCGGATCGGCCGCGACCCTGGAGAGGTTTACCGCGAGCTAACGCGCGAGCTCGGCGAGCCCGTCTCCGACCGGGTCGAGGCGTCCGCGAATGCTAAGCAACGAGCCATGTTGTCAAAGCTCTCGCCTCAGCAGGTTAAATCGACGCAGCTGGCAGGAGAAAAGATCGAAAGCTTGCTCAGCAACGCCCCGGGCAACGGCGCTCCCATTGGCGGCTTGAAGGTGATCGCGAAGAATGGCTGGTTCGCTGCTCGACCATCAGGTACTGAGGACATCTACAAGATTTATGCGGAGAGTTTTCTTGGGCAGGATCACCTCCACCGTATTGTCGAAGAGGCTCAGGCGATAGTGAATGATGCCCTTTCATGAGTCCGCATAGCCGCGCGTGCGAAACAGTCCAGGTTATTCGGGCAGATATTGCTTTTGACCTGCTATTCAGTGCCTCGTCTTTCTGACTTGAATCATTTCGGATGCGACCACCAGCGGCGGGAGCAGCCAAAAAAAAGCCCCCATGTGAAACAAAGGGGGCAACGAGGGTCGGAAGAACGGCTACGTTCGGATCTTTTGCGTAACGAAGCAATTTGCAAACATGCGACCGTTGTCTCGCTCGAGTTGTTGGTGCCCGGCATCACCTCAATGACTTCGGTTGACGATGCAAGGGTAGCGGCGTTCCGATAACCCGTCGGTGCGGTAACGCACAGAGCCAACGGAAGCGACGCCCAGTCAGGGGCCACTGAGGCAGCGGCGATTGACTTTCGGCTGCGCCTGCGATGGTATTATTGGTAATAAGGAAATCCTGCCTTATTTCCATGGATGCTATGTGATTTCCGGCTAGTTGAGCGTCGACCTCTCTAGTGGTCCTCACCCTCGCTGCCACCTTACAGATGAGCGGTCTGCTAGCCCCAATCATACTCGAATCCACTTCATCCTCATGTCTGCTTTTAACACCGAACGTGTGCTTTCCGTGCATCACTGGAATGAGACTCTTTTTAGTTTCCGGACGACACGTGACCCGGGATTGCGCTTCCATAACGGCCACTTCTTGATGGTGGGTCTCGAGGTCGATGGGCGAGCGCTGACCCGGGCCTATAGCATTGCCAGCGCGAACTATGAAGAAGCGCTGGAATTTTTCAGCATCAAGGTAAAGCATGGGCCGCTAACTTCCCGTTTGCAACACCTGAAAGTCGGCGACCCGGTTCTCGTGAGCCGCAAGCCCACCGGCACGCTGGTAATCCATGATTTGCTGCCCGGCAAGCATCTTTATCTGCTAGGTACGGGGACCGGTTTGGCGCCGTTTCTGAGTATTATCAAGGACCCGGAAACCTATGAACGCTTCGAGAAGGTGATCCTCGTGCACGGTGTCCGCCAAGTGGACGAGCTTGCGTACCGTGATGTCATCACGGAAGAATTGCCGTCAAACGAGTTTTTCGGCGAGGACGTGCGCGACAAACTGATTTACTACCCCACTGTCACTCGGGAACCGTTTCACAATCGAGGCCGCCTAACGGACCTTATCCAAAGCGGCAAACTGTTCGAGGACATTGGCGTCGATCCATTGGACCCTGCTCGGGATCGCGTGATGATATGCGGCAGCCCGACCATGCTCAAGGAAACGTGCGCGCTGTTGAGTGCCCGTGGCTTCAAAATCTCCGAGCATGTGGGTGCCCCCGGGGACTATGTTATTGAACGGGCTTTCGTAGAGAAGTAACGTAGTGGAATCGACTGCTCCTTTCAACCAGAGCAGAAAATCCCCGGGCAAACCGGACGGGGCCATGTATATGCGTAAGGGGTATCCATTTAGCTCCACCACCCCCTACATTTAGTGTTCCACGGGGCCGGCGTCCAGAGCATCCGGACGCCGGCCTCACGGTCCGGTCAAGCAGCTGCTTGCTCGGTGGCCGGACGGGTCGTCGAAATGACTACGCTTGGTCGTCTCGGTGAAGCGAGCGACGTGGGTGCCGCCATCGCGGCTGTGCTTTCGGATGATTTCCGGTGGGTGACCGGACAGAGTATCGAGGCCTCGGGTGGCGCCCGGCTGTCTATAGCGAGCTGATGCGAAGGAGGCGGGGGCATGAGGTCTGCTAAAGTGGCATCCGCCACCGCCCTCCATTTGAAGCCGTAAGAGCTACATCAAACAGGCCTTGCCGGGTGGCGGCATTGTCCGGCCAAATGCGGCGGGCGGGCGTCATTGAGCGCAGTAGGCGGCTTAATCAATGGTTGGTCCATCGTGAGACACGTCTTCCTGACCGGAGCTGCCGTCGCGTCCGACGCCGGCACAAACCGGGCGTTCGCGACGCCCGCACATGAACGCTAGATGTAGGGGGTGGTGGAGCTAAATGGATACTCCTTATATGCGTGCAGTCGAACCCTCTTGCCGTCAAGAACAAAACACTTGCAAACCGGGAGGAGTCCATATATGCGCGTGGATCAGCCGTTTTGCCGCCGCTGAGGAGACGGTAATGGCAAACTGGACAAGCAAGAGGTCTCCGACCGCAGGTTTTCCAGCTAGGGACAAGACTTCAAAATAGCTTTAGCACGGCTAGATCGGCTTACCTTTATCCAGTCTGACCCCCCGGCATTGGATTTGATTTCTGTGATTGCCGTATCGTCACGACAGTGCCAGGGGGGTCCAGCTGGGTAAGACTCGCGATTTCTTACTCCGGGCCACTATGTTGAGAGCCCGCATCCGGCCGCCTGGCCAGGGACACGTGCGCGGAGCAAGACTTGGCTGTGCTTTAGCAACTATCACCAGCGTTAAGTTCCGCAGGTCCCCGTCCGAAATTTTACGGCCTCGCCTCGTAAACGAGATTGAAGGGCGTCTCGGTCGCCCTGCGGAAATGCTTGAATCCGCCCTTGGTCACAACATCGCGCATGCGCGCTTCGCCGGATTGAGCGCCTAAACACAGGGCAACTTCCTGAGCGCGCGAAGCCGGAGTACAAATGAAGGTCGAGGCCGAATAGAACACGCGTCCCACCGGATTGAGATTTTCCTCGAGATTATCGTGGGCGAACGGCTCAACGATCATCCACGCTCCGCCTGGCTTCAGGCTCTGCAGCACATGCGCCGACGCGCCCACCGGATCCCCCATGTCGTGCAGGCAGTCAAACATCGCGACCAAGTCGTAGTTCTTGCCCGGATAGTCCTTGGCCTTGGCGACTTCGAAGCTCACGCGATCGGTAAGTCCGGCCTGTTTTGCCGCCTCCCGCGCATGGCGGATTGATGGTTCGTGGTAATCGAAGCCGACGAAGCGAGACGCCGGGTAAGCTTGCGCCATGATGAGGGTCGACGCGCCATGGCCACAGCCGACGTCGGCTACACTTGCCCCGGCTCTGAGTTGCTTCTCGACGCCTTCGAGCGCCGGGATCCAGCTTTCAACGAGGTTCGCTGCATACCCGGGACGGAAGAAGCGCTCGGTGCCATGGAATAGCGCCGCGTCGTGTTCATGCCATCCCAGGCCCTTGCCGGTCCTGAACGCTTCCAACATCTTGGGTATCGCCTTGAACTGCGCGACGGCAATCTGGAATGCGCCGGGGATGAAGGCCGGGCTGCCTTCTACTGCCAGGGCAAAGGCCTGTTCCTCACTTAGACTGAACTGCTTGTTGGTCGGATCGTACTGCACATACTTGCTGGCTGCCTGGGATGCCAGCCATTCGCGCACGTAGCGCGCATCGGTGCCGGTCTTCTCGGCGAGCGCCTCGGCCGTC
>JGI12635J15846_10003545_pt1 | contig 13536 bp, 12 predicted proteins | sample BlaSpr_A8_OM2_M2_FD_15846 | JGI IMG/M metagenome (IMG submission 15846) | reverse complement strand
TCCTGCGCAGCCCGACTCGCAAGCGAGCCGTCCATCCACACGGCGAGCCGCCCGTTCGGCTTCCGGCGAAGGGTCTCCTGAAGAAGCCCAACCCCCAGCAGAGCTTCCACCCGCCGTCCTGGTCTTCCGCGACGGCCACCAGGAGGAAGCCGCCAAGTACACCATCGTAGGCAGCACTATCTTCATCAAGTCCGATTATTGGAGCAGCGGTTCCTGGACGCGCGAGGTCCCCATCGCCCAATTGGATATCCCCGCCACCCTGCAAGCCAATCAAGCCCGCGGCGCCAGGTTCAGCCTGCCTTCCCGCCCCGGCGAAGTCATGATGCGTCCCTGAAGTCCGCCCTGTGGGGTCTGGGCGGTAGCGAATCTGCGAGGCGGTGGCGAATACGGCGAGGAATGGCATCACGCCGGCAATCTAACAAGAAAGCAGAATGTTTTTGATGATTTCTCGGCGTGCGCGAAGCATCTGGTGGATGCCGGCTACACCAAACCAATGAATCTGGCCGTCATCGGCGGAAGCAATGGTGGATTGTTAATGGGTGCATCGCTGGTGCAGCACCCGGAGATGTACCGCGCGGTCGTATCATTCGTAGGTATTTACGACATGTTGCGAATCGAGGCCATCACTGCAAATGCAGTTTTCAATATCCCTGAATTTGGAACGGTCAATGATGCCGAGCAGTTTAAAGCGCTCTACGCTTATTCGCCCTACCAACATGTTACCGACGGAACGGTGTATCCAGCGGTTTTGTTTTTGACTGGTGCGAATGATCCACGCGTTAATCCCGCAAACTCTCGCAAGATGACGGCGCGGCTGCAAGCTGCAACCAATTCGAAGAGGCCGGTTCTCTTGCGTACCAGCTCCGCGACCGGACATGGCATCGATTCGAGCCTGGATGAACAAGTTGAAGAAGGCGCAGACGTGTGGGCGTTCTTGTTCGACCAACTTGGTTTGCGAATGGACGCAGCGAAGACCAAGTAGCCTTCGTTCCGGCGCAGGGTCTATGCGTATCGTGCATGGCCGAAATGAATTGCTTTTTTAGTTGTCCGTCCTAGCTTGATACTCCCTTCGATTGCCGTTATCTCGGGATCGATTCCGCACTCGCGCATCCAACACACATCACCTGGCGGCGGACCTAGGTTGGGGAAGGGCTTTAACCATTGACGACTTTGAAGCATCACGAATCGGGGATCTCAGCAAGGTTATAAACTAAAACCGTGGGAATTCTTCACAAGTTTAGATCTGTTGTTCGCGAAAATGATTTCGTCGAAGTTGGCGAATGCCAGGACGGAACCACGTCGTGGTTCCGTAAGGCACGCGCGAACATGCGATTGTGTGTAGACGACGTAACGAACAGCGCAACGGTCTTTTGGGCTAATGGCCCTGGGCAGCTAGCCTCAAAAACGTTCCGCACGGTAACTTCGCTGAAAGACTGGTTCGCGCTCAAGGCTGTCGAACCCACTCTGTCTCGCCCCGAGAAAAATGAGCGAGATTTTACCCGCAGATGAACGAACCCTTCTCCGGTTTACGCGTTAAATCGGGCATACGGCCATTATGGTTCGTTTAAGTCAGGTCGTTCTGTCCAATTATTTTGAGGCCGAGGGTGGCGCTTGGCCCAAATCATTTTTTCCCGGCGGGTCGCCAGCCCAATTGACGTCCCACGCTCCATCAACGGTGATGAGTACCACCGCCCCTTCGGAAGACCATGCCTGGTGGGACATTTTTGCTGGCATGTAGTTAAAACCTCCCGGACCAAGCTCGCTGCGCTTTCCATCATGTTCAAAGACAAAGGTACCCTTAATCATGGTGTGCGTTTCATTTGCGCTGTGCCAGTGTGCAGGCACGTGCATCCTGGTTGGAGTGCGAATGAGCAATTGGGTCGCCTGGGTTTTAGGGTCGACGCGAAGAATTGTGATTTCTGGAGAATCTTTGCCCAGCGCCGGAACTATCGACTGCCATTTTAAATTCTCGTAGGGGACGCTGGTGGCCTGTGAAGCGTCGTTCGTCGCCGGTGCCGCCCCGCCGTCGTTTTGGGTCGCGCTCAACGTCGCGACTAAAAATAACGCCAGCGTCAGGAGGCCGCTTACTTGAATTTTTCGCACAGCGTTCCTATTCATATTATTCCTTTCATGTTTTCGACAGCAGTCAACTCGGCCTAGGAAAATCGCATCGAACGCTTCATCCAATGTGCGAAATGTTAGCATGAGGTTTACCAGGCCCGAAAGGCTGGAGAACCCAAGATCTGGAAATGTTCGCGTCGTAATGGCGTTGCGCTTTTGTTTTCAGCGCCGCATGCGGATTGAAAGTTTGACCAGTGTCTACGCGGCTTGCCAGACGGTCAAATCAGCCAATTCGAATCACAAGCGAAACTTGTCACGCGGCATTGTTGAGAACGAGGGTTTTGAAAACTCCGTCCTACAAAGACGATGCCCGAGACAAGCAACAGCCAGAATGCCACCAATCCCAGGCGGTAATAGTGGTTTCTGAGGCCCAAACGATATTCCTTCAGAAGGGCCTTTAGACTAAAAGCCAAAACGACGACCAACATGCCTAACTCAGTCAGAAACTTGCTCACGGTTGATCGCGCAGCCAATCACTTCATTCGCTTCTGGATATCCGACAGAAGGGACCTCGCCACACTTCCCCAACTCTGCCATGGCCTACCGCCCATCGTGTGACTTGATATCCACACCGTCTGCCCGTTCGTTGGGTCAATCAAAAATATGTGCCTGCTAGATGACTTTATCGGAGCACTAGCCCCAGTTGCATATGTTGTGTTTCCGCTAGTCGTTGCGGTCGCCGTAGCAATCGTACCTTCAATGTGATCGCGCTGGCTAAGGACCAAAATCAAATCTGCTTTTTTCTTATCCGTCACCACTTGCCAGCGGTTCCAATCCGGGGCAGTATGAAAAAATCGGAGCTACTACGCGCACTGCAAAGTGAGATTCAAAAACACAATTTATCTACATTTATGAGCGATCAACACAAGATTGTTCAAACGGGCTGTTCGGCCTGTCAAAAACATTTCGGTACGGTGGAACAATTTAAGCGCCACCTATCGGAAGACGTTCTGCCGCCGCTCCTGGATAAGCTATCGACCGATGTTCCAGCGACGTGACGTTAGAATTTGTGAAGAAAAAGAATTCGAAATGCTTCGACTAATGCCGCTATCGCAAAAAACCAGCGTAGCATCAATGCTTGAAAATGTTCGGGATCGCGAAGCAGACGATGCATGGGTGCGCTCCATTCCTGCAAAAGTTGTGCTCACCCACGGTAATGAGCATTTGCAGGCTTCGGAACAACACCGCATATCGAAGCAGCCACCACACACGCGGTTTTACTGGAACTTCTCGCTAAACTGACTAGGAGTTGATGGCCGTCGGTTCCTAGATGTTAGCGCGTCTTCTCTAATACCAGCACCCGGGCATACCGTCAAGCTGCTAAAATCGCAAAATGAGTTGGTGGGAATGGGTGTTCAGCGGTATCGGTGTGCTCGGCGTAAGCGCGTTCATTGAGTGGCTGAGAAGGCGTTCGCGTTCGTCAGAACACGCGGCAGGAATAGACGCAAAGGGCGCGAAGGTTGCAAATTCCCCTGTAGCCAGTGGTTCGGGCATTACTCAAAATATTGGCGACACACATCATCACTACCCGCCACGAGCGCACCCTGTGCAGGGCGGGGTGCCAAGGCCATTGCCAAACATTGTTTATGCGGGTCCGAAGGAAAAGTTGGTCTTCATCAGTAATGTTGCTCAAGACGGCATTCGCAAGCCACGGACTTTGGAGGAAGAAAACAAATCCGTCCCGGCGTTTATTCTAAAGTTTGAGAATAGGACGCTACCAGACCGTAGCATTGGACGCGCCCCGAACGTAATCGCCAAGATGCGCTTCAAATCGGAAGACAGGGCAACGGAGAGACGTATAGATTATGGTGTTTGGCTAGATTCGCCTGGCGTAAGTACCACCTTCGGGATTGGTGACACTTGCGAACTTGTGCTGATGACTGTCATAAACAAAGAGGTTTTGACGTTCGAAGATCAAAGAACGGAAGGCCACAAATTTTATTCTGGCTATACGTACCTTGATTTTGTCGCGGTTGATGGGCTTCCGTTAGTTGAAGTGACGCTGATTGACCAGCAATCCCAAGTTACCGTCAAGCGTTCGTTCAAAGTCTGGCGCGAAGGCCCCAATTTCTGTCTCACAGAAATCGATTCGCTCCCTGACAAATCGTAGCAGTTCACCGAGCGCATCGTCCCGCAAGCGCCGACGTTCGAAAGGGAAATAGCAGCAAGTTCTCTTTCCTAAGTTGCGGGTTGTGTCCGATCATCTCCGGGACGATAATCGCTATCGGTATCCGATGTCTGCCCGCGCTTTTACCGTGTTAAATAGGGGATTAAAAAGGAAATATTCTACGCTATACACCAATCACGTTTTTACGAAATCGGTCTGGTCATTTGTATAATCATCGCGTTTATGCACCAAGGCCGGAAAATTCATTGTTCCCAATGATGAGACCGGGGGCCGAGCACCGGATTTAATCGTTTTCAGGCCCGGCACGAAGCTTTTTAGGTTTGTAGAATGCAAAGGGAAGGGCGAGAATTTTACCCAACCTCAGCCTGCTCGTTTCACCGCTATCGAAAAATATCTAAATGCGTCGCTTGCTTCCGGGACTGAAGCATTATTTGACCCTGCCCATCCTCAGCTTTTTCCCCAACTTTCGAAAGGCCGTTGGATACATGTAGCGCGAATACTCGAAGAATCGCGGCTCACTTGAATTTTCAAGCGACCACTGCACTATAAGAGGTCACCGTTAAAGAAAGTGAGCGCGGCAAACAATCTGCCGTCGGCGACGTTCACTTGCCTGTGTAGTCGACTTACCAGGCAAGTGGAATTACTTCCGGGTATCCCGTTATACGCTCACAATCGAGAAGCGCGGCTTCCCAGATGCCGACTTCTGGCCCGCAATAACTTCCCGGTTGCCCGTGATCTGGGAGTTGCGGATGTTGCGGAGTGAGCAAGTAATCGTTTAAACGTATCTCTATGCCTGCGGTATCCGAGCGGGAGCGGATATCTTGCTCCGATTCCTTGCCCCAAATCTCAGAGGGCAGACACGTGTTCCAGCGGGTTTTGTCTCCCAAGCAAACGATCACAATTGAGAGAGGGCTTGCCTCGTGAGCAGGCGAGCGGGGGAACACGGTCGATTCCCTCATGCCTTCTAGCCCGATTTGCAGAAGGTGGTCCGAGAAGAGGAGAGTCAAACATTGACTGAGAAACTCTGTGTGCTTGCCATAGAAGTTATAGCGGAGTATAAAGAGAACACTCGGGGAGTCTCAAAATCGAGATGGTTCGCAAACACAAGCCGAGACATGGTTTGGTCAGGGTGTTCGCTCTTTCCCTGGCCGTTCTGTTCATTGTGTTTGTTGCGTTGGCCCAAAGCCACTCCCACGCAAAAGGACAGGATGAAGCCACATGCCATGTCTGCCAAGCGGCACACTTCGGCTCTGCTCCCACAGCGGGGACCCCATCGCTCTTTAGTCCTCTTCTCACAACCGGTTTCGTTCAGCCATTTGTCTTACCGATTCACCAAGAGTTTTTCTTCCACTATTCTCCTTCACGCGCTCCGCCTACCGCATAAACCACATCTGCTCCTCTCTCAACCGCGCTGACCCCATGAGTGGGTCGGCGTAACCGCCCTTTTTCTAGGCGGCCACTCCAACCAACAGCAAACGCACGTCGCCCAACTTAGGGGTCGGAGGAGAAATTCAAATGGGGTTCAGAAGGGTTACGCTTTTCATACTAGGTTTCAGCTTCCTGCTCTGTGCAGTGCCCGGCTGGGGGCAATCAATCAATAGCGGGACTATTACAGGCAACGTAACCGACTCATCTGGCGGGGTCGTCGCCGGTGCTGCGGTAGAGATGAGCAACTCCCTTACTGGATATCGGCAGACGACCGTTACAGACGCGAATGGAACTTTTCGGTTTAACAATGTGCCCTTCAATGGCTACCGGCTGACTGCTAAGCACGAGGGATTCAACGAGGTGGCACAGAACGTCGATGTGCGGTCAACTGTTCCGCTCACGATGAATCTCGCACTGACGGTAGCGGGCGCGAGCACATCCGTAACCGTGGAAGCGACCGAGAGCGTTATTGAGACCGAGCCAAGCGCGCACAGTGACGTGGACATGTCGACACTGGAGAGGCTGCCGATCACGATGGCCGGCTCGGGATTGAGCGAAGCGGTCACCATGATGGCTCCTGGTGTGGTCAACGATTCCAATGGGTTCTTTCACCCTATCGGGGATCACGCTTCATACTCCATGCAACTCGACGGCCAGCCGATAAATGATCAGTTCAGCAAGAATTTTTCGACGCAGATTCCGGTTGACGCTCTTCAATCGGTCGAGCTTACGACAGGTTTCCCCGGTGCGGAGTATGGCGAGAAGACCAGCCTCGTGATGAATACGACGACGCGATCCGGACTTGGTTTGATTAAGCCTACTGGCAGCGTCAATGCGAGTTACGGATCATTCGGAACGGCAGAAGAGTCCGTAACTTTCGGGCTCGGGTCGCAGAAGTTCGGCAATTTTCTGGCTGCGAGCGGAGCGCGATCCGGCCGTTTTCTCGACACGCCGGAGTTCGTACCACTCCACGCCATCGGCAATAATGGTTCGTTCTTCGACCGCGTCGACTATCAGCCTCACGTCAAAGATGTATTCCATCTGAACCTGTTCGTCGCACGGAATTGGTTCCAGATCCCGAACCAATACGATCAGCAGGTCCTGGGGCAGGATCAGCGCCAGAGAGTGGTGAGCTACAATATTGCCCCTGGTTACCAACACACCTTCTCCTCTAGCACGCTGCTGACGCTTAATGCCTGGGTCCGTCAGGATGTGGTGCATTACTATCCGAGCCGAGACATCTTCGCAGACACTCCGGCGACCATTTCCCAGCAACGACGGCTGATGAGTCTTGGAGCGAAGGGCGACTTGGCCTATATACGGGGCAAGCACAACATGCGGTTCGGCGCGCAGTTCTTGCAGACTCGCTTGAAGGAGGGGTTTCAACTTGGCGTTACCGACCCGGCTTTCAATCCCGTTTGCTTCCATGACACCGGGCTAACCGATCCAGTGACCGATCAGCCCACCATTACGAATCCCGCGAATTGCTCTTCCGGTGGTTTGTTTCCGAACACGACCGATAATGGCTTCCTTCCGGGGCTGGTGCCTTTCGATCTAACTCGCAATGGCATACTTTTTGATTTCAACGCTAAGGGAAATATTAACGAATACGCGTTTTATGCTACGGATACGATTACCTGGGGAAGGCTTACGCTGACTCCTGGTTTGAGAATCACGCGTTATGACGGTCTTTCACAAGCAACGGGCGTGCAGCCGCGGATAGGAGCGGCGTACCTCATAAAGCGCACCGGAACGGTGCTCCGTGCCTCTTATGCGCGGACTTTGGAGACGCCCGGTAATGAGAACCTGCTGTTATCCAGCTCTACTGGAAGCGTCGGGGGGCTATCGAATGTATTTGGAGCTGTAGGCCAAGCACCTGTCCCTGCCAGCCGCCGAAATCAGTTCAACGCTGGTTTTCAGCAAACTTTCGGCCGATGGGTCCAAGTCGATGCCGATTACTACTGGAAGTACGCGAGCCCAGGATTCGAGTGGGATGTAATCCTCACAACACCGATCACCTTTCCTATCGCATGGAAGAAAGACAAGCTCGATGGTTTTGGCATACGCGTGAGCACTCTGGACCTCAAGGGGTTTAAACTCAACACAACCATGGGATACGGGAGGCTGCGCTACTTCGGTCCAGAGGTTGGTGGACTGCTCTTCAATTCGCCGCTTGCCAATGTCTTCCGGACTGATTCAGACGATCCCTTCTACCAAACCACCGTTGCTCGCTACCAATTGCGCAAGTATGGTCCGTGGTTCGCGTTCACTTGGCGTTACGATTTCGGGGAAGTAGCTGGCGGAAGTACCGCCGATCTTCAAGGAATTCTGGGCCTAACCGCCGACCAGCAGCATCAGATGGGCTTCTTCTGCGGTAGTGACATTGCGACACCCACGCATCTGATTAGTGTATGCAATTTGCCCTTCGGACAGTACGGCGCCACCCGCGTGCAGATACCCTTCCCTGGAACAGCAAACGACGATCACAACCCTCCGCGAGTCGCGACGCGGAACATCTTCGACATTGGTGTGGGAACCGACAACCTGCTCCGGAGCGCGGACAGCAAGCGAGTCACGCTCCAGTTTACAGTTATAAACATCTCGAACCAGGAGAAGCTGTACAACATCCTTTCTACATTTGGCGGAACGCATTTTCTTCAGCCGCGATCGTACCAGGCTAAGGTAGGGTTCGTGTTTTGAGAGGAACATGGACGTTCTTGGCGGATTGATCGGGAGCCAGAGGGTCTCCGCGCGCCGAACTTGAGGTCCGGCTCAGACAGGCGGAGGAGGCCTAGACCTTCAGGAGATTCGACTTATCACCTCCCAGACGGTGACTAAGTAAGGTTGGTGACTTTGTTTCCTTTGGCTGGCGCGTTTATTTTCGCAGCGAGTCTGTCTCTCATGGGCGAAGCTCAAACAGACCGTCAGTCCGGTTGTCAGCTCAACGTTTTCGTCAGGAACTCTGCTGGTCAGCCGGTGCGGGCGAGGCTTCTCTTGATCGGAACGGGCTTATTCTCTCGCACAAGCGAGACGGACAACACTGGAGCGACGACCTTCGTTCTTTTGCCGGAAGATGACTACAGGCTTATTGTTCGTCTGGCGAATGGAAAACAAGCAGAAGAACGAGTGTCCACACGAAACGGCAATTGTCTGCAATCGGAGACAGTCAGATTTGGCGGTTCGGATGAGTTGCCGAGCGGTTCCACGGTGTTCGTAGGCGATCTAAGGGCACCCGAAAAGGCGAAATGCATTTACAGGCAAGGAATCTCGCAGATGCATCGACAGCATTGGCGAGATGCACAGCGATTATTCGAGAGAACTGTAGAGATCTATCCCCAATTTTCTGCGGCCTACAATGCGCTGGGAATCGCCGCTAGCGAGACTGAACAATTTGAGGCTGCGGATACCGCTTTCCGGGAGGCCATCAGAAGACGAAAGAACTATTCCGAGGCTTACCTGAATTTCGCAAGGTCTCTCATTCGGCAAGAGCGCCCGAAAGAAGCCGCTCTACTGATGAATGAACTTATTTCTTTTGATAAAGATAATCGGACCGCGATCACGCTGCTTGCGGAATGTCTTTTCGCACAGCAGAACTTTGACGAAGTGATTGGCCTTGTCCGCGAGGTTCATCTGAAGCACCGCGCGCATGATCCCGCCGTACATAGGTATGCCTTAGAAATCTATCGGCAGCGCGGCATGAAGCTAGAATTCGAGGCGGAAAGTGTTGTCATGGCAGCGGAATTACGTACTGATCGTTGAGCGCAGCAGCGACAATCCGTAGTCACTCCGACCCGAGGCAGAGGAAAAGAGGTCAAAAACATTCACCACCTGCCAAGACCATTGGATGCTGGGATTTAATCAGGGTGGTTTAGCCTGTAGCGATGAGCACGAGGGTCCTGCGAAAATTAAGTTAAACAGGTGATCCATGGCACTCCGGGTCAGATCATCGGGCAGAGGTGCAGAGCGGCAAAGAACCGTCGTTGTCCGGACCGTTGTTCTCGTCCTCGTCTTGCTGTGGTCACTCCTACTAAAGGATTTCGCATTCGCTCACCGTCAGACCAAACCGTCGCCGCAAACAGCTGATCGATTCCGTTTCCAGGTCACGGACTCCGAAAACAATACTCCCATTTCGGGCGCGACTGTCTCTCTCGTGTATTGGCAGAAGAACGCGACCGCTGAAGAAAAAAACGAAATTGAAGTGAACACGGACAAGAACGGCGTTGCAGAATTTCCCAGACTGGAGGCCGGCCATTTTGCTGTGACAGTCACGGTGAAGGGCTATAGGTCGTACTGGCGCTCGCTCCGATCCGACCGGTCAAGAGAACCGATTCGCCTAAGGCTGGAGAAATGGGCCAAGCCCAAATGAAGAGAAGCCGAAAGATCGCGGATGTTCTTGTTCCGATCCCCGACTCAGTCCACTGTGAGGAGCTCGGCCCCCAGGAATGGCGAAAGGAACTTCTCGTGTCCTGGCTTTTTCAGACGTCCATACGGCTGCAAACGTCACTCGACCGCCTCTTCGTGAAATTTGGGATGACCTTCCAAGAGGCAAGTGTCCTTCTTCGATGTGTGGAAGCCCAAAGAATCACGCCGGGACAGCTCGCGGTTACTCTCGAGAGAGATAAAGGCAACATCACTCGGTTTATTGATCGCCTTCAGGAAAGTCGCTTGGTCACGCGCGAGAGAAATCGACATGACCAAAGATTGTCGGTCATCAAACCGACCAGAAAGGGAAAACGGCTAACGCGAGATTTGGCGCCCGTCTTCGACAGCATCCGAAAAGAGTTTTTTGCAGGGATATTGGAGAGTGATGTCCGACGGTTAGGCCAGATGCTCACACAACTACTGAGGAATGCGGTCCGGATTGGATCTCTGCGACAAAAGGACCTGGTGCGAGGACGACGGCGACGGCCTACCGGGAACGATGGGATGAAATTGCGGGGCAACGAGACAAGTCAAGGGCAGGGAGGACATTCTAACGCCTCCCCACAGCGGTCACGCGGCCAATACTCTTGGTCTTGAGCAGGATGGTGGTGAACATAAGCCCATTCGAAGCGAGCGATGCGACGACGGTATCACGGGAAGCTTGCAGACCGACACGAAGAATTGATTTTGAAATGAAACTCACGTTTCACGTTATCGAAAATATCTGGCGCGGCCAGTGCTTGTACGATCAGAAACTCTGGCCCATGTGGCTCATCCGCATATTTTTGCTTTCCTGACAGCAGTTAGATTATGCAAATGATAGTCGCCGGAAGGATTAAGCGGAGATGTGGTCCGCCCTGACAATTTGGCGATTTATTCCTCAGTGAAGGCGTACACGGAAGTCATCAATGAGACTCCAGTTCCCGGTTTTGGGGACCATCCACCCAGAACGTCTTTTCAGTACAGACCGGTTATAACTTTAAGCCTTCACGGGAGTGCTAAACTTGGTTTTGTCACTCAGATGTTCTCGGAGAAGTGACAAGAACGCTTGCATTCCCGGCGACAGCCACTTGTCTTTGTGCCAGACCGCCAGCGTTCGCATCCTTAAGGTGTCTCCGGACCATCGTAACGCAACCAGCTTGCCGGCGGCGATTTCGGATTCAGCGACGATGGTAGGAAGACAGGCGATGCCCATGCCTAAGGCGGCACATTGCTTGATTGTCTCGACGCTCGTGAACTCCATGATGGCTTTTGGTCTTACATTCGCTTTCGCAAGGGCACGCTCAAGCTTCGAGCGGTAAGCACAACCCGGATCGGTGAGCAAAAACGGCTGATCACGTAAGTCCTCCGGAATAATCGAGGAGGGCGCCAAGAGCGGATGACGAGAATTGACCAGCAAGCTGAGCGGCTCCAGGCAGAGCGCTTCCACCTTAAACCGCGAATCGTCGAGTCCGTCGTCAATTACCAGTCCTAGATCGAGCTCAGCCCGTTCCAACTGTGGTACCAGCTCAGCGCTGCTGACAGCGCGAAAGATCAAATCGACGTCTGGGAATTCCGCGCGGAACGCTTGGAGAATCCGCGGCAGGCGATAAGTGAGCACTGACTCCGGAGATCCCACAATTAAGGTTCCTGCGGGTTTCTCATTTCCAGCTGCAACTACACCGGCCTCCTCCACGAGGCGCAAAATTCGCTCCGCATAAGGGAGTAGTCGTTGGCCGTGCACGGTTAGTCGCACTTGCTGACCGAGCCTCTCGAATAACGGTACTCGTAATTCATCTTCAAGTGCTCGAATCTGAACGCTCACATTGGATTGAACGCAGTTCGCTCTGTGGGCCGCACGCGTGAAATTCAGCTCGTGGGCGAGGATACGAAAAATATCAAGCTGACGGAGTTCCATAAGTTTGGCCTATTCCTGTCGTGAATGGGTGGCATCTAAACAATTCATTAGACAGATGATCATGGTGGGTCATAGTGTAGCAGCCCAAGGTCCTAACAACTTCTAGAAGCCATACTCTGAGCGGCAGGTTCGGGCGGAGCCTTGCTGGGCTCGGTGCTAAATGGATGAAAAGCGAGGATTCATGACAGAGCTGAAGGCAACCGTACAATACGGAGGAAATGACTTTTTTATTGGTGTTAGTCCAAGCGGACATGCCCAAACGATTGAGACCAACGGCGATCGAGGTAGTGCTGCCAGTCCGATCGAACTGCTTCTCATTGCGGTCGGAAGTTGTATGGCTTCAGACGTAGTGGACATTCTTCGCAAGAAGCGCGAGCACGTAACCGATTATCGGATTGAGGTCAAGGGAGAGCGCCGAGAGGATTTCCCGCGAAGCTTCAAGAAAATTCAGCTTCATCACATCCTGACGGGCTACGGTTTGTCGCCAAGCTCGGTCGAGCACGCTATCAGTTTGTCCGACTCGAAATATTGCAGTGTCGCAGCCACGCTAAGACCAAGCGCTGAGGTCTCAGTGACCTATGAGATCGTCCAGGCCCATCTGCCCGTGAGCTCATCACCAGCTGGTGCGAGCTAGGAAAACTCGATTTAGGTCAGTTTTCGCTTCGGATGTTGGTCAACGAGGAGTTTAGGATCCCGAAGGGATCGCGATTGCAAGAGGGGGCCTGGTGATGCTGATTGGGAGGTGTGTCATGGTGCGATGTTTCTACATTATTTTTTTTCTGATCCCTTCTGTTCTTTGGGCTCAAGGTGTCTCGACTACGGTTGAGAATGCCGCCGGTGGTATCGAAGGAAGAGTATCTGACACCCAGCAGCTTGCATTGCCGCAACCGATTGTTGAGCTCTTGGATGTGCAGGACCACGTGCTCCAAAAAACTGTGGGCGATGATACTGGGCGCTATCAATTCAACTCTGTGCCGGCTGGAACATACATCCTGCGCTTCAGCCACATCGGATTTGAGTCGACCAAAAAAGGGCCAGTGACCGTCGCGAGTCACCAGACCACTTTGTTCGACGTAACGCTTAAGCCCCAACAGGTGCAGGAAAGCGTCACGGTTCTGGCGGAAAATGACCGCCTAGTCGCTTCCATGACAGATATTCCCCTGAGAGAACTTCCCGTCACCGTCCAGACAGTAACGCGTGAGCTCATCAAGCAGCAGGACGCCACAGATATCGTGACAGCGTTAAATAACGTTCCAGGCGCCGATGCGTTCACAGCGTACGGCACCTACAACTATTTCATTTTTCGTGGTTTTGGTTTCGACAACATCAACGGTTCTGCCATGCTTTTGAACGGCCTGCCGATCGAGGGAAATCGAATTAACTCGACCATTAACAGCGTGGAGTCGGTGGAGGTTCTAAAAGGACCCGCTTCCATGCTTTACGGTACCCAGGCGCCTGGCGGGACAATGAACATTGTGGAGAAAAAACCTCTATCCACTCCGGCCTACGACCTAGTGCTGCACGGCGGTCGCTGGACTAC
>JGI12635J15846_10003542_pt1 | contig 13544 bp, 7 predicted proteins | sample BlaSpr_A8_OM2_M2_FD_15846 | JGI IMG/M metagenome (IMG submission 15846) | reverse complement strand
CAGAGCGAATGCGTCCATGGCATTGAGCAGTTCGGGAACCTCATCGCAAAAGGGCAAGAATGTTACGCGACCCGCCAGGGCAGGAGAGTCTGCAACGAGCCTCTGATTGCGTTCAAGTTCCGGTCCCGAGCCAGCAAGAACAGCATGAGCATCGATGTTCTGGCGCACAATTGTCTCTACAGCGCGCAACAGTGTGGGGTGATCCTTGATGGCCACCGCGCGTCCTAGGGTCCCGACAATGAAACGCCCTTCCGGCAACCCGAACCGTCTGCGCAACAATATGCGTTCCTCAGGTCGCGGAAAGAATCGTTGCGTATCGACCCCGTTGTAAATTACTCGAATTCGCTCCGGAGAAATCCAGGCTTGTCGAGCGTGATAGTCACGAAGCTCACGCGTGACAGCGAAAACAGCATCAGCCATGGTGTAGGCCAAGCGCCGGAAAATTCGGCGGCGCATTGGCAAGCCAGTAAGCATCTCGAGCTCATATCCATGCTCGCTGTGGATGGCGACGGGAACCCCGGCAAGACGCGCGGCCGGGATAGCTTCAATGGTACCCCAGTTCCTGGAATGCACGACGTGCGGGCGATAGATGCGCATGATACGTGCAAGGCGAAACACCGAAAACTGAAAAGCAGTGTGATCCGCTCCGGCGGTCAGCAATTGGCCGCCCGGCAACGGGGTGTCCTGAAGAAGCGGATCCACTCCCCGCAGGGATCCCAGTCGCTGCTCGAAAGTACTTTCATTCAGCCCACGTATCAACCTCAGAACGACCAGTTCGGTGCCGCCCGGCTCTAGCCGGTTTAAGATGTGCAGGACGCGCAGAGGCTCGCGTGCCTGCCGCGTGCGCAGACTCCTATCGCGGTCCTGTGAAACCCCTGGCGGGTGGGGCAACGCTGATGTCGGGCTATTTTGCAAGGACGCTGTGCTACAGCTCCGCAGGATCGGACCTCATAAGAATCTGGCCCAAAGGCGTATTGATCTTCATCGATCGCTTCGAATCCCAGCAAAGGCGGTAAATAGTGCGCATCGTTTTCAACCCTGAGAGGTTGCGGGTACCATGCTCAGAACAAGTCAACGGATATTGCAGTTCTGTCAGGAAGGGTCCGATCATCTTTTCGAACGCTGCCAGCTCATCGTTCGAAAACGAATTTCGCCACCGTCCGACAGGACGGAAGCCGCCTTCTTGATGCTCGCTTTCAAAAGATGTGTTCGGCTCGCTCACTGAGCCGATCGCCACCCGTTGGATTCGGTCATAGTCCAAATCGTGGCCGATGAAGCGGCCCAATTTCTGCAAGGTTAATTGCGGGTCAGAAAGCAAGTCCTCATAACGCAACTCCACATAGTCGGATCCCAGGGAGCGGCCAAAGTGTCTGCCCTTACCGACAATCCATTCCCAGTAGGCGCCGGCGACCAGCAACTCTTTATTTTCATCCCATGGAAAAGGTCGGACCCATCGTTGCTTTTTCAAAGAAAGCGCGACATCGCGGCCATCACGAATGATGTGCACAAACAGAGCATCCGGGATTTCCTGCTTGATCCAAGGCATGTAAAGGACGTGCTCCGGTGTACATTCGGCCCAACGATCCACATTTTGATCGCGCGCGATCTGCTCCATGAAAATTCTCAGAAAGTCCCCTGCGCTGTTGCATTCGGCCAGGATTTTGGTCTCAAATTGCTTAGCATCTACGCCGGAGACGCTGAACATTCTGGTTTGAAACCATAGATCCAGCATTTTTCGCTTGTTTCCCACCTGCCGCAGATTGCCACATCGCGGCGCGATAAGATCGAAGACCTTTCCTTCGCTGCGATAGACAGCAAAACCGCCTGCGGAGAGCAACATGTGATACAGAAGCGTGGTTCCGGAGCGCGGTGAGCCGAGAACGAAGACCGGCCGCCTCATTTTGGACTCCAGATTTCTCGGAGTATCGTTCGCGATTGCTGGTTGGGCTCCCTGAAGCAGCGACATGTTTGACCTGGATTGGATTTACCGTAATTGCGGTCGCGTTATTTTGTGACAATCTCGTTGATTTTTTTTACCCAGCGCTCGGGGCTGGTTTCATAGAGCTTAGAAAAAATTCTTGCCATCGACCATTTTCCTCTCTGTCTGTCCATGTATGCGCGGGTGTAGCGGTTTTCGGGCAAGAGGCTTTCGAGCGAAATGTCTTTCCGCGCGGCCTTGCTCAGCGCATCATCCAAGACGGAGATCGCAAAATCCACCTCTTTTCTCACTAGAGTGAGCGGCGGAATGAACCTCAAAACCGGTTCAAAATAGGTGTAAGTCAAGTGCACTCCATTTTGCTTACAGAGCGCCACAATGGCCAGGGTCAACTCCGCATCACTGCGCCCCCCGGCACCATTGCCGGCAATCTCCATGCCGAGCATCAGACCTTCGCCGCGGGCATCAGCAATAATAGCGTGCTTTTGTTTGAGCTCTCCAAGTCGAGCCTTGAAATACGCCCCGGTCTTAGCGGCATTTTCCACGAGACCTTCTTCCCGAATGATGTCAATCAGTGCCGAAAACGCAGCCGCAGAAAGCGGATCAAACTGGTGACTGGCGAGGTGACTAAAGCCTTCCTTCTCAAGCTGGTCGGCAATTTCGGAAGTGGTGATGAAACCGGAAACAGGGAAGCCGCCGCCGGCACCTTTCGAAATGACTAAGATATCTGGTTCGATTCCATGATGTTCCACGCCGAACCATTTCCCCGTACGGCCGAAGCCTGTCTGCGCTTCGTCCACAATGAGCATGGCTCCATGCCGGTGAGCGAAATCCTTGAGCACTTTTAGATAGCCAGGAGGGGGCACAATCATGCCTCCGGCTGACAGGATGGGCTCGATGATGACAGCAGCGATCTCATCGGGCGCACGAACGCTGGATTCGAGCGAGCTCTGAAGACATAGAATATCGCACTCCGGAAAATGACTGTTTACCGGGCAATGGAAGCAGTGAGGTGCCAACAGATGATAACTTTCCGGTACGCAGGGGCTATCTCCAATACGGCCGCCAAAAATCGAAGTGAGACTCTTAGTGGTGAGCGACAGCCCATAGTATCCACGGTCGAATCCGATGACGCCCTTTTTCCCGGTGCAGATTTTGGCAACCGAGATAGCGCATTCGTTCGCCTCGGTGCCGGTAGAAAAAAACATGCAGCGCTCTAGCTTGCCGGGAGCCACTTCTGCAAACTTTGCTGCGGCTTCCAACACCACAGGAGCCAAAAATTGACTACCCGTGTGAGGTACGCGACGTATCTGCTCGACCACTCTCTCTACCAGTTTTGGATGACTATGCCCCAAGATCGAGCAGAACTGGCCAGCAGCTAAATCTAACGTCTCGTTTCCGTCTATATCCGTGAATGTACAGCCGTGAGCTTCTCCGATCAAACCATCCGCATAAGGCATGGCCATCACTAGATAGCGGCCGTATTTTTCCCAAAGCTCCAGGCTTTTCTTNTGTTGTATGGTCATAAACGCGCGTCGACCGAACCTTTCGCTATCCTCCAGAACTCATCGCAGCACCCCAGCGGTAGCGCGCCAGGAGCGTGTTAAATAGTGACTTTGCTTTCGCAATTTCATCTTCATCGAAGAAGCCCAGCAGATAAAGGGCCGCCCAAAACGCGGGCACCAGAAGGAGCTTGACGGCGATGGATAGGGCCGGTGTAGGAAGCGTAATTAAGGTCGAAATAAAATAGGCCACTATGCCGAGCCCCAAGGGCGTCGCGAACTTCGAGAGTTTATAAGGGATCGGATACATTTTCTGAGAGAAACTGTAAACAAGCATGGCCAGCAGTAGAAAACTCAAAGCGGTAGCCCAAGCCGCTCCCATACCTTTAAATCGGGGAATCAGCAGGAAGTTCATGGCGATATTGAAGACGGCGGCAATAGCGCCTGCCATTCCCAGGTAGGAAGATTTCTTCTCGATTAACATGCCTGTTTGGAAGTGATAGCCCAGTCCTTGAAACACGTAGGCCAGGGCGATTATAGGGACGATACGATATGCGGATCGAAAGTCAGGGGCTGCCATAAACCCGATTACGTCCTTGATGACCACAGAAATGCCGATTGCAACCGTAGTGAGAACCAGGCAAAGATAAGCACCGAACCGGGAAAACAATCTTCTGGCGTCCTGCATTTTGGCGATGTCGTACATGCGCGCGGACCAGATCATAGTGAATGGCTGGATCACTAAAAAGCTCAGCATATAGCCGAACTTGTAGCCCAATGCATAGGTGCCGACGACCGAGATAGTACTGAAGCGCTGTAGAAAAAACCGGTCGGAGAAATTCAGGACAAACGCTCCGATGTTCGCAAATACCAAGGGGGCGCCAAAGGCGGCCACGATCTTCATTTTATGTTTATCGAAGCTGAACCCAACCTCGCGAAGTGTGACAACGGTGAGCAGGCCATTGATGACATAGTTCCCGAATAAGCTGCCGTACAAGATTCCTAAGACGCCCATCTTGAAAAAGCCCACCAGGAGAATATTAATGACGATCATCGCGATCGAGGCACAGAAACTAACCGAGACGATCAGGATCGAGCGCTGCTTTGCGCGGATATAATTCCAAGCGACGCTATTGATGCAGGAGAGGAAGAAGGAAATTGCGATCACCTGAACATAGTAAGAGAAGTCAGGAGATTTTAAGACCGCGGTGGAAATCCCCTTGGCGAAGATAAGCGCCAGGCAAGAGATCGAGGCGGCAATGACGGCAACGATCCACATCGTCGTACTGACGACTCTTCTCCTCTGCTCTTCGTCTTCATAATCATTGTAGAATCGCACCAGGGGAATGGTCACCCAGACGTTGATGAGCATGGAAATGAAGCTCATCGATAGGTCCAGTAACTCCAGGGTTCCGTATTCGCTGGGCCTGAGGTGATGCGTGTAGAAAGGAATCAGTAGGAAGCCCACAGCTTTGGCGAACAGGCTCCCTGCGCCGTAGATCATTGAGTGCTTAAGTAGCTTTTTAAGTTCTTTCCACATGGTCGCTGGTCTGAGCCTGGAACAGGTAGGACTATTTAATTGCCGACAGGCTGTCTAAGCACATCTCGAAAACGATTCGGATTTATGTAGCCTGCGGCGTTTGGCGATGCAAGCGCAGTTCATTTCCGGCCCTGCATAGAAACGGAAAAAACCTCTATTCGAGATAGCCCAGACCTTTTAGCCGTTGCTCGATTAGGTTTGCCTCTTCCGCATTATAGCCTGTCTCCACCTGTTGTGACGCGGCGTCGCCCGCATCGTCATAGTGAATCGTTTGAGGCTCGCGCCATATAGTTTCAAGCACGCATCCATCCATGTCCCGCGGAATGCTCATCCCCAAAAGTTGTAGAATTGTGGGCGCCATGTCAATCAGTCGAGGTTTGAAATCCGGGACTCTGCAATTCAGGCCGTCGCCTTGAATAAGAAGTACACCCTTAGGACGGTGGCAGCCCTCGGGAAGAGGCTGGGGCGCCGAATCGAAAACGCCGAGAGAAAACCCATAGCCGTGAGCACCGATCAACACAATATCCGGCAGAAGAATGCCCGCACCCGTCTCCGGGTAAATGTCTCTGCCACGAGCGACTCTATTGAATAGTTTTTCCCCCGTTTGGGGATGTCGCAGTCCTTGAAATTTGTCGATGATGTCCGAGACCAGACTCTCGTATTCTGCACCGGGCTCGACGTTTCCCAACGGCCCTCGGCCCTTGACATTTACGTAGACGAATCCAACTTCACTTCCAGTCACCAAGGCTGCCTTCGTTCTGGTCCAATCGATTGGTAATCGATGTTCTTCCGGGTTGTCGTGTACGTATGCAGCCCAAGACTTGTATTTTCGTGCGTCCAGTATGCGGTGCTTCACTTTGGCCGCAACGCTATAGAGATATCGCATCGCTTTGTATCGAGACTTGCGAAAGAGATCCCTGGTGGGACGTTGGGCTCCATCCTCGAGGAACAAGTAGTTCCATTGGTTTAGGTAGTAGTTGGCACAAATATTTCCGTTGTCTGGACCGAAACCGTGATCCGAAAGAACGATTTTTACCGGGTTCTTGCTGGCCGCCTTTTCCATAAGCAGTCCAACTAGCTCGTCAAATCGCCGATAGCATGCTCGAACTTTCTCCAAGCGAGGGTCCTTGTTGTCTATTTCTGAACAAGCCCGCGCGATGTAGGGCCACACTTTATGCTGCAGCCAATCCGTCTGCTGAAAGTGAGTCATAAAGACATCCCATTCCTGCGTTTCAAGAAAATGGGATGTCAACTGGACTTCGCGCTCAAAGCCAAGAATTTGTCGATCGATGAAGCGGTTGAATTGGGCGTCGGTATTGATGGCGACATGTTTCCAAAGCCATACGTCGTGCGTGGAGCTGTAGTCCGGTATCGTACTCAGCAATTCGTTGCGCAGCTCAGAGGGAAAGGTGAAATTCGCTTCCACCGAAGGAGCGTCCCAACCGCAGACCATTAAGCCGTTAATCTCGTAGGGAGGATAGGTGTACGGGAGGTTCAAAACGATGACACGCTTTCCCTTTTCGCTCAACAAATTCCAGATTGTCTTGCCGCGAATGGACCGAGAGTTGTTCAGTTTCCAAGCATATTCTTGCTCGTCGAATCGGCTGAACTCAAAGACACCATGTTTGCTAGGATTCTTTCCGGTCATAAACGAAGTCCAGGCGGGCCCGGTCACCGGGGGAATTACGGATTCAAGCTCTGCACTGAGACCTTCTCGCATCATTCGCGCAAGGTTGGGCATGTATCCTTGCTGCATGAGAGGACGAAGGACATCAAACGTGGCTCCGTCGAGACTAACGATGAAGACTTTCAAACCGGAATCCACAGCGTAGGCTCCTGACCGCTCGAAGCATTCAATTCTTGGGCCAGGCAGGATTCGACCCTATTGTGAAGGCGATCCCGGATGACAAACGGGTGAGCAGCAAACATATGCAACGGACGGGTGCAATCTGGCTGCCAACTAACCAAAGCAGAGCTCCTGAAAACAGGAAGTTTATGCCACTTCTTCGCAGAAAAGAGCCAAAGTACTGTTCGAGTGTGCAACAGTTTGGACCTGGCGTACAGTAATTTTCCGTGTGGATGATGTTCTGCTGATAACGAACTGATGCACGCGTAATATACTATAAATAATAGAGTTAGCTCATCTTGCGCGACTGGCCAAGGCAGTCCGGAAGCGATTTTACCTTTTGAGGGGCCAGAGGCGCGCAACTCGAGGCCCAAATTTGCCCGGTTATGTCATTTAGACACAGTGTGATATATACTTCTCCGCGCTGGAGGATCAAAGCTATGTCGACCAAGCATTGGTAAGCGGAATGCTTGCAGAGCAGGTGTCTGAATGGTTGGCCGACCGGGGCACAAATGAATCGTCATATCATCCTTCTTATGGGACTTCCACGCTCTGGCACGACTTGGGTCGCCAAGATCTTGGACAGTGACCCGCATACCGTGTACCGCCACGAACCGGACCGTGGCACGACCTTAAAAAGTATGCCGCTAGCGCCCAACATCTCAGAATCGCAAGCACTGCGACCGGCGGCCGAGGCTTTTGCCAGCCGCCTACTCAATATCACCAAACCACACGTGGTTGGCTCGCAACCGAAATTCCCCAAGGTTTATCGCTCGCGCGTAGTCTCGGAGTTGTACGACTGGAACGTGAAAGCAGCAAAAATTGCATCGGCCGCCCACCTAAACGTCCCGATCTTTTCCATGGTAGATTGGGACAAGTTCCCTGACCTTTCCATCGTTTGGAAGTCGGTGGGCTCCATCGGCCGCCTTGGTGTGTTTGTGCGAGTACTCGAAAATCCTCACGCGATCATCCTGCTGCGCCATCCGTGTGGCCATGTGGCATCGGTATTGAGAGGAGAGGCGCAACGGAAATTCGCATACCCACCAAGCGAGGACTATGGGATGTTCGAGATCCTGCTCAACACGGAAGCAGCGCGTCGTCACCGCTTAAAACTGGACCAGTTGATGTCGATGCACCCCACCGAGCGCCTAGCCTGGAGATGGGTGATTCTGTACGAAAAAGCTCTGAACGACACCGAAGGAATTGATCGCTGCATGAGCATCCGATACGAGGATATTTGCGCCGAGCCGGAGAAACATGCCAGGCGTGTGATGGAATTCTGTGGCCTTTCCTGGGGTAATGTAACGGCCGATTTCGTCAAGAATAGTACATCGGCAGAAGACAAGAGATATTATAGCGTGTTCAAGAACCCTCTTCGATCCGCCATGCGCTGGCAATCGGATCTGAGCACAGAAGATATTGATCGCATTTATAGGGTAGTAGGAGAAAGCGACTTGCTTCGCCTGTATCCCCGGGAGCCAGAGTGCGAGGACGCGAGCTCCACTGACAAGATTCTTCAGGGGGATTGACATGCGCTGCGAAAAAGTCGGTGGCGCCGATTTGGCGCAGATCCTTCCTGTGTATAAGGCCTTCAAAGCAAGCCATCAGGAGATCACCGTGGTGCAGGACTTGGAGTGGATTCTGCACACTCGCAAAGACGAACTGGACCAAGCCGGCGCCTACGTTCTTCGCAATGGCGGTGGTACGATCAGCGGCTATGCTCCCTTTTTGATACAGAATAGGCCTCTGCGTTGTTTCATTGGTGAGTTGAAGCTAGGTGAAGTTCCGCTTCGATGCTTGATGCTACTAGGCGCTCCTCATTTTCCGGATAACGAAGAAGCCTATGCCGCATTGATAGAAGAGACCGACAAACTTGGCTCGGAAATCGATGGTCTTTTTGTGTTTGGGTTGCCCCTGAATTCGTTCCTGTGGAACTACCTGGAGAAGAGCCCCGCGATTTCCCAGAGATTCATCCGCTACTTGCCAGAGAAACCAGACAGGCGGATCATGATCGACCTTCCCAAATCGCACGAAGAGTACATGCAGAAGCTAACGCCGAAGAATCGCAACACGCTGAAGCGCCGGGTCGCGAGATTAGAAAAGGAAAGCGATGGTCAGCTGCAACTGGTTTGCGCGACTTCCGCCGATCAAGTAGACGGCTTCCTAGAGGAGGCTGTCAGAGTGTCGCAGAAGAGTTACCAATGGCACCTTCTCGGTCTGGGTCTGCGCGATCTGGAACGCTGGCGGAAAAACCTGAAGTTTCTGGCCGGGAAGAATTGGCTCCGTTCCTATCTGTTGCGATGCCGCGGCGTACCGGTGGCCTTTACGATTTGCTATCAGGATGATCGCTGCTGCTACTACGTGAACACGGGCTACGATCAGGACTGGGGAGAGTACAACGTCGGCACGGTTCTTCAGTTCATGATGCTCAAGGATATTTTCGCCCATAACCGCCCGGTCGTGGTAGATCTGGGCCGGCGTTCAGGCGGGCATAAGAAGGTATTCGGCAACACTTCCTTTCTCGATTGTGACGTCTACTTGCTTAGACGCAACCTTCGCTCCTCTATCGCCTACAACACTCACCGGGCAAGTCAATTTGTGTCCGAAGGTATCAGTGACGTGTTAGATCGATTAAAACTTAAGAGGCTTGCCAAGCAGACATTGCGGAAATCCAGCGTTTAGCCCGTGATCGAAATTAACGACCTCAAATTCCAGATTCCCGGATGGAAGTTCGTCAGCCGTAACGCAGAGAATAGGCCGCCAGCTTTCCGTATTCGGCGCTAAGATATAGCCAATGATCAGGCCGTGTCCACCATCTTTCGCGGCGGAAGGGACTCAATTTTTCCGGCACCGCCGCGTAGCGAATGTTCCAGCGAGCGAAACCTTCAATTCTTTGGCAACACCACCGGACACGGCGCAGGTGGATGCTCGTGCTAACCACCAGCAGCGTGCCAGGCGTTTTCGACTGTAGTTGGTGAGCGAAGGACGTAAGTTCGGAAAAAGTGCCGCTGCGGTCCATGCCTGCCAGTGAAACTTGCCTCGATCGTCCAGCCATTTCGATGAAGAAGTGACGCTGTGCCGGCGGAGTGCGAGCCACGAGTTCGCGGAGGTTCAAGTCCTGAAATCCAAGAGAGATTGTTTGCCGGACTTCGAATCGCCCGACACTTAAAATTAGTCGCGGTGCCAACCCCTCATGAAATAACTGTAGACCGTACACTTTGCGCTCGGGCCTTCCAGCAAGAACGAAAATCAAGTCGGACGGGGAGAGACGATTACGGATGGCTAAGCAATCCCAAGGAAGCGAGGCGCCAAACGTGGGCTTTTCCTTTGTCCATCAGGTGGCACGACAAAAAAGCGTCGAATGTCTAGCTGATGAACGCTATCACACGGTCGACCGTAGAATCGTAAAATAAGCGGCTGCCCTTACCTAGGATAGTCCAGTGGTTCGCTAAAGTGCATCTCTCAATTATTGACATAGGCCTTCAATGCGAAGTTCCAAGTTTTGGATGGATCAAGGCCGGTGATGGGGAACGTCTGTACGCTTCCGGGCGCGCCCGGGGCAGGCGCGCTGTTGATATCGGGGGCCGCAAACCAGGGCACATTCGTGGTGGGATCCAGGCCGAAACTGTTTTCTAGCGGATCGAAATTCAGCCACTCCACGATCTTCTTGTTTGAGTACTTCAGGCGGTAACTAAGTGCTCCCGCCGGAACGGTCCATGACAATGACGCCGAGCCGTTGCCAAGGTCTTGAACTTTCACGGGAACATTAACCAAAGTGGTCACTTGCGGGCGTAGTATTTCATCGACCATCGTGCCGATAATGATAGTTCCGTATTCGTCGAAGTAGTTGTGGCCGCCACCCAGCCGTTTCAGCTGCTGAGGGAACTTTGCCTTCCAACCATTCCACGCATTCGGATCGCCCGTGTACTTCGCTGCGACATAGAAGTTAAACCAGACGGTCTGATCACAACTTGCCGTCAACGGATTGTTTGGCTCATCTAGCAGGATTTGGTACGCCAGCCCCGTACCCCCATCGCAGCCGTCTTGGAAAGGCCCCGACCTCCAGCCTTCGCTCAAGGCAAAGTTCGCGATCCCGTCGGCCAAGTCGAAAGTCTCCTGATACTTTGGCCAAGTGGTTCCCTGCACCTGCAGATACTCCCAAAGACCCTGGTTAAGGATGCCCAACTGAAACGGTTTTGCCCATCGTGGTGTCCCGCAACAACCCCAAGCCGCTCCGCGAGTGCGACTCACTCCCTGCGGAGCTGTTCCGAATCCCGATACTTGCAAATCGGGCCAAACCTGGTTCTGCAGGGTCAAGTCGCCGGCGATGAGTGCATCAGCAGCAGTAGCGGAATCTCCTATCGCACTCAAAAATCGAAATAATCGGGCGTCGCTAATGAGAGCCTCGCCGATGTTGCGGGCCGCCCAGTACAACCCCTTTTGTACGTACTGGACCTTCGGGTTTCCGAACTTGTCGCTGGCCCCCGCTTCGATCGCATCTTTGATCGATTCATCTCCGGTCAAAAAATAATAGTCGATCATGCCGTACCAGTGTGCGTGCTGGTCATCGATCCAGTTTCGACCGCATTGCGCTTCACCCGGGTCACATCCCAAATTATTGTTCAGAGATTTGATGTTTGAGGGAGACCCACCATTGTCGAAGTCAGATTCGGGCACAGAGGCATCGCGCCAATGAAATGCCGCCGAACTCTTATAGTCGGAACGGGGAAAGACTTGTTCGGTTTGAAAAAGATAGAAATTGGCCGAATCGATGTAACGTGCCGTAAATCCTCGTTGGAGCCACAGCATTAGGTTCGCCCAACGAAATTCCGACTGATTCCCGCCACCTCCGGCAGCCCAGGCGTAGTGACGAAAAACATGGGGGAAAGGAATGTCCTCGATGCAACACCACATGTGCAGAGACTTGTAGTAGTCATCCTCTTGCTTGGAATCCATGAGCGCAAAAGGGAGCACGCCTGACTCGCTGTATTGTGCTCGTGGAGCTCGCGCAATTAGGTTGTATTGGAACTTGTCGAACTCATTAGAAGGGTTCGCCAGGGCCGCACTGTGAAAGTCAAGGTATAGCGTGTGAATGGAATATTGAGGCCAGGATTGAAAATACGGCTGTCCGCCCCCGGTCACAAACAGAGATTGATCCGGCCAAATGCCGATGCGGACTTCATTGCCTCCATTCATGAACTGTAAGGACTTGGGCCAATAGCCGGCCATCTGGTAGACGCCAATCTCGATTCCCGCGCCGCTCGCGTCATAAAGGTCTGCCCAGCCGGCCGGATATTCTGTACGCGACCCCCTTGCTAGGGTCGAGGTTCCCTGAACAATCTGATAACCCTCCTGTGCATACGACCACACGGATTTGCAGGATGCTTTGACTACTTGAGTTCGGGCAATATACGAGCGGGGAGCGAATTGCGGCCGCCTGTCGGGGGCATTCCAGCCGCAGTCTTCCATTTTGTTTGAATAGGCCTGGTAGAGATAAGCGTTTTCATCCGCATTGAAAGAAGACTTGAGAGCGGAACCCACGGTCCCAAAAGAAAAAGACCGCTGCGTGCCCAGCGACAAAGCGAGCCGAGCTTCGTAAGCAGAGAAACCTTTGTAGGCAGAAACAATGCTCTTAGACGGTCCGTAGTCCGCGTTCTGCAACTGGCTGACAATTTTGATATGGCTGCGATTCTTGTAGAAATGCATGCGCACCGTATAACGCATGTAGGCATTGCCGGTGGAATCCTTGTGTTGGCCAGTGGCCTTGACGACAGTCCGCGCAGGACCGTTCTCTTCAATCACGGCCGTAGAATCCGCATCATTAGAGCTGGAATAGATCGTGGAACAGGGACATGTTGTGTCGCCAGGCGCGGGTCCGACTACAACAAGGCCGGCACTACTACCGGACGAAACTAGAGTCCGGCCGTCCACTACAGCAACATCGATTAGATTAAAATTGGCTTTCTTTATCGTGAATTTAGCCGCTCCTGTGTTGATGGTAATGGTCGCACCATCATCCAGGGCAAGATTGGTTCCCCCGAAGTTACCACTTCCTGCGGTAAGAGCGATGCTTCTGTTGTTTCCGCCGGCTGGTACATCTGCCTGAGTGTCAACCAATATCCATTTGACGTTGCCCGACGGCCAGCGACCGAGAACACGAAATTGACCGACCGAAGCACTATTGAGTCCCAATTGAGAAACGCTATTGACGCCCGCAGAATCCGGCAAAGGTATTCCCACGGTGACGGGATCCTCACTGCGGCGAATTCCCGAGACTCCTGCATAAATCGCCTCTTGAATAATCAAGGGCACATTCAATTGGCTGCTTCCTCCCGCATCGCTTCTGTCGCGAGTTGCGCTGCCACTGTCACGGTCAATTCCTGTCGGAGGTCTTGGGTCCAAACCAGCTGCGCCGGGAGTAGGGCTTTCGAGAAGCGCGCGGTCGGTGAGTGAAGTAGCGGTGCCCTCGTTGCGGACGTTCGCAGCGACCGGACTTGGACGGGATGACTCCGGGCTGCCCTTTGGCGGGATTGATACGTTGGGGCTGTTGCGTTGTCCGGGACCTGGCAATGATAGAGTCCAGATCGTGCCCGGGTCCGGGTATCCCTTACTCGTGAACAGTACAAAACGATTGGCAGCAACGTCGAAAGCTCCCACGGAATTTTTCGGCACATTCGGGTCTATCGTCGGTCCTGGCGGAACGTTCAAATCCGTCCATTC
>JGI12635J15846_10003537_pt1 | contig 13552 bp, 9 predicted proteins | sample BlaSpr_A8_OM2_M2_FD_15846 | JGI IMG/M metagenome (IMG submission 15846) | reverse complement strand
GGCGGCTGCCCAGGCGCTCGGCGGCCAGGTGTGGGTGGTCAAGGCGCAGGTGCATGCCGGCGGCCGCGGCAAGGCCGGCGGCGTCAAGCTGGCGCGCGACGCGCAACAGGTGCGCGCCGCGGCGGCGGCCATGCTCGGTCAGCGGCTGGTCACCAAGCAGACCGGGCCCGCCGGATTGCCGGTCGAGCGTGTCTATGTCGAAACCGGATCGGACATCGAGCGCGAGCTGTATCTGAGCCTGACGCTCAATCGCGAGCGCGGGCGCATCGCCGTCGTGGCCTCGGCGGCCGGCGGCATGGATATCGAACAGGTCGCGCACCACACGCCGGCGAAGATTCTGTCGGTAACGGTGCATCCGGCGAGCGGGTTGGAAGCGTTTCAATGCCGGCAGCTGGCCTTCGGCATAGGTCTGGCACCGAAACAGATCGGCCAGTTCCAGTCGATCGTGCAAGGTCTGTATCGGCTCTATCTCGAGCGCGACGCGAGCCTGATCGAGATCAATCCGCTGATCGTCACCAAGCGCGGCGGCCTGGTGGCGCTCGATGCCAAGCTCGATATCGAAGCCAGCGCTCTGTTCCGGCAGCAGGAGATGGCGGCGCTGCGCGACCCGGGACAGGAAGACCCAATGGAGCAACGCGCGAGCGAGCATGACCTCAACTACGTGTCGCTCGACGGCAATATCGCCTGCATGGTCAACGGTGCCGGACTTGCGATGGCCACCATGGATCTGATCAAGCTGCACGGCGGGCAGCCGGCGAACTTTCTCGATGTCGGCGGCGGCGCGACCAGCGATCGAGTGACGGCGGCGTTCCAGCTGATCCTGTCCAATCCCCAGGTGCGCGCGATCCTGGTCAACATCTTCGGCGGCATCGTGCGCTGTGACCTGATCGCCGATGGGATCATCAATGCGGTGAAGAACGTCGGTGTCGCGGTGCCGGTGGTCGTGCGTCTGGAGGGCACCAATGCGCAGGCTGCGCGCCAGCGGCTGGCCGCGAGCGGACTGGCGATCACCGCCGCCGCCGACCTGACCGACGCGGCCAGGAAAGTCATCGCCGCCACCCGGAAAGCCGCTTGAACATCCCACCGCGCGTTCAGCCGCAGCCTCGAGGACCAGCATGAGCATTCTCGTCAACAAACGCACCAAACTGATCTGCCAGGGATTCACCGGCAAGCAGGGCACGTTTCATTCCGAACAGTGCATCGCCTATGGCACCAGGCTGGTCGGCGGTGTGACGCCGGGGCGCGGCGGCGAAAAGCACCTCGAGCTGCCGGTATTCGATACGGTGCTCGACGCGGTGCGCGCCACCGGGGCTACCGCGAGCATGATCTACGTGCCGGCGCCGTTCGCGGCCGATGCGATACTGGAGGCCGCCGATGCCGGCATCGAGCTTGTGGTGTGCATCACAGAGGGTGTGCCGGTCAACGATATGGTCAAGGTGAAGGCGGCGCTGGCCGGCTCGGCGACGCGTCTCATCGGTCCGAACTGCCCCGGCATCATCACGCCGGGCGAGTGCAAGATCGGCATCATGCCGGGTTTCATTCACAGAAAAGGCTGCGTCGGCATCGTCTCGCGTTCGGGCACGCTGACCTACGAGACGGTGTTCCAGACCACCAACAACGAGCTCGGTCAGAGTACCTGTGTCGGCATCGGCGGTGATCCGGTGCGCGGCATGAATTTCATCGATGTCATCGAGCTGTTCGAGCGCGACCCGCAAACCGAAGGCATCATCATGGTCGGGGAGATCGGCGGCTCGGATGAGGAAGCTGCGGCGGAGCATATCCGCCGTTACGTCAGCAAGCCGGTGGTGGCCTATATCGCCGGCGTCACGGCGCCGCCCGGCAAGCGCATGGGCCACGCCGGTGCGGTGATCGCGGGCGGCAAGGGTACCGCGGCCGATAAATATCGCGCGCTCGAGGCGGCGCGGGTGCGGACCGTGAAGTCGCCCGCGGAGCTCGGCCGTGCGATGGCGGAGCTGCTCGGCAAGCGCCGGGCGGAGGCGGCGAAGGACGCTGCCAGCAGGGCATCGAAGGCGATGCAGCACGCGGGTGAAGTGTTGCCGCGGCCGCGCGCGCTCAGCAAGCCTGCCGCCGCGGCAAGGGGTTCGCTGAGGAAGTCGGCGAGGAAATCGGCGAAGAAATCGCCACCCAAGCCCGCGCGCAAGCCGGTGGCCACGCGAGGCGGCAAGCGCAGCCAACGCGGCAAGAGCGCCGTGCGAGCGCGGCGCTGACCGGCGCGCCTGCGCCCGCCGATTCACCGGAGTTCCGGTGGTCCGACCTCACAGACTAAGGATCGCGCTGGCGCAGCTGAACCTGCTGGTCGGCGACGTGCGCGGCAATCTCGAGCGGGTGATCGCCGAGGCGCGGCGCGCGCGCGATGCGCTGGGCGCGGATCTGGTGCTGTTTCCCGAGCTGACGCTCTCGGGCTATCCGCCCGAGGACCTGCTGTTCCATCGCGGCCTGCGGCTGCAGATCGAGCGGGCACTTTCCGAGCTCAAGCAGGCGGTGCCCGAGATCGGCGTGATGGTCGGTTATCCGGAGTACGCCGACGGGCACATCTATAACGCGGCGCTGCTGTTGCGCGGCGGCCGCGAACTGGCGCATCACCGCAAGGCGGTGCTGCCGAACTACAAGGTGTTCGATGAGAAGCGCTATTTCACGCCGGGCACCGAAGCTACCGTGGTGGATTTCGATGGTTGGCGCCTTGGACTGCTGATCTGCGAGGACGTCTGGGAGCCGCCGTCGGCGCAGGCGGCGAAGGCGCACGGCGCCGAGGCGCTGCTGATCATCAACGCCTCGCCGTATGAGATCCACAAGCAGCGCGAGCGCGAGCAGGTACTCGGCGATCGCATCCGCGAGGTGCAGCTGCCGGCGGCGTACGTGAATCTGCTGGGCGGCCAGGATGAGCTGGTCTTCGATGGCAACTCTTTCGTGATGGATGCGCAGGCAAAGCTGGTGATGCGCGCGCACGCGTTCCAGGACGGCCTGTACAGCGTCGAATTCGAACGGCGCGGCGCCGGGCTGGCGCCGCTCGCAGGCACGATCGCGCCCGAGCTGTCGGACGAGGAAAGCGTGTACCGTGCGCTGGTGCTTGGGGTGCGTGACTACGTCACCAAGCATGGTTTCCCGGGCGTGGTCATGGGCCTGTCAGGCGGCGTGGATTCGGCGCTGACGCTGGCGATCGCCGTCGATGCCCTGGGGCCCGAGCGCGTGCATGCGGTCATGATGCCGTCGCGCTATACCTCCGCCATGAGCCGCGAGGATGCGAGCACGCAGGGCAAAGCGCTCGGCGTGACTCTGAGCTCGATCTCGATCGAGAACATGTTTGCGGCGACGCTTGCGGCGCTGTCCGGCGAATTCGCCGGCCGCAAGCCCGATGCCACCGAGGAGAACATCCAAGCGCGCTGTCGCGGCGTACTGCTGATGGGGATCTCGAACAAGACCGGCCGCATGCTGCTGACCACCGGCAACAAGAGCGAGATGGCGGTCGGCTACGCGACACTCTATGGCGACATGGCCGGGGGCTTCGCGCCGATCAAGGATTGCAGCAAGATGCTGGTGTACCGGCTGGCGCGCTACCGCAATACGCTGTCGGCGGCGATCCCCGAGCGCGTGATCGCACGCGAGCCGACGGCGGAGTTGCGGCCCGAGCAGAAGGACACGGACTCGCTGCCGCCGTACGAGGTGCTGGATCCGATTCTCGAAGGCTTCATTGAGGACGACCTGTCGGTCGAGGAGATCTGCGAGCGCGGTTTCGATCGCGCCGTAGTCGCGCGGGTGCTCGATATGGTCAAGCGTGCCGAATACAAGCGGCGCCAGGCGCCGCCCGGCGTGCGCGTGAGCCGGCGCGCCTTCGGACGCGACTGGCGTTATCCGATCACCAACGGCTATCGGCGCTAGAGCGTGGGCGGGAGGCTTTCGGCCGCGCGGCTATCGGCGCCAGATCTGCCACCAGTGCTTGCCCTTGGCGTTCGCGGCCTCGTTGGTCGCCGGGTAGTTGGCCTGATAGACGCGCTCGACGTTCGCCGCCAGCTCGGTGTAGCCCAGCCGCCGATAGCACTCGAGCATGATGGCGAGCGCCTGTTGCTCGGACGGGGAGCCGTCGTACTGCTCGATCACGGATTCAGCGCGGCGCGCGGCCGCGATGTAGGCACCGCGCCGCACGTAATAGCGCGCGACATTGACCTCGTACTCGGCTAGTCGATTTCGCAGGTAGGTCATGCGGCGCAGCGCGTCAGGCGCATAGTCGCTGTTCGGGTATTGCGTGACCACGGTGCTGAAGGCGTGGATCGACTTCAACAGGTCGGTCGGCGGGCGCTTGGCCATATCGACGCCGAAGAATCGCTCGATCGAATACGGGGTGCGCTCGAAGTAGATCAGGCCCTTCATGTACCAGGCGTAGTCCACGCGCGGGTGGGTCGGATTCTCGCGCACAAACTGATCGGCCGCGTCGATGGCGGTTTCCTTTTCACCCTTGCGGAAGTAGCAATAGATGACGTCGAGCCGTGCCTGGCGCGCCTGGTTGGTGAACGGGAAGCGCGCGGTCAGCGCCTCGTATTGCTTGATGGCATACTCGAAGTCGTTGTTGATCAACGCTTTGTGAGCGTTGGTGTACAGCGTCTCGGCGGTTGCGGTCTTGACCTTCTTGGTCTGGAGGTGGCAGCCGGCGAGCAGGGTGAGCGAGGCAATGAACACCGCGCGCAGCAGCCGCCAGCGACCTGGGGCCGCGGTTGGTTGTGAACTCAAAGAAGGACCCTAAGAGAATGAATCGTTGATCGACCCAGTATAGCTGACCTATCCGATGCCACCCGAGTTCCAGACCCATCGCTTCGAGCTGCCGCCCTCGGCGGCCGGACTGCGCCTGGACCAGGCGCTGGCCGCCGCGCTGCCGCAGTACTCGCGCGCACGATTGCAGCGCTGGATTCGGCAAGGCGCGGTGCGGCTGGCCGGCAAGGCGGCGCGCGCGCGCGACCGGGTTCACGGCGGCGAGCAGATCGTGGTCGAGGCGCAATTCATTGCCGAGCATGGCGTGGGCGCCGAAGCACTGCCGCTGGATATCGTGCACCAGGATCGCGAGCTGCTGCTGCTCAACAAGCCGGCCGGCCTGGTGGTACACCCCGGCGCCGGCAATCGCGCGCATACGCTGCAGAACGCATTGCTGGCGCACGATCCGGCGCTGGCGCGCGTTCCGCGTGCCGGGTTGGTACACCGGCTTGACAAGGAGACCAGTGGGCTGTTGATTGTGGCGCGAACGCCCGAAGTGCACACGCGGCTGGTCGCGCAGCTGGCGGCGCGTCAGATCGGCCGCGAATACCTGGCGCTGGTGGTGGGGCAGCCCACCGGCGGCGCTCGTATCGATGAGCCGATCGGGCGCCACCGCAGCCTGCGCACGCGCATGTCGGTGCGCGGCGATGGCCGTGAGGCGGTCACGAATTTTCGTATCGAGGAGCGCTTTCGCGTGCATACCCTGCTGCGCGTGCAGCTCGAGACCGGGCGCACGCACCAGATCCGCGTACATCTGGCGCACGTCGGTCTGCCAGTGGTCGGCGATCCGGTGTACGGCGGCAGGCGCCGGCAGGTTGCGGGCGAGGCGGCGCAGCTGAATTCCTTGCTGCAGGCCTTTGAGCGCCAGGCGCTGCATGCGCAGCGACTGACGCTGACGCATCCGGGCAGCGGCCGCGAGCTCAGCTTCGAGGCGCCGTTGCCGGCGGATTTCCAGACCCTGCTCACGGCCTTGCGCGATGACGCCCGCGCGGCGCGCTCGAGCACTCCATCATCCGGGCGCTCGCCGCTGCGCGGCCGGCGGCGCGGCCCAGTCGCGCAGCCGATGATGACGCCCGCCCTGCTGTCACCGGACTGGCCGACGCCGGCCGGCGTGCGTGCAGCCTTCACACTGCGCGCCGGCGGCGTCAGCGCAGGCAGCTATGCCTCGCTCAATCTGGGCGCGCAGGTCGGCGATGACGCGCGGGCGGTGGCGGAGAATCGTCGTCGTGTCGCCTCTGCGCTGCGACTGCCCGCCGAACCGCTGTGGCTGTCGCAGCTGCACGGCACCGCGGTGATCGAGGCCGATAGCCTTAGCCGGCGCGCGGCCGGCGCGCCGGTGGCGCCGGCCGATGCGCCGCCGTGCGCCGATGCGGCGCTGACGCGGCAACCGGGGCGCGTGCTGGCGGTGCTGGTCGCCGATTGCCTGCCGGTGTTGCTGGCGCAATGCGACGGTGAGGCGGTGGCGGTGGCACATGCGGGCTGGCGCGGACTGGCAGCAGGGGTGCTGGAGGCCAGCGTCGCGGCGCTCGGTAGCGCGGGCCATGCACTGCACGCCTGGCTCGGACCGGCGATCGGGCCGGCTCATTTCGAGGTGGGCGAGGAAGTGCGGGCGGCGTTTTGCCTGCACGATGGCCAGGCCGCGGACGCGTTCGTACGCAATGCCCGCGGCCGCTGGCAGTGCGATCTGCATCGGCTTGCGCGCCAGCGGCTGTCGGCGCTTGGCGTGCGTTCGATCCATGGCGAGCCGCGCTGCACCTACGGCGAGTCCGAGGCGTTCTATTCGTTCCGCCGCGACGGCACGACCGGGCGCATGGCGGCATTGATCTGGCTCGATGGCACCGCGGGCGGCGGGCGGCGCTAGCCGGCGCGCTCGCGCATGCTAGAGTGATCCGACACGCGAGCGAAGCTGCCGCCCAGGCAGACAATGGAACAGCCGGCCATGACCCTGGTATGGATTTTATCAGCCACGTTCTTCGGTGGCGTGCTCAGCGCGGCGTTGGCGAGCGTGTTTTTACTGCTGTCGGAATCGCGGCGTAACCGGCTGCTGCCGCATCTGATCAGCTTTGCCACCGGAGCGATGCTGGCGGCAGCGCTGATCGGCCTGCTGCCGGAGGCGGTCGCGAGCGTCGGTCCGGAGCGCATCCAGGCGATCGGTGCCGCGGTGCTCGCGGGCATTGCGCTGTTCTTCGTGCTCGAGAAACTGGTGCTCTGGCGTCACTGTCACACCGCGAGCTGCGAGACGCACTCGCCGCACGAATCCGATCGCGATCGGGCCGCCGGCTGGATCGTGCTGTTCGGCGACGGCGTCCACAACGCCTTCGATGGTGTGCTCATTGCGGCGGCATTTCTTACCGACACCAAGCTCGGCGTGGTGACCACGATCGCGATCACCGCGCATGAGATACCGCAGGAGCTGGGCGACCTGGCGGTGCTGTTGCACGCGCGCATGAGCCCGGTGCGCGCGCTGTGGTTCAACGCCGCCAGCAGCCTGACGTCGATCATCGGCGGGCTGGCGGGCTTTTTCGCGTTGCGGCGAACGCTCGATGTGCTGCCGTATGCGATCTCGGTGGCGGCCGCCTCGCTGATCTACGTCGCGGTGGCCGACCTGATTCCCGGCCTGCATCGACGCGTGGACCTGGGCGCCGGCGTGGCGCAAGTGCTGCTGATCGCCTGCGGGGTCGCGGTGATTGCCGGTGCCGAGCGCTGGCTGGCCTGAAGGGCGTGGATGGCGTTGAGGCCCGCGGGTCGGAACTGGCGACGGCCGGGGCGACCGGCGACGTCCAGGCGCTTGAATTTCCTACGATCATCCCCACTCCAGCGCTAGGGGTTGATACGGATTTCACAGCCCACAGGATTAGTACCACACTGCACACCTCTACTCGCACGGGTTGACTGCATATGCGCATGGATAAACTCACCAGCCGCTTCCAGGCGGCGCTGGCCGATGCCCAGTCGCTGGCGGTGGGCCGCGACAACCAGTTCATCGAGCCGGCGCACCTGCTGCTGGCAATGCTCGACGCCGAGGGCGGCGGCGTGCGGCCGCTGCTGATCAAGGCGGCGGTGGACGTCGATCGCCTGCGCACGCTGCTGACCAACATCGTCGATCGGCTGCCGAAGGTCGAAGGCCATGGCGGCGACGTGCAGGGCTCGAGCGATCTGGGACGGCTGCTCAANGTCACCGACAAGCTGGCGCAGCAGCGCGGCGATCAGTACATCGCGAGCGAGCTGTTCGTGCTGGCGGCGACCGATGATCGCGGTGCGGTCGGCAAGGCGCTGAAGGAAGTGAAGGCCACGCGCGCCGCGATCGAGAAGGCGATCGAGGAGGTGCGCGGCGGCGACAAGGTGGATGATCCGGCGGCGGAAGAGAAGCGCCAGGCGCTGGAGAAATACACCGTCGATGTGACCGCGCGTGCGCGCGCCGGCAAGCTCGATCCGGTCATTGGCCGCGACGATGAGATTCGCCGCACGATCCAGGTGCTGCAGCGACGCACCAAGAACAACCCGGTGCTGATCGGCGAGCCCGGGGTCGGCAAGACCGCCATCGTCGAGGGTCTCGCGCAGCGCATCGTCAACGGTGAGGTTCCCGAGGGCCTGAAGAAGAAGCGCATTCTGGCGCTGGACATGGGCTCGCTGGTCGCGGGCGCAAAGTTTCGCGGCGAGTTCGAAGAGCGGCTCAAGGCCGTGCTCAGCGATCTGGCGAAGCAGGAAGGACAGGTGATCGTCTTCATCGACGAGCTGCACACCATGGTCGGCGCCGGGCGCGCGGAAGGCTCGATGGACGCCAGCAACATGCTCAAGCCGGCGCTGGCGCGCGGCGAACTGCATTGCGTCGGCGCCACCACGCTCGATGAGTATCGCAAGTACATCGAGAAGGACGCGGCGCTCGAGCGTCGTTTCCAGATCGTGCTGGTCGATGAACCCAGTGTCGAAGACACGATCGCGATCCTGCGCGGGCTCAAGGAGCGCTACGAGGTGCATCACGGGGTCGAGATCACAGATCCGGCGATCGTGGCCGCGGCTACGCTGTCGCACCGCTACATCAGCAATCGGCAGCTGCCGGACAAGGCGATCGACCTGATCGACGAGGCAGGGGCGCGTATTCGCATGGAGATCGACTCCAAGCCCGAGGCGCTGGACCGCCTCGAGCGGCGGATTATTCAGCTCAAGATCGAACAGGAAGCGCTTAAGAAGGAAGAGGACGAGGCTTCGAGGCGCCGCCTGTCGACCCTGCTGCAGACGCTGACCGGTCTGGAAAAGGAATACGCCGACCTGGAGGAGATCTGGAAAGCCGAGAAGGCTCTGCTGCAGGGTGCGAGCAAGATCAAGGAGGAACTCGAGCAGGCGCGGCTCGAATTCGAGCAGGCACGGCGCGCCGGCGACCTGGCGCGCATGGCCAAGCTGCAGTACGGCAGCATCCCCGAACTCGAGAAACGCCTGGCAGAGGCGCAGCGTGCCGAGCAGGCGCCGTCGCAGCTGGTGCGCAACAGCGTCACCGAGGAGGAGATCGCCGACGTGGTGTCGAAGTGGACCGGCATTCCGGTGTCGAAGATGCTCGAGGGCGAAAAGGACAAGCTGCTGCGCATGGAGGAGGCGCTGGAGAAGCGCGTGGTCGGACAGCACGAGGCAGTGCGCATCGTCTCCGATGCCATCCGCCGCTCGCGTGCCGGACTGTCGGATCCGCGGCGGCCGACCGGCTCGTTCATGTTCCTCGGCCCGACCGGTGTCGGCAAGACCGAGCTGTGCAAGGCGCTGGCGGAATTTATGTTCGATACCGAAGAGGCCATGGTGCGGATTGATATGTCCGAATTCATGGAGAAGCACTCGGTCTCACGTCTGATTGGAGCGCCCCCGGGCTATGTCGGCTATGAAGAGGGCGGCTACCTGACGGAGGCGATCCGACGCCGGCCGTATGCGGTGGTGCTGCTCGATGAGATCGAGAAGGCGCATCAGGACGTGTTCAACGTGCTGTTGCAGGTACTCGACGACGGCCGGCTGACCGACGGTCAGGGGCGCACGGTGGACTTTCGCAACACGCTCATCATCATGACCTCGAACCTGGGCTCGCAGGTGATCCAGGAACTCGCCGGCGAGGGTAACTACACGCGCATGAAGAGTGCGGTGATGGAGACCGTGCAGCAGCACTTCCGGCCCGAGTTCATCAACCGCGTCGATGACATCGTCGTGTTCCATCCGCTCGGCACCGAGCAGATTCGCGCGATCGTGGAAATCCAGATCGGCTACCTGCGGCGGCGGCTGTTCGATCGCAACATGGAGCTCGATCTGGATGACAAGGCGCGCGATCTGATCGGCGAGGCGGGCTTCGATCCGGTGTACGGCGCCCGGCCGCTGAAGCGCGCGATCCAGCAGCAGATCGAGAATCCGCTGGCGCAGCGCATCCTGCGCAACGAGTTCATGCCCGGGGATCGGATACGCGTCAGCAGCCGCGGCTCGGAGCTGGTATTCGAGAAGAAACGCGACATGCGCGCGGTCGGCTCGTGACCGGCCCGGTGTAGAGCCCATAATCGCTGGTCCTACGCTATGCGGCTCAACAGCAGTCCGATCGAGCGGGGAGACGATGACCGATCTCAAACGCCACATTGTCGATGTGCCGGATTTTCCGCGGCCGGGAATCCTGTTTCGCGATATCACGCCGCTGCTGCGTACGCACTTCGATGCCACGCTCGATGCGATGGATGACCTGTTCAGCGATCAGGAGTGGCAGCAGATCGACGCGCTGGCGGGCATCGAGTCGCGCGGCTTCATTCTGGCGGCGGGGCTCGCTGCCCGGCGGCACAAGGGCTTCGTGCCGATTCGCAAGCAGGGCAAACTGCCGCCGCCGGTGGTCGCGGCGGCCTACGCGCTGGAATACGGCAACGCCGTGCTGGAAGTGCAGTCGGGCGGCGGCCGTCTGGCGCTGATCGACGATGTGCTGGCGACCGGCGGGACCATGCGGGCCGCCGCCGAGCTGTCGACGCAGGCCGGCTATCAGGTGCGCGGCCTCGCGGCGCTGATCGATCTGCGGCTGGTCGGGGATTTCATCTGGCATGAGCTGCCGTTGCGCTGCGTTATCCGGTATGACTGAGGCCGCTGCCGTCTATAATCGTTTCGGTCCGCTACCGATTTCGCTGGAAAAATATGCCGTTTTACGAATACGAATGCAGCAACTGCCGCTACTACGCCGAGGTCATGCAGAAGATCACGGACAAGCCGCTGAAGCAATGCCCGTCCTGCGGCAAGAGCACGTTCACGAAACTGATCTCGGCGCCGGTGTTTCGCCTCAAGGGTTCGGGCTGGTACGAGACCGACTTCAAGTCCGACAAGGACAACCAGCGCAATCTTGCCGGCGCCGACAAGGAAGACGCGTCGGCCAAGAGCGAGACTAAGACCGAGAGTAAGACCGAGAGCAAGGGCGACGCCGGCGCGGCCGCGGGTGCCGACAGCAGCAGCGAGACCAAGACCGAGACCAAGACCGAGACCGAGACCAAGGCCGATGGCAAGAGCCTCAGCAAGGCCGAGACCACGGCGTCGACGCCCGCGCCCAGGACGCCGGCACCGACCACGCGAAACATCGCCGCTCGCGCAGCGCGCGGCAAGAGCGCCGCGCCCAAGCGCCCCCGCCCGGCGAAGCGGAAAGCGACCAAGCGCCGGAGCGGCCGTTGAGCGGTGAGGTCATGCAGCGGATCGTACGCCGCTATCTGATGGCGGGGCTGCTGGTATGGGTGCCGATCCTGGTCACCGTGCTGGTGGTGCGCTTCATCCTCGAGCTGATGGACCGGACGCTGTTGCTGCTGCCGCCATCGGTGCGGCCCGAAGTGCTGTTCGGGGTACACATACCGGGCCTGGGAGCCGTGCTGGCGCTGCTGCTGCTGGTCTTCACCGGCATGCTGGTCAGCAACATCATCGGCCGCAGCCTGGTGGGATTGTGGGAAGACCTGATGAATCGCATCCCGTTCGTGCGCGCACTCTACGGCGGCGTCAAGAGCTTCTCGACCACGATCCTGTCGAATCAGGGCAATTCGTTCAAGAAGGTGATGCTGATCGAATATCCGCGCAAGGGCATCTGGAGCATCGGCTTTCAGACCGCGGGCGACCTGCCGCTGATCAGTGCGCACACCGGCGAGCCGCAGGTGTGCGTATTCATCCCGACCACCCCGAATCCGACCTCCGGCTTCATCGTGATGGTGCCGCGCTCGCAGGCGATCGAACTGGACATGAGCGTCGATGCGGCGATGAAGATGATCGTGACGCTCGGCGTGGTTGTGCCGCCGGCGCCCGCAACCTAACATTCGCGGCCCAGTCTTCACCACGACAAGCCGATGCGGACCCACTACTGCGGACAAGTCAATGAGCGGCTGACTGGCGCGAGCGTGGCGGTCGCCGGTTGGGTGCATCGGCGGCGCGATCACGGCGGCGTGATCTTCGTCGACCTGCGCGACCGCGAGGGGCTGGTGCAGATCGTGTTCCACCCGGATCAGCCGGCGATATTCGTCACTGCGGAAAAACTGCGCCATGAGTTCGTGGTGCGGGTACGCGGCACCGTGCAGCCGCGGCCGGCCGGCACCGTCAATACCAATCTCGCCTCCGGCGCCATTGAGATCGTGGCGTGCGAGCTGGAGCTGCTGAATCGTTGCGATCCGCTGCCGTTCCAGCTCGACGAGTCGGTCAGTGAGGAGGTGCGTCTGCGCTACCGCTACATCGACCTGCGACGCGAGCTCATGAACCAGCGCCTGCGGCTGCGGCATCGGATCACGCGCTCGATGCGCGGCTATCTTGATGCCGAGGGTTTCGTCGACATTGAAACCCCGATGCTCACCAAGGCCACCCCCGAGGGCGCGCGCGACTACCTGGTGCCGAGCCGGACTCATGCCGGCAAGTTCTTTGCGCTGCCGCAGTCGCCGCAGATCTTCAAGCAGCTGCTGATGATCGCGGGCTTCGAGCGCTACTATCAGATCGTGCGCTGCTTTCGCGACGAGGATCTGCGCGCCGATCGCCAGCCGGAGTTCACGCAGCTCGATATCGAGACCTCGTTCCTGACGCAGGATCAGATCATGCAGCTGATGGAGGGGCTGGTGGTGACGCTGTTCCGCGAGGTGCTGGGGCTGCAGCTGCCGCAGCCATTCCCGCGCATCAGCTACCAGGAGGCCATGCGCCGCTACGGCTCGGACAAGCCGGATCTGCGCGTGGCGCTGGAGCTGGTCGATGTCGCCGACCTGGTGAAGGACTGCGACTTCAAGGTGTTCTCGGGGCCGGCCGAAGATCCCGGCGGGCGGGTCGCCGCCTTGCGCGTGCCCGGCGGCGGCGCGCTGACGCGCAAGGAAATCGACGACTACACCGCGTTGGTCGCCCGCTACGGCGCCAGGGGGCTCGCCTACGTCAAGGTCAACCAGCGCGCACGCGGCCGCGACGGCCTGCAGTCGCCGATCGTCAAGTTCCTGAGCGATGCGGCGCTGGCCGGCATTCTCGAGCGCACCGGTGGCGCTGACAACGATCTGATTTTCTTCGGCGCCGACAGTGCCAAGGTGGTCAGCGACGCGCTGGGCGCGCTGCGGCTGAAAGTCGCGCACGACCTGAAACTTGCGAGCGAGGGTTTCCGGCCGCTGTGGGTGGTCGATTTCCCGATGTTCGAATGGGACGGCGAGGCCAGGCGCTGGGCGGCGATGCATCACCCGTTTACCTCGCCGCAGACCGATGATGCGGCGCTGCTGCAGGGCGATCCGGGCGCTGCGCTGGCCCGCGCCTATGACATGGTGCTCAACGGCTCGGAGGTCGGCGGCGGCTCGGTGCGAATTTT
>JGI12635J15846_10003536_pt1 | contig 13558 bp, 10 predicted proteins | sample BlaSpr_A8_OM2_M2_FD_15846 | JGI IMG/M metagenome (IMG submission 15846) | reverse complement strand
GTGACAGCGTGGCTTCCACCGCCGATGTCGTGAACGACCGGCTGGTTCTGGCCGGAGGAAAATATCCACCGCTCGTGACAAGCGATACGCAGACGGGGTTTGCCTGCAGTTACGAGGATACTGGCGCGAGTGTCGCGGACACCTTCAGCGCATTTACGCCTTCTCAACTGCCTGTTCTTAATTTTCTTGCGAGCCAGTTCGCTGTTTGCGACAACTGGTTTTCATCGGTACCGGGCCCGACCTGGCCGAACCGTTTTTTTGCCACGGCGGGCACGTCGTCGGGCCTCGACCATTCTCCCAGCAGCGCGCAGGTTACCGAGTCGACGGTATTCAACCTGCCGGTTTTTCCGTTTCCGAACGGCACCATTTTTTCGAAGCTGCCAACGGCTGCCGACTGGCTGGTAGTACAAGGCGATGTCTCGCAGTGCCTCTCCCTGCCGGGCATGCACGCGCATCTTCCCCAGTTCGTTCAGATGAGCGAACTATTGTCGCGCTTACAGAAGGGCTCACTCGAGGCCCGGTTCGTTTTTATCGAACCGAAGTACGATGCCGCCAATGACTTTCGCAACGGGAACTCGATGCATCCTTCCGGCGACGTGCGCAACGGCGAGGCACTCATCAAGACCTTATACGATGCAATCAGCTCGTCGACTTACTGGGCGAACAGCGTTTTCCTGATTGTCTTCGACGAACACGGAGGGTTCTTCGACCATGTGAGCCCACCGGCAGCCGTGCCCCCGGGAGCGCCTGAAAAAGCGAGCCTCAAGACGCATGACTTTTCGTTCGACCGATATGGCGTTCGCGTTCCCGCTGTAGTCGTCTCGCCATTTGTGCGCGCGGGGACGATCGACCATACGCTGTACGACCATACGTCGATCATGAAGACCGTAGATACGCTACTGAATCTGAACGGCGCGCTGGACCTGACGGACCGGGTGCGAGCCGCTCAGGATTTCTCGAAGATACTTAGCCTGAGCTCACCCAGGCCTGACGCTCCGGCTTGCCCGGAGCCGGTCGGCACGGGTGGCGAGGTGCCGTCCAGTTCCGGCGCTCCCCGTTCGAAGGAACCCTTTCTTCCCTTGTATGCTCATCACTGACATAGATCTGCAACGTCGTTGAATTAACGCAAGGGCGCGGCATCGTCCATGAAGTCGTTGCCAGAAAAAACGCGCCCTCATCATCAAAGCGTCATCAAACGTTCAAGCCGTTAGGCAACTATCTGCTCACTGACACACCGTGTCAGTGACGCGTCCGTCCGCCACCTTCACTCGGCCGAAAAGAACCGCGCCGCTGCTCCACGAGTAGCCACGAGCAGTCGCGGCCATGGCACGGATGCCACCCCCGGCACCCAGGAGATACGCATGCCTGCAAAATGTATTGCTCTCTCGAACAACGACGTCATTCTTGTGGCATGGACCTTCGAGCACAAGCTTGTCGGCTGTGTCGGTTTCGACGTCCGGCGCGTCGATGCGTCAGAAGTCCAGCTGGGCAGCAGCGCCCCGCAAGGGGTGTCGTTGCCCGCCATGGCCGGTTTTCCGAGCAACCCGGATTCGGGACACGCCGGGCAGACGACGGCACAGGGCCCGATCCAGAAATTTTTCTGGAAGGACCTGTATGTCAGGGACGCTCACACGCACGCTGNCACCGTCTACCAGATCATCCCGCTTCAAGGCATATTCAGCAAAGATGCGCCTCCGAAGTTAGCGCCGCTCGAAGGTGCCCCCATCCTCTATTCGAACCCCGTCAGCCTGACAGCGGAGCATGGACCGCAGGACGACCCGGGCGCCGTCAAATGCTATTTCAACCGGGGCATCCTCGCGACGCAGGCGCTTGCCCGGCAACTCCCGAAGAGCAAGAGCGATCTGCCGGATTCGGGGGTGCTGCTCAAACGCATTGCGGACCCCGCTGATCCGTTGCGCAAGTCACTGGCAGGCGACCTCGTAACGGTGCTGCCGTCGCTGCTCGAGGAGGCTAAAGCGCACGGTGGAAGTTGCTACGCAGCATTGTATGAGCTCGCCGATAAACAACTTGAAGCGTCTCTCGTCGGCAACAAGCAATTGCATCTGATCCTGTCGAATACGGTGGACAGCACGACCCATGATGACGACCGAGAAAATGCTCCGGCGCGCGAAGCACTGCATCATTCGGGCGTCGATGTGACGGACCGGATGCTTCCTGACGGCAGTCATATCGGGCACAACAAATTCATGCTTTACGTCGATGCTCATGGCAAGCCGGACACCGTACTGACGGGCTCGACCAACTGGACGCCGACCGGTCTTTGCGCACAGACCAACAACAGCATCGTGTTGCGCTCACCGTCGCTGGCGAGTGCGTATTCGACGTACTGGGACGCGCTCAAGAAAGACACGCTGGACGCAGGAACGGACCCGCACGCGTTGCAAAGCAAAGCGTTCCGTACGGCAAACGCGTCCCCGATNGCCGTGCAGATTCCAGGCGCCAAGAAAGCCACGCTCTGGTTTTCGCCCAACACGCTGCAGAAGAACAAGGCGAAGGGCGTGACGCCGCCCGACATGGTTGATGTGTATGCCCGTATCGAGGGGGCGAAATCGGCGGTGCTGTTTCTCGCATTCGATCCGGGACAACCCAGCATCATCGACGCCGCTGCCTCGGCTCAGGAGAAGAACGGAAAGCTCTTCATCCGGGGCGCGCTGACCAACGCGGACCGCGCGGGAAACTTTGTCATCGACCTGCACAACAACAATTCGACGCCAACGGACCCGGCACAGGTGATTCCCACCGAGGGCGTCAATGACGCGTTCGGCGTCTGGGAAAAGGAGCTCGCCAAAGCCGGCCACGCTGTCATCCACGACAAGATAGTCGTCATCGACCCGTTTGATCCCGACCGGTGCACCGTGGTGGTCGGTAGCCACAACCTGGGCAACAAGGCGTCGTCAACCAACGATGAAAACTTTGTCATCATCGAAGGCAATGTCAGCCTGGCATGCGCGTACGCAGTCCACGTGCTCGATGTGTACGACCACTACCGGTGGCGCTATCTGCTTGCGCAGCACGGGACCCAGGATAGCTGGCAGGGCTTGCATGAAGACGACTCGTGGCAGGGCGCCTACTTCTCGCCGAGCGGCGAACCGAGCAATGCTGAACTGGCGTTCTGGCTGGGAGCTTCTGCGCTTGGCACGGGACAGCCGCCGGCATCAGCTCATGTGCGGGCTCTGGAAGGTCAAAAGTAGGCTGAACGCCGGGGGCGGCGGGGGGCGAGCCAACCTGGCTCGCCCCCCGGACGGAGTTCATCACTTCCGCACTTCCGGTGTTGCTTCGACCGCATGCGCAACGACGTGTCACTGTGCGCCGCTAGCGTGAGCGGATCTCAGTGGCCGCAAGTCGTTTCACCTGGCCGGTAATTGTTGAAATGGCGAGCGTGGCAAGGGCTCGCCATCTATGAACGCAGTGGCGCTGCGCACAGCAAACTCGTAGGCACAATCGCGATTGGCAAACTGTCCAAGATCCCCAAGAGACGTCGCTTCGCCATCTTCCTCCAGGATGGAAACGCGCGCGAGGAACGTGTTGCCTAGTCGTGTTACGGAGGGTTGAATAGCGGCACCGTGGTGATAAAAGACCATTGCATCTCCTTTTATGAATTGCCGGATTGCAATAACTGTAGCGTTGCAATTCGTCGATGTGAAAATGTTACCTTTCCTCACTGAGCACATAATTAACACCGAGTACGCGCTGAGAAAATTAGCACGTTCGTCCCATGCGCCAACGCCTTGGCAGCCGATGCAAATGGCGTCTTGGTGGTGAAGCGAGAACATGCAACTTTCGTGCAGGGAGGCTTATGAAGCTACCCCGGTCTAACGACCGTTGTGTGACGCGAGCGGCCGAGCTTCGCAACACAGCGTTGCGTGCGTGCACGATGGATCGAGGGGGATTCATTGCCGTATCAGACGGTTGCGGAACGATAGGGTCCTGATGACTGTCTCTGCAGGAACGCGGTGGGCAAGGCCATGCTTCTCGCCGAGCCGCGAAGCGCGACTGTCATCTTCGCACTGGAGAATGCGGGTTCGATCGCACCGGTGACCGGGCGATGCAGAGCGCTGCGTTATCTTGCATCGCACGAACTCAGGTAATCACGCTGCTTTAAGGACGCGCCCAACCGCATGCATATTCTTCGGCCTCTCAAACCTCGGATCGTGCCAGACGACTCGATCGCTCCATCGCCACATAACCTGCGGACATCGAGTTCATGCGCCCGGCGGCAAGGGCGGACCTCGTGACCGGTGCTCACACACGTAACGCGGCAACGATGTTCGCCGTGCTGGGGGTCGGACTCTCGATGGGCGTGCCCTTCCTACTAGGCCCCCACGGCTTGTTCACGAGCCTGCTGACTGTGCCGGTGCAAGTATTTCTGGTGCTGGCTGCGAGCGCCGCTGTGAGCGCGCTGGCGAAGGCCGGCAAGCTGCACTTGTTGCAAGCGACCCTGGGGCTTCGTCTGCGTTTCCTGCGCACGTTTGCCATCACCCTCGTGACCGATTTCGCCTTCCTGGTCTCGCCTCTTGGAGCAGCCGGATACGGGGTCAATATGGCTTTGCTGCAGCGCGCCGGGGCCTCGTGGGCAATTGCCACCACCGTTGTGGGCGCCGACCAGGCACTCGACCTGACGTTCTTCGCGGTAGCGGTGCCGGTCGCGCTTGTGTTTTCCGTCGGCCAGCTGGCTTACTTGGCCCCGAGAGTCAGCCTGTCCACGATCGTCGGGGTGTTGGCAGTCGTCGCGATCCTGATCGGCGCGCTATGGGCATGTCGTGGGTATATCGCGCGTGCGTTTGACGCGGCGGGCTACCGCGTCCCGTGGCTCAAAGCGCGGCGGGCCCGGTGGGACCGGTTCCGCCAGAGTGTGCGCCAGCAATGGGTGTTGCTATTGACGGGGCCGCGCGACCGGTTCGCCGCACTATTGCTGCTTACTACGCTGCAATGGCTGCTTCGCTACAGCGCCCTGTGGTTTGTCCTGCTCGAACTTGGGTACCGGTTGCCTCTCGGCTTTGTTCTGGCGGTGCAGGCGGTGGTGCTGCATGCGGCGCTCTGGACTGGCGTGCCCGCCGGCGGAGGCGGCGGCGATCTTGCGCTTGCCGCCGCGTTCGCGGCCTGGGTTCCACGGGAGTCCATGGCGACGGCCCTGGTCCTTTGGCGCTTCGCCACGCTCTATTGCCCGCTGATCCTCGGCGCCGCTGGCTTTGTTGCCCTTGCATGGCGGCGCTACATGATCACGTCCGCTGCCGCTCCCGACTGAGCCCCTCAGGCAAGATCACGCCGCGGTATCGCGTGGTCTCCTGATCCGCACAGAGAATGGCGCGTGCCCGGCATGATCGACCCGTAAAGCAAATAGATGACAAGTCTGTGACAGGAGGGCGAGCGGGTAAGTGACCTTCAACAAATCGGCGATCATGCGCCATTCCGCGCGAATACCTTTCCAGTAGCCGAGTTTTTCAGTCTTGCGGGCTTGCGTGACCTTGGGCCAGTGGGTGACCGCAATCGAGAGCCGGCGCGCGATGATGAGGTGATTCATGAACACTTCGATTCCAAAGCGCGGCAAGCGGTGAATTTCCTTCAGCGCTTCGCTCAGCAGTTCTTTCCTGACGACGCGCTCCCCAGAAACGAAGTCGAGCCCGATCGCACGAAACAGCAGCAGGCTGTTCTGCCGCAGGCTCAGGCTGACGTCCGCGGCGCCGCTCAGCACCGGGGCCGCGAGCGCGGTGATGTGTTCGGCGGCGAGCCCCTTGAGGTCCGCATCCAGCAGCATGAGCAACTCGTTCTGGGCGGCGGCGATGCCGACGGCCATCGCCGCGCTCTTACCGCGGTTCACCTCGCATTGAATCAACCTTACCGATGGAAAGCGTTTGACGACCTCCGCGGTGCCATCGGTCGAGCCGTCGTCGACCACGATGACTTCGCCCAGCAGTGGATGCGCAGATGCGACCGCGAGCACCGCGCCAATCCGCGGGGCCTCGTTGAATGCGCAAATGATGCATGAAACACGGTGACGATTGTGGCGATCGGACGATGTGGAAATGGCGATCATGCGCAACGGCAGTTGAATGATTCGAGGCTTTCGCAGCCATTGGACGCAATAGTCTGCGACGGAAAACGCGGTGATAGAGTAACCGCTTTGCATCGAACCCGCCAAGGAGACAGCTCGATGACCGATAAATTCATATTTCATGCAGGCGAAGCCACCGTGTTCGCCGCCCCCGGCCAGGCCACCGACGCCATGCCGGAAATCCTGATCGGCCGCGTCGACGGGCCGGTCGGCCAGGCGTTTGCGAACATGATGGCTCAGAGCAAGGGACACACGGCCATGTTTGCCATCCGCGCCTGCAACCAGCTGGTGCGCCCGGTCACGATGCTCGTGCCGAAGGTGACGCTCAAGGACATGGCGACCATCGAATTGTTCGGCGGCGTGGTGCAATCGGCCACTGCCGATGCGGTCATCGACTGCGTGATTGAAGGGCTGATCCCGAAAGAGCTGGCAAACGACCTGTGCATTATCAGCCTGGTCTGGATCGATCCGCGCTGCGTGACGGATGCCAATCTCGACAAGAAGGATATGTACCGCACCAACTACGAAGCGACCAAGCTGGCGATTCGCCGCGCGCTGACCGGTGAACCGACCATCGATGAACTGATCGCCAATCGGCACTCGATCAAGCACGACATGGACGACTGGAGCTGAGCTCAAGTAAGGGTTCCGTCACCCTTGTTGGAGCACGACGCATCGACCGCATTGGCACGTGCTTGCCGATGCGGTTGATGCATCGCGCCCGGTTGATTTTCCCGACTGCCGGAGAAGCGAATGGACGAAGATGTGCAGCAGTTCGAAGCCGAGTTAGCCAAGCGAGGCGAGGCGGCTGTCCGGGCAGACCTGGACCACACCAACCATTTCGGCGGTAACACCGCAAAGGCGCGAGCCTGGCTGATCAAACAGGAAGCCGGCCGGCAGGACGAAGAACGCCAGGCGATGTTTGCGTCTGTGCGTGCTTCGAACGATGCAGCGCAGGTGTCCAGGCAATCGGCGGAAGCATCGAGACGTTCCGCATTCTGGACGATGATTGCTGCAATAGTGTCTGCGCTAGGCGTTGCGCTGAACGCCGCTAACGCGCTCGGCTGGCTGGATTGGGCCAAGCACATCTCGCACTGATCCCGCATTCGTTCAGCATCGATCCCGCACTGAGCCCGCACCGGCAAGAACATGCTTGCCCGGTAGGTTTGACTCCAAGAAATTGGCATCTTTGACCGACACATCGGTCGTGTACGTGTGCGCCGTACGACAAGATTTCGTTCGCGCCAGCGCAAATGGGGCATTTATTGAGTTCATATGATGCTCCGAGCGAGACGCATACCGGGCGCGTGCCCGGTGACGGATAGCGTTCCATTCACTGGCAAGCTGCGCGGAGCCCGACCAACATGACAACCCTTACGACCCTCTCCAGATCCTGCGCTTGTGCCGCGTTACTGCTCGCAGGCACCGTCGGCCTGAGCGAAACGGCGCAGGCCGCGCCACCCCAGCCCATCGAATTCGTCGAAGCTGTGCATAACCTGGGGTACATCGACCTCTACGTCGGGCAGCACGCGAAGATCTTCGAGAAGCACGGGCTAACGCTGCATCTGACAGCAGCCGGCGGCGACACGCAGGCCTTCGCCGCCGTGCTCGGCAAGACCGCGCAGTTCGCGGTGGGCGACCCCACGATGGTCGAGATGTCGCGGGAGCGAGGCGGTCCCGGGATGGTCGTCGGCACACTGGTGCAGCGTGCCCATTACTTCGGCGTGTCGAAGACCGTCGCTGCGCCGATCACCGATCCCAAGGGTTTCAAGGGACTGACCTTCGTGACCTCGCCCGATCCGAACACGAACTACAGCGTCACCAAGAAGATCATGCAGGACAACGGGCTGAAGCTCGGCACCGACGCGAAGATCATCGAAGTGAATCCAGGCACGGAGATCGGCGCGATGCTCGCGGGCCGCGCCGACGTGGCCGTCGCGTATCAGCCGAACGTTGCGGCGGCGATCGCGCAGGGCGCGAAGGTCGTGTTCGACTTCTCGAGCTACATGGGTCCGTTCTGCAACACCGGCGTGATGGTCCTGCCCGAGTACGCGAAGGCGCATCCCGACGTGGTACAGGCGCTTGTCGATGCGCTCGAAGAGTCGGCGCGTCTGACTTACGCGAAGCCGGACTACGCCAAGCAGGTGGCGCGCGCTGAATTTCCCGACGTGCCCGGCGACGTAGTCGACCGCGCCATCGACATGGAATTGCAATACAAGATCCCGGCGCAGACGATCCCTGTCGACCAGAAGCAGTGGGCCAACCTGATGTCGATGCAGAAGTATCTCGGTAACGTGCAGGCGTCGATTGCCTTCGGTGATGTGATCGACAACCAGTACGCCGACAAGGCGGCGAAGATGGCTGCGGCCGGCGGCGGCACGGCCGTCGCCGCCAAGTGAGTGAGCAAGGCCGACATGCCTGAGAGTGAAACACCATGCAGCGCAACCGGCACGCCGCTGACTGCGCGCAACATCGGCAAGACCTACGGCGATGACGATGACGCGAGTCCGGTCATCGGCGACATTTCGTTCAGCCTGAGGGCGGGTGAGATCGTGAGTCTCGTCGGACCATCGGGGTGCGGCAAGACCACGCTGCTGAACCTGATGAGCGGACTCGTGCGGCCGACGCGCGGCGACGTGCTGTGGCACGGCAAGCCGCTCACCGATGTCCCGAAGGGCATCGGCTACATGCTGCAGAAGGACATGCTGATGTCGTGGCGCACGGCGCTCGCCAACGTCACGCTCGGTCTCGAACTGACCGGCATGCCGCGCGCCGAACGTGAGAAGAAAGCCCACGCGATGCTGTACAAGGTCGGCCTCGGACCGTTCCACGACTACTACCCGACGGCACTGTCCGGCGGCATGCGCCAGCGCGTGGCGCTGGCGCGAACGCTGGTCACCGGCCCCGATGTGATCCTGCTCGACGAACCCTTCGCCGCGCTCGATTTCCAGACCAAGGTCGTGCTCGAAAGCGACATGGCGAAGCTCGTGCGAAGCGACGGGCGTTCTGTGCTGCTCATCACGCACGATGTGGAGGAAGCCGTGTCGCTGTCGGACCGCGTGATCGTGCTGACGCACCGGCCGTCGCGCATCAAGGCGATCCACGATATCCGCCTGCAGGGCGATCGCAGCGACATGATGGCAATGCGCGACGCGCCGGGGTTCGCTGCGCTGGTGCGCGAGATCTGGTCCGAGCTCGACGTGCGCATGGCTGAAACCTGACCCGGTATCTGACAAGGAAGATAAGCATGTTCCAGGAAGCAGGCAGCGCGGCGCCGCTGGAGTCAGCGTCCCGCACACTGGCGTCCGTCAAGCGGCGCCGCGCGTGGAAGCGGTTGCGCGGCAGGCTCGCGGTCTTCGCGTGCCAGTTCGGTTTGCTCGCCGTGCTGCTCGGCCTGTGGCAATACGCGACATCGAAGCAGGCACTCAACGCGTTTCTATTCGGTTCTCCTTCGGAGATCTGGGGTTTTCTCGTGAAGATGCAGGAGGACGGCAGCCTTGTTCACGATGCGGGCGTGACCGGCATGGAGACGCTGCTGGGGTTCCTGCTCGGCAACGTCATTGGCACAGTGCTCGGGTTGCTGCTCTGGTATTCGCGCTTCGTCTCGAAGGTCGTGCATCCGTTCATCGTCGCGCTTGGGTCCATACCGGTGGTCGCGCTCGCGCCGCTTGTGATCATCTGGTTCGGCACCGGGCTCGCCTCGAAGCTCGCGATGTCCACGCTATCGGTCGTGGTGGTGGCGCTGGTGATCGCCTACAAGGGCGCGACCGGAGTAGACGACGACCAGATCAACCTGATGCGCACCCTCGGCGCCGCCAAGCGTCAGGTCTTTACCAAGCTCGTCATCCCCGCGTCGCTGCGCGATATCTTCGCGGGCCTGAAGCTGACCGTCGGCTTTGCGCTGATCGGCGCGATCCTCGGCGAGTTCATGTCGTCGGCCGACGGGCTCGGGCATGCCATCTTCAAGGCGGGCAGCCTTTACATCATTCCCAAGGTGTTCGCCGGTGTGGTGGTGACCATCGTCCTTGCGCTTTTTCTTTCGTTTCTCGTCGGACGCCTGGAGCGTTTCCTGATGCCCTGGCACAAGTTCGACTGATCCTGCTCACTCAACGGAAACCGATGAAACCATGAACATTGCGTCCACGCATCATCAGGTCATCAGCAAGCAGCAACTGAAATACGCACTCGCCGCGACCGACAGCTTTATCGCCGAAGTGGTGCCCGGTGAAACCTTCGAGGTGGAGACGGAGCTGAACATCGGCGGCCATCTGATCACGCATGTGCACGAGAAGCTCGATGAAACGAAGGTGACGTTGCCCTTCGTCAATCCGGCGACCGGCCCGGTGCGGCTGAAGGGTGCGAAGCCCGGCGACATGGTGGTGATCGACGTGCTTGAAGTCGGCGTGCATGGACTGGGTTATACGGCGCTCTGGCCGGGCATCGGGATCTTTCCCGACTGGGTGCGCAAGAAGGAATTCGGCATTCAGAACCGCAACGTCGTGGTGGAGAACGGCATCGTGCACTGGAGCGATACCCTCAAGCTTGAAGCCCACCCGATGGTCGGCGTGATCGGGGTGGCCCCGGTCGCCGGGGGCACGCTGACGATCGACAACGGCGTGCATGGCGGCAACCTGGACATCCAGGAGGTCACGAACGGCAACCGCATCATGTTCCCCGTTTTCCATGAAGGCGCGTACCTCTATTTCGGTGACGTGCATGCGTTGCAGGGAGATGCGGAATGCAACGGCATGGGGGCGATTGAGATTCGGGGCCACCTGACGCTGAGGGTGGACCTCGTGCCGGCGCCTAAACATATGACGTGGCCGCGCATCGAAACGCCGACTCATATCTGCACTGTCGGCTGTGCCCGTCCGCTTGACGACGCCTTGCGTATTGCCTTCGAGGAAATGATCTACTGGCTCGAGGAGGAATACCGGATACCTGCGTCGGAAGCCTACATGTTGCTGGGACAGATCGCCGAAGCCCGCTGCACGCAAATGGTCAATCCGAAGTTCACCTACATCTGCAAGGTGGCGAAGAAATACCTTCCGAAGCGGTGACCGTGATAAAGCAATCTTGCTTTTCAGGACTACGACCCCGCCGCAAGTTTTGTCAGCGGGACGAATCTTGTTGTCGATGGTGCGCTCACGCGGGGTGTTCAGCTTTAAGCTGGTGGTGAGCCGACGGCTTCACGCCGTGAAAAGCGCCTTGCGGATGATGGCGTGGACACCCCAGTTGCCATCCACCACCTGAGTCACGCCAAAATCCACGGCCACCGACATCAGCGAGATCGCTTCATCCTCGGACAGGCCCTTCGTGGACATGAGGAAGCGGCGCGTCTTGATGAAAGCGTCACGCATGGCCTGGTCGAGCGTCGACTTCTGGTAGACCTCGCTCTGCGCATTCGCGCCGAACTCAGCCAGATAGTTCGGATGACTAAATCCGTGCAACACCCATTCTTCGTCAGTCTCGACGAGCGGATAGGTGAGATCGGCGAACGGCTGGTCCGTCAGCGACTTCTTCTTGTGCAGCACGAGTTCGAAGTCACCGGTCAGCGAGCATTCGATCGCCGTGCCGCACAGCTCCGAATCGCCTTGTGATGCGTGCGGGTCCCCGATCGACAGCAGCGCGCCGGGCACGCCCACCGGCAGATAAACGCTCGCGCCGCGCGCGACCCGCCAGTTGTCCAGGTTGCCGCCGAACGCCGACGGCGGAATGGAATCTATCAGGCCGTCCTGCTGTGGCGCCACTGCGATGACGCCGAAATGCGGCCGCACCGGAATGGTCACGTTCTTGAGGATGTCGTGGTTCTCGACCACCGTCGAGTGATCGACCGGCACGCCGGGATAATCGATGGTCGGATGGACCACGCCGAAGGGATCGCGCTGCGGCGTCCAACGGTAGTTATAGACTGCACGCGCGTAAGCGGTGGCGCTGTCGGGCGCCGGTTCCGCGTCGATCTCGTAGATTGTGACGACTTCGCGCGGCTTCGGTTCCGTCAGCAGCTCGCGATAGTGAAAGCCCCACCACGCAGCCGCATTGCTGCCGAAGGCGCGGCCATGGAACTTGGGGCTGGCGCAACGCCGCGCGTGAATATCGATAATGCGAACTTCGAGCACGTCGCCGGGCTCCGCGTGGCGAACGGCGATCGGGCCTGTACAGATATGCACGCCGAAGCCTTCACCCGCACCGCGGCCAAAGATCGATGCATCCATCGGACCCGCGCCTCGCCGGTTCACGTTCTTGCGCTCGGCCGTCCAGTGGAAAACGCTTTCCGCGCCGGGGTCGCCCGCGACCATGCGCTCCCAGTCGTCTGACGCGTGCTGCGTCAATGTCTCGATGGTGACCGTGTCACCGCTGTCCACTTCAAGCACCGGTTTCAGGTTGTGGCTGAAATAACCCCAGTGCACGGTGTTCGCCGTCGCACGCAGCAGGTGGTGACGCGGCTTGTCGCGCGGAGCGGGCGCTGCTATCTGGACCGGGTCGATGCAGGGATCATCGAGCGCAACGAGCGTATCCGCGTCCGCCTCTGCGCCCCCTTGCTTCGCATGCAGGAGCAGACCGGTCGCGTTGACCGGCAAACCACGCGAGATGCGGCGCACGAGATGGCGCGCGATCTCGAGACTCGCTTCGTGACGGAACGTACGCGGGGAGGCGCCGTAACGTTCGCGAAAGACACGGCTGAAATGCGCGGGATCGTTGAAACCCCAACGAAAGCAAATGTCGGAGACGGAAACCTTTTCGTACAGCGGATCGACGAGTTCTGCACGGCAGCGTTCGAGCCTGCGCGAGCGAAGGTAGGTAGAGAAACTTTGCCCCGCGGTTTCGAACAGCTTTTGCACGTACCGTGGCGACACGCGCTCTTCTTTTGCGAGCGTGCCAACGCCCAGTTCGGGATCGCCGAGGTTCGCTTCGATAGACCGGCACATGCGCGAAAAAATAGCCGTCTGCGATGGCGTAAGCCCACCGAACGAACCTTTGTGCTCATGCCCGGCGAGACTCGCCACGAGGAACTCGGCAAGCGCCAGTTCCAACGGACGCAACTCGCCGGCGGAGAGCGTCTCGACACTTTCCGCTACCGACACGAGAAAACCGGAGAAGACGTGACCGATGCCGGTATCGCCCGAAAGACGCGCTGCACGCAGTGAAAACGGCGACAGGAGGCGGGCGTTGATCGCGGCCCGCGGAACCCGCACCATGAACAGGCGAAAGTTCGTGGCGAACACGAGCGATGCCGCTTCCTGTGACGATGCATAGACGATGTCGCGCACGGCCACACGTTCTCGCAGGCCGTCGGTCACGAGCGTCGCGTCGCCATCGAGATGCAGGACGATCATGAGGCTGTCGGTGTTATCGGCCTTGAGGTCGAGCGTCTGCGGCACGGAAGCAAACGACGTGAGCTCGAAGCCGCCCGCCGATGTCTGCGACGTCAACGTGCCGTGCAGCGTGTGCTCGGAAGCCCCGAGCCTGCCGCACCAGCCAAGC
>JGI12635J15846_10003535_pt1 | contig 13562 bp, 13 predicted proteins | sample BlaSpr_A8_OM2_M2_FD_15846 | JGI IMG/M metagenome (IMG submission 15846) | reverse complement strand
CTGCGGCGGCAAGCGCGGGGTCAAGCTCTCCGGTCAAGGCCGCAAGGTCACAGCGCATCGCCCGCACTGCTGCCTGCTGTCCCGCGCCGCCGGTGAGCAGGGCTGCCTCCGCCGCCTCATCCGCCGCAGTGCAGGCCTCGGCTAGCTGGCCTGTCAGCCGCAGCGCCAGCACGCGGGCAATCAGCAGCATCCCGGTGACGAGGGCCTGGCTGTTGTCATGGGCCAGGGCCAGGGCGCGGTCCAGGTGGCGGAGCGCGGAGAGCGGCCGCCCGAGGAAGAGCTCGCTCCAGCCCACCCACAACGCGGCGGCCGGCTGCTCGGCAAGCTCGCGGTCCAGCATGCCGTCGAGCAGCGAGGCCGCCTCAGCGGCATGAGTGACTGCGGGGCTACGTCGCCGCAGGCCGCGTCCACGGCTGCGAGCAGGCCCGCGGCCGCCGCATGAATGCCCGCCGGGCTGCGCTGCTGCAGCGTGGCGAGCGCCTCTTGCGCCCACCGGCGCGCGGCAGCGTGGTCGCCGCGGTCCAGTTCACCGCAGCCGAGCTCGAACTTGACCGCCGCGGCCGCCGCCGTGGCCTGGTCGGGCAGGGCGGAGAGCTCGGCCAGCAGCAGTGCCTGGCCCTCGCAGTAGCGGCCGAGCTGGCGTTCCAGGTGAGCGCAGAACGCTACCGCTGCGGCGCGGCCCTCGTGCTGGCCTGCGCCGGGCGCAAGGAGTGCCGCGCGCAGCGTGTCGCGGCTTTCGCGCGGCTGACCGGCGGCGCCAAGCGCGAACGCCAGGCGGAACAGGAGCGCCGTCCGCTGGTCCGCTCCGGCGGCCTCGGGAACCAGGCGAAGCGCGGCCCGCAGCCACTGGGCGGCGGTTGCCGGCGATTGCACCTGGACGCTGCTCGCGGCCTCGGTCAGCAGGCGGACGGCCGTGAGGTCACCAAACTGAGCCTTGACCGCGAGCTCGGCGAGTAATTGGGTCTTGCCGACGGCACGGCCAGCCAGCGAGCCATCTTGCCGACACACCGGATCGAGGATTTCCTGAGGCATGACCTACCTCCGCGGTACGTTCCCGCCCCCGCCCTGAGGACCGGCACCGTGCAGCCGCCGGCTACTGCCGGCATCCGTACCGCGTAACGGAGGCAGGGACCGTCCGGTTCACCTGGCCGCTCACACCGGGCAAAGTCCAGGGATTCCCCGTTGCTCGGGCGATCGTCAGGCGCTGGCCGGCGGGCGGAGGATCTCCAGGACGCGCGGCCGCGCCGAGTGCGGGATGCGAACCGGCAGCCACTCCAGCCCGTCGCCGTCGCGGCGGAGCGGGCCGATCCGGCTCTCCGGGGCTCTGGTGCCGTCCAGGGTCACCACCGCACCGGGGTCGGCGGCGGCGAGGTCCACGGTGACGTCTGAGGCGGAAGGCGGCAGCTCGACCGACAGCCGGGCGCCGTCAGCGGACAGCTGGCGGAACCGGCCGCGCAGGCCGGCGCGCAGCAGCGGCACGCCGTCACGCGACAGCGCGGTGGAGCCGGGCCCGAGTTCCACCGAGTACGGAAGACCGGCCACGTAGCCAGCGGCGGAGCGGCTGTCGTCCCCGGCGCAGCCGAAGCAGGTGCCGTCCCACGGGTCGGTGCCGAAGACCTCCAGGTCCGCGATCATCGGCAGCAGGCTGCCCCAGGTGTAGAACGGCTCCGCGTCCACGGAGTCGCCGCCGTCGCCGGTCTGCTGGCTGAAGTTCTCGTAGCAGGCGCGCTCGGCCCAGCCGCGGCGGAACATCTCCAGGCCGCGCGACGCGAGCCACGCCGCCTGCTCGTCGAACCGGTACCGGCGCAGCCCGAGATAGACCAGGTAGTTGAAGCACGGCCAGACCCGTCCCCGCCAGTACACGTTGTCGAGCGCGGCGGGATCGTCGTGCGGCGTCCCGGCCACCGGGTACGGTCCGCCGAACCGGCGCGGGTCGGCCAGCCAGCGCTGCACCATGGCCTCGGCCTGGTCCGGCGTCGCGATCCCGGCCAGCAGCGGGTAGAAGCTGGTGGGGGACAGGCTCCTGGTGAACTCCCCGCTCCACAGCCGCCCGGCGAACACCTCGCGCCCGCTGTCCCACAGCCGGGTCCGCACGGCTTCGGCCAGTTCGGCCGCGCGCCCGGCGAGACGGTCGTTCCCCGGCATCATGCGCGCGAGCAGGCTGCCCTCGTGCACCAGCAGGCTGTTCAGCCCGACGTCCTCGAGGTCCAGGGTGTGCGTGGACAGGTCGAACCGCGCGTCGTCGTGCACCGGCGAGTTGTCGTTCGCCGACTCGTCCATCGCCGCCTGCCGGGTGTGCACGAAGTGCCCGTCGCCGACCGGCGACGAGCCGTACTCGAGCAGCCCGTTCCCGTTGCCGTCCCGGGTGGCGAACCACCAGTCGAACGCGCCGGCCAGCACCTCCGCCGCCCGTGCGGCCGCGCCATCGTCGGGCGTCATGGCCTGAACCGACCAGCACGCCTGCGCACCGACCGGCGGGTGCGAGCGGTCCTCCCAGTCTGTGGTGGCCGCGCGCAGCGCGGTCAGGTTCCCGCGGGGCGTGCGGCCCGCCAGCACCGCGGCCACGTTGTCCCAGGCGAGCTGGCCCGCGCCGATGTGCGCCGCGAGGATCGAGTGCAGGAAGCCGTCGATCTGCCAGACGCCGAAGCCGCCGAACTTGCGCGCGATCCAGGCCCTGGTCGCCACCGTGTAGACCTGCCGGTTGGCCGGGTCCCAGATCGTGTTCCAGCCGAGCACGTCGCGGATCGCCGCCCGGTTCCCGGCCCCGCGGGGGGACACCCCCCGCGATCCCCCCGAAGTCAAAACCCGGGCCTGCGCAGCGGCGGCGTCCCGTTCCGGCTCTGCGTCTGCGAGCGCCCGCTGCAAACGGTCCTGCGCCGCCGCTGCGTCCGGGCCCGCGGCGGCGGCGAACACCGTCACGGGATCCGTGGCGGAAATGCGGAAGACCGCATACCGCCCCCGCTCCGGTGCCGGGGGCCGGGCGTAGTAACTCTGCGACTCCATAAGAGTGCCCAGAACGCCGCGTTCCATGGTCAGCCGGGCATCGGCGGGCCGGTCCAGTGTGCCGAACGCCGCTGACGGCCCTTCGCCGCCCCGGTCCAGCAGCGCCACCGGGGGCTGCAGGTACTCGGCTCCGGGCGGGGTGATCAGGCGGACCGCGGCTGGGTCGCCGGTCTCGTCGGTGCCGAACTCCAGCAGCAGCCAGAACCGCAGTCCCCACTCGGCCATGTCCGTGCAGGTGAGCCGGCCGGTCACGCAGCCGTCGCCGGCCGCGGCCAGCTCGAGCCGCACGGTCGACCCGGCGTGGGTCAGGTCCACCGCGATCTCGCCGCCGTCGACGTCGTGGGTGCCGAGCCGGTAGGCGGGCGACCAGGGGAAGTCGGTGAACGTGTTCGCGCTCGCGCTGTACGCGCCGACCCGCAGCACCGCGCCGCTGCCCAGGTGCACTGCGCAGGCCGGCCAGTCGGCGTCCCAGGTGTTCCAGGTGTCCGGGCCNGCCGCGGTCATGCCCGCTTGGNCCCGGCCAGGCGGCTGAGCTCCTCCTCGACCGAGCCGAACGTGACCTGCGGCGCGAACCCGCCCATCAGGTTCAGCGCGGCCTCGTGNGCCTCGNGGGTTATCCCGGCGCAGGCGTCGGCGATGACCCGGACCTGCGCGCCGCCGTCGACCGCGTCCAGGACCGTNGCGATCACGCAGCAGTCGGTGCTGACACCGCAGACCGTGAGCTCGCGGCCCGGGCCGAGCATCGACTCGAGCTCCGGGCCCCACTTCGAGAACGTGGTCTTGTCCAGGGTGTCACGGCCCTGGCTCGCCCACGGCTGGGCGAGGTCGGCCAGTCCCGCTGCCTCGGGCGCCAGCACCTGCGGCCAGGCGCGGTAGTAGCCGACCCAGCTTCCCTGCGGCACCTCGGGGATCACGAACCGGGTGAAGATCGTCCGCGGCCCGTACGCGCCGGCCAGCGCGTCGACGGGCTCGATGATGTCCGCGAACCCCGGCACCTCCCACGGGCTGCCCGCGGCGAAGAACTCCTGCATGTCGATGACGGCAAGCAGCGGGCTGTCTGTTCCCTGCCGACCCACCGCTCCCTGCCCACCCACCGCTCCCTTCATGACGCCGCGACCGGTGCCTTCTGCGCGGCCCTGGCCCTGGAGAACTGCCCGGTGGCCAGGACAAGCACCGTGTAGACGAGGGCACCGAGGACCAGTGCGATGATCACGCCGATGCTGCTGCCGCCGACCGCCCCGGTCCGGCCGCCGAGCAGGCCGAGCAGGTATCCCACCCAGCTGAACACCGGGCTGGTCGAGGTCACCGTGCCGAGGCCGACCGCGCAGGCGACCACCAGCGCGGTCAGGCCGCACCAGTTGTAGGCGCCGCTGTCGACCCGGTAGAGGCGGTTCTCGTCGTAGCCGGCATTCCAGCGCAGCAGCCCCAGGTCCGCGAGGAAGATCCCGGACCAGGCGGCGAGCAGCACACCGAGCGTGATCAGGAAGCCCTCGAACGGCGCGAAGAACGTCTTGGCGATGAACAGCACGTAGATGTTGCCGGCGATCATCACGCAGGCGTCGATCGCGACGGTCTTGTACCGCTCGGTGCGCAGGCCGAGGGTCAGCAGGTTCAGGCCGCCGGAGTAGACGTCGAGCACCGTGGCGGCGATCAGGCCGCCGACGGCGGTGATCAGGTATGGCACCGCGAACCAGAGCGGCAGCGTGTCGGCGAACAGGCCGATCGGGTTGGCGGCCGACGCGATGCCCGGGTTGCTGGCGGCGAGGAAGATGCCGAAGATGCCGAGCAGGATCGGGGCCAGGCTGGCGCCGAACGTGGTCCAGCCCACGACCGAGGCGGACCTGACCNTCCGCGGCAGGTACCTGCTGTAGTCACCGGCGGCGTTCACCCAGCCGATGCCGAGCCCGGCCATGATCACGGTGGTCCCGCCGATGACGCCGCCCAGGAACGTCCCCGGGTGCAGCGAGGTCGCCGCGTGCAGGCTCACGTGCTTGGCCTCGAGGATGATGAACACCACGGTCAGCACCGCGAACGCGTAGGTGAACCAGATCTGCACCCGGGTGATCGTGGCGTGCCCGAGCAGCGCGAGCGTGATCGTCACGCCCGCCACTATCACGAACGCGACCGCGACCGTCGGGTCGCCGGACGGCGCGCCGAGCCGCNGCATGATGCTCTGCGCNGCGAGCACCNCCANNGCGGTNAGCAGGATCTCCCANCCGAGGAACGAGACGTAGCTGATCAGNGTCGGCAGCNCGTTGCCGANCACGCCGAACGANGCNCGCGACACCACGAGCGTGGGCGCGTTGGCCCGCTTCCCGGCCAGGCTGATGAACCCGACNAGCAGGAACGACAGCACNGTCCCGACGATCATCACNAGGATCGCCTGCGTCAGGTCGAGGCCGTAGAACGTGACCAGGAACGCGCCGTAGGTGATGTCCAGGATGCCGATGTTGGCCGCGCACCAGATCCAGAACAGCTCGATCGGCTTGCCGTGGCGTTCATCCTCGGCGATCGGGTTGATCCCGTTGGTCTCGATGCTCCAGGGCCGGTCGGCCTCGGGGGCCTGCGCCGTTCCGCCTGGGCTGGCTGCGTTCGTGTCCATGCTCTGGCCCTCCGGAGGGGATCCAAGACGGGAACGATTCCACCGCCGTTCCACCGCTGTGTCAAGATGCTGGGAACGTTCTCGTCTGGTCCTGAACGGAGGAGTGTGTAAACATTGCGAGTTATGGAGCCGGTCGCTGCGGAATCGTTCCCGCAACCCGTGCGGCTCCGTGACGTCGCCGCTGCGGCGGGTGTCTCCACCTCCACCGCGTCGCGGGTGCTCTCCGGTGCCGGCGGGACGTCGTCGGCGACCGCGGCTGCGGTCCTGGCCGCAGCGCGGCGGCTGGACTACCGGCCCAACCTGATCGCCAGGGGACTGCGGGCGCGCAGTTCCGGCATGGCCGGAATCGTCGTTCCCGGCATCGGCAACCCGTTCTTCGCCGAGCTCGTCGAGGCGCTGGAGGCCGCGCTGCGCGACGCGGACCTCGACATGATCCTGGCGGACTCGCGCGGCGACCCGGCCGACGAGGCACGCCGGCTGGAGGCCCTGACCGACCGGCAGGTGGCTGGCCTGATCATGATCCCGGCCAGGCATGACTCCAGCGCGGTGGCCATGCGGCGGGCGCACCGGTCGGTGCCGATCGTCCAGATCGACCGGCAGGTCGACGGGTTCCCGGCTGACTACGTGGGCGTGGACAACGCGCTGGGGATCCGGCACGCGCTCGAGCACCTGGCCGGCCAGGGCTGCCGGAGCGTCGCGTTCGTGTCCGACGAGACGGCGAGCTCAACTGGCCGCAGCCGGCTCGACGCGTTCCGGCTGACGGTGCCGCGGGTGCCTGGGCTGGTCGCGGGCCCGGTGCTGCTCGGGTCCTACACGATTGAGTTCGGCCGCAAGGCCGCGCGGGAGCTGCTGAGCAGCCGGCCGCTGCCCGACGCCGTGCTGTGCGGGTCCGACATCATCGCGCTCGGGGTGGTGCGCGAGCTGCACCACTGCGGCGTCGGCGTTCCGGACGCGGTCAAGGTCACCGGGTTCGACGGCATCCTGTTCTCCGAGCTGTGTGAGCCGCCGCTGACGACGGTGCGCCAGCCGGTGCAGACGATCGCGGCCGAGTCGGTCCGGCTGCTGCAGCTTCGGATGGACGGCGACGACGCGGCCGTGCGGCGCAGCGAGATCGCGCCGTCGCTGCTGGTCCGGCGGTCTTCGCTGGCGGGTGCCGGATGAGCGGGACGCGGCGCCCCCGGCTGGCCGTGATCGGGAGCCTCAACGCCGACCTCACCCTGCTCGTCGACCGGCTGCCCGGCCCGGGCGAGACCGTGCTCAGCTCAGCCGCCGGGACGGTCGGTTTCGGCGGCAAGGGCGGCAACCAGGCCGCCGCCGCTGGAGCGTTCGGCGCCGACGTCACGATGATCGCGCGGGTCGGCGACGACGACGTCGGCGAGCAGATCTGCGCCGACCTGCGCAGCCGCGGGGTGGACGTGTCACAGGTGCGCACCACGCCCGGCGCCCGCAGCGGCGGCGCCACGATCGCCGTCGACCCAGCCGGGGAGAACCTGATCCTCGTCGACCCCGGTGCCAACGGCGCCCTGGTGCCCGGCGACATCGACCCGGACGCCCTGGAGGGGGCGGGCGCCGTGCTGCTGCAACTGGAGATCCCGCTGGCGACCGTGGCCGCCGCCGCGTCGAAGGCCAGCGCTCCGGTCGTGCTCAACCCCGCGCCGGCGGTGCCGCTCGGCCCGGATCTGCTGGCCGACGTTGACGTCCTGGTGCCGAACCGGACCGAGCTGGCGCTCCTGGCCGGGGCGGCACCCCCGTCCGGGCTGGCGGCAACCGCGGCGCTGGCGCGCAAGCTCCGCGGCGGGCTCGACGTCGTGGTCACGCTGGGCGCGGACGGCGTGCTGGTCGTACCCGGATCCGGCGGCCCGGCGATACACAGCGGCCCGGCGATACACATAGGCTCCCCGGCGGTCAAGGCAGTGGATGCCACAGGGGCGGGGGACTGCTTCTGCGGCACGCTCGCCGTACTGCTCGCCGAAGGCGTGAGCCTGGCGGACGCGGCGCGGATCTCGGTCGCGGCCGCCGCGCTGTCGGTGACGGTGGCGGGCGCTCGCGGCCTGCTGCCGGGGCGCGACCAGGCCGAGGCGCTGGCCGCCGGCCTGGCCGCCACGGCCGTCCCGGGCTAGCCAGGCAGCTGCCCCGCGTGGTCGACGAAGCCGCGCTGCATGACGGCCGACATGCCGGTCGTTGCCCCGTTCGCAAGGTCGATGGACCGCGAGCCAAGGAACACGAGGGTCTGCCTGCTGAAGATCCACTCAGTTCGCGTGCCCTGATAGGTGAAGGCCACCGCGACGCCGTTACGGCCGATCGCGTCTGTCGCGTTGGCGACCACGATGACTCCGGGAATCAGGGCCGCCGCCCGGTAGAGCGCGGCGCTCACCGCGGGCGGGGCTATCGCCTGGCCGATCAGGTCGCCGATGGTGGTGAAGGCTTCTTCTGGGCGTGGCAGCTGCCCTTGCATTTCCCGCTCGATGAGGCTGAGCAGGGCCTGCGGGTTGGTGGGCAGCCTCTGCAGGAATCGGTAGGTGGGGTCGTGCACGTCACCCGGGTAGGGACAGTGCAGGTAGTTGCTGGAGAACGTCAGGGAGGTGTCCTGGCCGTCCTCGCGGACCAGGCCGGGCACGCACTGGTTTGACACCGACTGCCAGAGCTGTGTCTCGTGCGGCTTCTCCATGACGCAGTTGTTGCCCGATCCGCCTTGGCAGACCTGATTCGAGACCCAGCTGCTGATGTACGAGAACTGGTTGTTGCGCACGTGCGGATTGGGCTGCGCCGCGGCCGCGGTGGCGATCTTCGCAAGCAGCCGCATGGCCGCCGGCGAGGCGCCCGGCGTGCTCTTGGGCAGCAAAGCAAAGACAACGGCCACGGCGACGGCGAAGGCCACGGCCACGGCCACAATAATGGCGGGCTTGCGCCGGCGGCGCGTGGCGGGCGTGCCCGCGGCTGGCCGGTCGGCAATGCGGATTTCGCTCATCAGGTGCTCCTTGAGGGCCTGCTGGCGGCCAGCCGGGAGCTCGCGTCCGGCCGGGTCCGGCAGCAGCCGGGCCAGCTCAGCCAGGTCCCTGCGGCGGTCGTTGTCGGCGTTCATCGTTTCTTCTCCCAGCTCGGCCGGGCCGCGTTCGCGCGGTCACCCGGTACCTGTTCACGGCCGCCGGCTGGTTCCCGGTCGGCGGGCACTAGATTCCTGAGCCTGCGGCGGGCCCGGGACAGCCGGGATCGCACGGTGCCGACCGGCACGCCCAGCGCGCTGGCGGCTGCGGCGTAGTCCAGGCCCGACCAGACGCACAGCGCGATGACCTCGCGTTCGCTGCGGCCCAGCGCACCCAGCGCCTTCGCGATCAGGTGCAGCTGAGCCGTGTCATCCAGGCGCCCGGCCAGTTCCTCGGCAAAGTCCGGCACCACGGGCGGCGGCGGAATCCTGGCCAGGGCGGCCTGGTGACGGCGCGACGCCCTGGCTAGGTTGCGGCACACGTTGACGGCGATGCCCAGCAGCCATGGCCGCAGTGACTCGCCGGCCGGGTCGATCCTGTCCCTCAGCCGCCATGCTTCAAGGAACGTGAGCGAGACCACGTCCTCGGCGGCCGACCAGTTCGCGGTCAGCCGGAAGCCGAGGCTGTACACCGCGCGGGCGTACTCGTCGAAGATCAGGCCGAACGCATCCGGATCACCGGCGCGGATGCGTGCACGCAGATTCGGCTCCACATCCCTTCCTGTCCGATCGCCGGTTGCGGTTCCAGGATCTGCCAAGCTTTCCAGAGAGCCCCTTTTCCTGATTGCAATGTGCTGCCTGAGGGAATTTCCTGGAACGCGGGGACATGGAAGGGATCCGGCATGTGGCTGTGGATCTTGGTCGGCGTCGTGGTGATCGTCGGCATAGCCGTGGTTCTGCTGGTCCTGCGCTACATGGGGGTGCGCGGCTCCGTCGTCACCGGCGGCTGGATCGCCGAGGCGATCGACGCGTACACGAAGGGCATGGCGCTGCACGAGGCGATCAGCGCGGCCGTGCGGCCGGACGCGCTGGCGGCCCCGGACAGCGGAACCCGCTGGGCCGACATCCAGCGCCGCGCGGATGGCCTTGCCCCGGAACTGCACATGCTGCAGAACACGGCCGCGGACCCGGAGGACCGGGCGAGCGCCAGAGATGCGCACGGGTCGCTGCAGGCGCTTCGCTCCGCGCTCGACGACCTCGCCAACGCCCCGCGAGATGCCGAGCGGGTGGCGGCGGTCCGCGACCGCATGGCCGTGTTCGAGAAGTCGCTGCGGGGGCTGCGCGCGCCCAACCCGCACCTGTGGTGAGGTACGAGGGCCGGGCCGCTCCGGTGCGCTAGCCTGGCTCGTCCCCGGCTGGCTGGCCGCGGCTGGCGCCGGGCTCTGCCTCGCGGGCGAGGAACCGGAGCCGCGCGGCCCGGGCATCCCACGCGTAGACGACCACGGTGCCTGCGATGAGATCGTGCAGCGCACGGTGCTCGCGTTGCACCAGGATGCCGGCGAAGCCGAGGCCGAACAGCAGGAAGCTGAGCGGGAACGCCAGCGTTCGCAGCACCGCGTTCCGCGGGCCGGCGGCCGTGCCGTCGGCCCGCACCACCCGCACGCCAAGCACGGCCATGCCGAATGTCTTGCCGCTCGCCGCCCACGAGTAGCCGAAGTAGGCGAACTCCCAGGCGACGAACAAGATCGCGACGACGATGTTCTCCTTGCTCCAGGAGACGTCCCGGCCGGTCACGACGCTCACTACATAGGAGATGCCGGCCAGCGCGAGCGCGAACACGGCGGAGCTCGCCGTGACGTCGATCGCGTAGGCGAGGAACCGTGACACCGATCCCGCGTAGTGTCCCTGCGAGGTCACCGGGCGGACGGCCCGCGTTCCGGCGCTCACCGCCCAGTCCGGCCGCTGCGCAGGGCTGGCGGCCCGGCCGGCGCGGGATGCTTGCGCCGCAGCCCGCGCTGCACCCAGCGGTCGATGAACTGATCAAGCCCGACCGCCTGGCTGCGCGCCGCATCGAGCGCCTCGCTCGCCGCGCCGCCCGAGGACCTGGCGATGACCGCGCCCACGTCCGTCTGCTCGACCAGGGCGTCCACGTCCACGCGCCGGACCAGGTCGTTGACGTTGACCCGGTCGAGCAGGGCGCCAACGTCGACGCGGTCGAGCACCTCGTTGACGTCCGCCCGTTCCAGCAGGGCGGGGACGTCGACGCGGTCCAGCAGCGCGTTCACGTCAGCCCGCCCGACGAGCGCGTTCATGTCGACGCGGTCCAGCAGCGCGTTCACGTCCAAGGCGGAAACTATAAGGTCGAGCACGCGCTCGGCGACGCGCTGCGCAAGCGCCTCGAACGGGTCGCTCATACGTCGCCCGGCATAGCGCAGCCGGTCCAGTGGGTCCACGTGATTGAGTATCGCCGCGCCTGACCTGCATGAATCCTTCGCAGCGGGTAGACGGCTATGGCGAGGTGCCCCGCCGACCCGGGCCGGCGGGGCACACTCTTGCGCCTCCCGACGCGGCCCGGGGGTCGGCGCAGGGGAGGCGCTCAATCCAATATCGGCGGTAATGCTGACTGTTTGCTGATTATTTGGACCGGGGCTGCTCCAAATTTCCTGATCATGCCGCCGCCAGCGCCGCGTCACCGGCTGAGCTAGCTTTGCTCGGCAGGGTTGTTTCACGGCGTGGTCGGTTTATCGGAGATGGCATGGCAGACGAAACGGTCACGGGACGCGATCCCGGTCCCGAGATCATCGAGCTGAACTCGGTTCCGGGGTTTCTGGTGTTCGACCTGATCGGCGCGCCGGTGTCGGCCGGCGGGACCCGGCTGGCGCCGGATGTCAGTGCGGCCGAGGTGGCGCTGCTGGCCCGGGCGATGACCTACAAGTACGCGGCATTCGAGGCGCAGATCGGCGGCGCCAAGGCGGGCGTGCGCGGCGATCCAGCGGATGCGGCGGACCGGGCCAGGCTGATGGCGCGGTTCTGCGCCGAGGTCCGCCCGATGACCGACGCGGGCCGGTTCCTGACGGGGCCGGACATGGGCACCACCGAGGAGGATTTCGCGCCGCTGCGCGAGCGCCGCGCCGCGCCCGGCGCGATGTCCGCCGTGGTTGGCGGCGTGCCGTTCGAGGACTTGCTGACCGGGTACGGCGTCGCGGTCGCCGCCGACACGGCGCTGCGCACCCGCTGGGGCTGGGGCTGGGAAGGCCGCTCGGTGGCGATCGAGGGATTCGGCAAGGTCGGCGGCGGAGTGGCGCGCGAGGTCATCCGCCGCGGCGGCCGGGTGGCCGCGGTTTCCACGCTGGCCGGGTGCATCGCGGACCCGCTCGGGGTCGACATCGGGCTGCTGCTGGCGCTGCGCAGCGCGCACGGCGATGCCTGCGTCGCCCATTACGGCCTGCCGGTCGCCGCGCCGGGGCACCTGTTCACCAGGGTGGACGCCGACGTCGTTGTGCCCGGGACCCGGCCCGGCGTGATCACCGCGCAGACCGCCGCCGCGCTGCCGCAGGGCGTTCGCGTGATCGCCCCGGCGGCAAACGCGCCGTACACCGAGCAGGGTGCCCAGGTGCTGCGCGAGCGGGGCATCCTCGCGCTGCCGGACTTTGTCTGCAACGCGGGCGCCGTGCTCGGCTACCGAGCGCCGGCCGACGCGGCCCCGGAGCAGGTCCTGACGGCTGCCGGAGCCACGATCACCGAGGTCATCACCGCGCTAATGCCCCACGAGGGCGGCCCGCTCGCCGGCGGGCTGGCGCAAGCCCAGGGGTTCCTGCGCGGCTGGTGGGGCGAGCCGCCGGCCCCGCCGTTCGCCCCCGCGGCCTGACCGCCGAGTAGGGTGCTCAGACGTGTCAGAGCCGGACTTCCTGCGGGCCACCCGCAGCTCGTACGACGCCGTGGCCGCCGACTACGCCGAGCGTTTCCGTCACGAGCTGGTGCCCAGGCCGCTGGACCGGGCCATGCTGACCGCGTTCGCCGAATTCGTGCAAGCCGCGGCCGCCGGCCCGGTGGCTGACGTCGGGTGCGGCACCGGCCGGGTAACCGCGCTGCTGGCCGGCCTGGGGCTGCCGGTGTCCGGTATCGACCTGTCGCCGCAGATGGTCGCGACGGCCCGGCGGGAGCACCCCGGGCTGCGGTTCGAGGTGGGCTCCATGCTGGCGCTCGACCTGCCCGACGGTGCACTCGGCGGGGTTCTGGCCTGGTACTCCACCATCCACGTCCCCGACGACCGGCTGCCCGATGCGTTCGCCGAGTTCCGCAGGGTGCTGGCGCCGGGTGGCTACGTGCTGCTCGGATTCCAGGCCGGCGACGACCCGCTGCACTTGACCGAGGCGCTCGGGCACCCGATCTCGCTCGACTTCCACCACCGCCAGCCCGATCAGGTGGCCGCGCTGCTGGGTCAGGCCGGGCTGGATGTGTGCGCCCGGGTGCTGCGCGAGCCCGACAACAACCCGGAGTTCCCCGAGCGGCACCAGCAGGCCTTCGTGCTGGCGCGTCGGCCTCAGCGGTAATCGCCCTCGCCGGTAAGCCCGGTTTCCAGAACTGCCTGTCCAGTTCGATGACGGGCAGTCCGGTGATCTGCCCCAGGCGCGCCGCGAGCACCGACTTGCCGGCGGCCCCGCGGCCCAGGATGATCACGCGCTTCACAGCGAGAGTTCGTACTTCCGGTACCAGTAGATCTCGTCGGTGAAACCGATCCGCCGGTACAGCGCGGCGGGAGCGTCGCCGTCGGTGGCGTTGATGATCAGAGAGCGGCAGCCATCGGCCATGCCGGCGTCCACCCAGTGCGCGAGCATCGCCTGGGCGATGCCGCGGTGCCGGAACGGCACCCGGGTGCCGAGGTTGAACACGAGCTGATCGTGCCCGCGGTAGTAGGCGAGGACCGCGACACGCTCGCCGCCGAGCAGGCCGAGCTGGCACTCGGCCAGGGTCAGTTCTTCCCGGCGGACCGTGACCTCCTCGGCCAGCCGCTCAGGCGCGGGAGCTGACTCG
>JGI12635J15846_10003532_pt1 | contig 13565 bp, 10 predicted proteins | sample BlaSpr_A8_OM2_M2_FD_15846 | JGI IMG/M metagenome (IMG submission 15846) | reverse complement strand
GGCCGGCCCTCAGAATCCGCAGGTCACTTCTGCTGCCGCTGGCAATACAGTTTGTGCACATCCAGCCCTCCGTCCTTGACCCTCCAATCCCCGATTGTGTTCTGGCTCACACGGAGTTCCCTGCGCAAGCCGCCGCACTCCGCCCTGCGTGCAACTGCTTCAACCTTCCGATCACCTCACCTGCACCGAATTTGTTCTTCGACATGACGCTCCTGGCCGACCCTCAGAACCATGCACACCTCCCCGCGGATTGAGCGGAGCAGACCACGCGCAGGGGCAAGGGCAAGCTGGGGGTGCTTGCGAATAGGAACCCTCTTGTCAAATGGTGGTACGAGTTTTCCCACAAGGCTCTTCCCCACAGCCAACCGGATCTATCTGAACTAACCACGGTTATTTGATTCCATGCCATCCCTCATGATTTCAATGACTTACATCTAAGTGCACCGACATCGTCGGGTTCCGAGGTAGGCCGAAGTCTGGTACCGTTATTGCACCTCCTCCAAGTACGGTTTGAAGTGTACGATATTCCGTAACATATTGATTTTACGAAACTTAGATGAGAGAGCTCTACATAGAGTCGCTGGAAGCAACGTTTACGGCGGTAGCTTGCGTGTCTAGCGACGAGCGGACATGACCCGAGTCGACTCACTACCGGTCGCTAAGCACTTGGGTCAGACTTGCACTCCCTCCGCCGGCCAGATTTTGAGGTCAAACCCAGTCTCCCAGGAGATTCACCATATGGCTGTTGACTTTGTTTGTTGTCCGAATCCTTCAACACAGGCTAAACGAAACATGATCCGAGTTGGTGTCATCGGATATGGCTATTGGGGACCGAATGTCGTCAGGAATTTGCATGGGCTAGAAAGCGCATGCGTGGAAATGGTGTGTGACAAGAGCCCTTCGGCACTCGCGCGTGTCCGGAAAACCTATCCAGGCATTTTAACAACAACCGATGCTAGTGAACTATTGCGCTCGACGAACATCGACGCCGTTGCCGTGATCACCCCGGTCTGGACCCATTACGAGCTCGCGAAAACAGCGCTTGAAAATGGCAAACACGTTTTCGTGGAGAAGCCACTTACTTCCAACCGAGCGCAGGCCGAAGAACTCATTGAGCTGGCGGCTCGCAAAAACCTCACCATCATGGTGGATCACACATTTTTGTTTACCGGGGCAGTCCGGAAAATTCGGGAACTAACTGAGAACGGCGTGCTGGGTAAAATGTATTATTACGACTCGCTGCGGGTCAATCTGGGACTGTTCCAGCATGACGTCAGCGTGATTTGGGACCTGGCGCCGCACGATCTCTCAATCATGGATCATCTGATAAAGAAAGAACCAGAGGCCATAGTTGCATCTGGCGAAAAGCATCTGAATGGTGTGGAAGATGTCGCGTACATGACTTTGCATTTTCCGGACAACGTGATCGCGCACATCAACGTGAATTGGCTCTCACCGGTAAAAATTCGGACGACGCTGATTGGCGGGCAGAATAGGATGCTTGTCTGGAACGACCTGGTGGCCGATGAAAAAATTCGCGTTTACGACAAAGGGGTCCAGCTTAGCTCAGGGGAGGGAATACGCGACCTCCTCGTAAGCTACCGTAGCGGCGACATGTGGGCGCCCCAGATCGAACAGGGGGAAGCGCTACATTCCGAGCTTGGTTACTTTGCCGACTGCATTCTGAATAGCACCGTACCGTTCAACGACGGACACGCAGGGTTGCGGGTAGTTCGGATGTTGGAAGCTGCGGAATGTTCTATTCGTAAGAGAGGCGAATTGGTGCGCCTGTGAATGAATTCTGCTCGATTGCTCTAGACGTGAGATTGGGCAAGGAAGTGAAGCTCTCCAAGTTCATCAATTTATACGGTTGCGAGATCGGAGACGAAACCAAAATCGGTGCGTTCGTGGAGATCCAGAAGAATGCAACAGTTGGCCGTCGCTGCAAGATTTCGAGCCACACATTTATCTGTGAAGGGGTCCGCATCGAAGACAATGTATTTGTGGGCCACAGCGTAACTTTCATCAACGACTCCTACCCACGCGCAACCGCGCCTGACGGCCAGTTGCAGACCGAGCAGGATTGGAAAGTCGAGACGACCGTAGTGAAAAAAGGCGCCTCAGTTGGCTCGGGATCAACGGTTCTCTCGAATTTAGTCATCGGAGAGAACGCCATTGTCGGCGCCGGGAGTGTTGTAACAAAGGATGTACCCGCGAACGCGATTGTGGCAGGCAATCCTGCAAAGGTTTTGCGGTATATCACCCCAAAATAAAGGAACACATTGTGACGAACAACGGAAAGATTGCATTTCTGGATTTAGTCGGCGTTCACGAGGAACTCGAGAAGGAACTGGTTCCCGTCTTTCAGAAAGTATTGAGAACAGCAATGTTCATCGGTGGGCCCATGGTCGAAGAATTCGAGCGATCATTCGCCACCTTCTGTGAGACGCGGTTTGCGATCGGCGTGAACAGCGGCACCGACGCGCTGCGCTTTGCCTTGATGGCAGCGGGCGTTTGCGAAGGCAGCTCGGTCGTTACAGTACCTAATACTTTTATCGCCACAACGGAAGCGATCTCGCAGGCCGGCGCGCTCCCCGAGTTCGTTGATGTCGACGAGCGAAGCTACAACATGGATCCCGATAAATTACGCGACTTTTTCGAGCACCAGTGCACGCGCGATCTTGAAGGCAGATTGGTCAGCCGAAGGACTGGACGGCCGATAGCGGCTGTGGTCCCGGTACATCTGTATGGACAGTGCTGCGATATGGACGCCATTCAGGAGATTGCCGATCGCTACAACCTGGTCGTCATCGAGGATGCTTGCCAGGCCCACGGCGCCGAGTATTTCTCCAAGCGTGACCATCGTTGGAAGAAAGCTGGTTCGATCGGCAAGGCGGCCGCCTTCAGCTTTTATCCCGGAAAGAATTTGGGCGCGTGCGGCGAGGCAGGAATTGTCACGACCGACGACGAGGAATTGGCGAAGAAGATCCGCATGATTCGTGATCATGGACAGGCAAGAAAGTACTACCACGACATGGAAGGCTACAACGGGAGACTGGACTCCCTGCAGGCCGGGATCCTGAGTGTCAAGCTGAAGTACCTCCCGAGCTGGAACCAAAGCCGGCGGGAGCATGCCCTCAAGTATGAGGAACTGTTTGCGGCGGCGGAAACAAACATCATCACGCCATATGAACCTTCCTGGTCGAAGGCCGTCTATCATCTCTACGTTGTGCAAGTAGAGAATCGCGAAGCTATGCAGACCGCATTGGGTGCGCAGAACATCGGCTCCGCGATTCATTATCCAATCCCTTTGCATCTACAGAAGGCCTACACCTGCCTCGGGTACCGGCCCGGGGACTTCCCAGTCTGCGAGAGGGCTGCGGAACGAATCCTTTCCCTGCCTATGTTTCCGGCCCTTGAGGAAGAGGACCAGTCACAGGTGGTGCACGCGGTGGTTCAAATCGTTAAAAGGAATCTGGCGCAAGGCGTAGAGGTACCAACTTAGCCCATCCGGTAGACCATGCGAGGAGTTGCTGGGCGCTCTCGCGAATGGCGTCCTGATTTTACCCCGGGTGACATAGCCTGAATTTGGAGCTGATCTCTGTGATTCGCAGTGCGTGCATTAAAGCGCTCAATTCTGAAATTGATGACCAGCCAACGGATGTAGGCAAAGATTTTTACACCTCTGGGAGGAGGCCAAGGCCATGAAAGAAAAAAAACGGGTCGTGATAGTCGGACTGGGAGAGGTGGGAAGGCCGCTCCTTGAGCTCGCCTCCGAGCACTATGATGCCGTGGGAGTAGACATCGCTCCGGTTGCCAGGCAGGTTGAACAAGTCGATTTTCTTCATATTTGCTACCCCTTTGAAATCGAGGATTTTGTTGGCGAGACCGCCCGCTACATACAACTTTTTAGGCCCAAACTCACGATTATTAACAGCACCGTGGGAGTCGGGACGACGCGCGCGATCGCGCGGCGAACCGGCGCTGCCGTGGTGCATAGTCCGGTGCGCGGCAAGCACGCCCGCATGCTGGACGAAGTTCGTTCCTACACAAAATTCGTCGGAGCGATTGACCCTGCCGATGGAGAGCGTGCCGCTGAGCATTTCAATGCTATCGGCCTGAAAACGCGGATCCTTTCGGCTCCAGAAGCCACGGAACTGGCAAAGTTGACCGAAACGACTTACTTCGGGTTGATGATTGCCTGGGCGCAGGAAGTTGAGAGGTACTGCGATCGAGCGGGTCAAAACTACGAAGAGATCGCTTCCTTCTACGACGAAATCCGATTCTTCCCGAAGGTCAAGTACTTTCCTGGAATCATCGGGGGCCACTGCGTCATGCCCAACATAGAAATCCTTCGTAAGTTTGATGACTCAGCAATTCTGCGGGCGATCCAGGCCTCGAATCGCAAAAAATTCGAGCGTGAAGCCCGCGAAGAGACCGGCGATGACACCATGAAGGTCAAACAAGTTGTGACCGGAACAGTGAATTGAGGTCCGTTGAGTCAATAGCCGGCGCATGAAAGTCGGCGATCGAGTTGCTGGTTAGGCACTGACATGACTCAGGCTGCTCTCACTCAACCAATTGATCCAGCTTCACGCGATCAGGCTCCGACCGCCTCCGGAAACTCCCGGTTGCGAGGGAAACGGGCAGCCATGGTCACTTATTCGCTCTACCCTGGCGACCCGAGGCCGCGTCGTGCGGTGGATGCCCTAGTCGGAGAAGGCATGCACGTGGACCTCATATGCCTGGGGTCTGAAAACGCTCCTAGGCGTGAGAGACTGAACAGCATCGATGTCTATCGGATTGCACTCAAGCACCGCAGGGGCGGCAAGCTCGCCTATGCCTACCAGTATGCCGTCTTCATTCTAATTTCGTCCGCGATCATTGCGTTCCGCTCACTCACCCGCCGCTACGATTTGGTCTACGTGCACAATATGCCGGACATCCTTGTTCTGAGCGCACTGGTACCGAAGGCGCTCGGAGCAAAGGTGATTTTGGACATGCACGACCCGATGCCTGAACTTATGACCACGATTTTCAATCTTGACGAGGACAGCTTCAGCGTGCGGCTCATCAGTCGAATCGAGAAGTGGAGTATGGCAAGAGCCAATTTAATCGTTGCGGTTAATCTCGCCTGCAAACGAATTTTCGCCTCCCGCAGTTGTCCTCCGGAAAAGATTGGAGTGGTGATGAATTCTCCGGACGGCGCGATTTTTCCGTTCCGTACGCCGCAGTCTGTTTCGTCCATCAACCAGAGTCCGGACAAGCCGTTCGTAATTCTGTATCACGGATCGCTGGTAGAACGGAATGGCTTGGACCTGGCTGTCGAGGCGTTAGCACGGGTTCGAAAGTCTATTCCGACGGCGGAACTCCGGGTTTTTGGCCCCAACACCCCTTTCCTTGAACGCGTCATGGAGTTGGCTCGCGCCAGGAGCCTGGATGGGGCAATTCGTTATCGCGGTCACAAGCGGTTGGAAGAACTTGTAGAGGAAATCGAACACTGCGATGTGGGGGTCATTCCAAATCGCCGAAATGCCTTTACAGAAATAAACACGCCGACGCGCATCTTTGAGTATCTGGCTTTGGGAAAACCGGTCATCGCACCCTCCACCCAGGGCATTCAGGACTATTTCGGCAAAGAGTCTCTCCTGTTCTTCGAGCCCGGTAACGCCGACGAACTCGCGCGGCAAATTGAGTACGTTTATTTGCACCCCGGCGAAGTTCGAGACATTGTAGAAAGAGGGCAAGAGGTTTACCTGTCCCACCGGTGGGAGCTCGAGCGGGAGTCACTCTTGGGCTTTGTGAGCGAACTCATGCGCGGCCAAGGTGGGCCGGATTGATGCGCGATGCGGGTCCGTCGGCATCAACATAGGCGCTATGATCGGAGTTATTGCACATCCGGCCGAACACTTGGTGATCCAAGAGTTTTTCGAGCTGTTCAAAACCCCGTGGGAATTTTATCGGGGTGGCCGGCAGTACGACGTTTTGCTCTCGGCTGGAGACACCAGCTTCGATAAAAACGACGCTAAGTTGATCCTGATCTATGGCGGTCGTGACTTAAAATTTGACGCCGATCAGCAGGTCCCGATTGCTCAGGTGGGACAAAACTCTAGCGTCTTGTCTTACAACGGCACACGACTCCCTATCTATGGAAGTGGCGTAACTTTCCAAGTCGACGAAGTCAGTAATCTTTGCGATCAGGTATCCGGGAGACCGGCGATTTATGTACGCCGATCCCATGAAACGGCTGTCATACGGATAGGTTATAACCTTTTTAGAGAAATAGAATCCTTGCTCACCGCGGGGCAGCCTGCCATTAACGCCGGTATACCCACGCTGGATCTGCATATCGCTCTGCTGCGGGATTTGATGGTCGCGAACGGGGTAACCGTCGTAGAGATCCCGCCCGTCCCCAACGGGTATCGGTTCATTGCTTGCTTAACCCACGATGTGGACCATCCTGCCATCAGCCATCATAAGTTTGACCACACAATGTTTGGGTTTCTGTACCGCGCCGTGCTTGGTAGCCTGTTCGACGTATTCCGAGGACGGGGGTCCATCCGTAAGCTCTTGCGCAATTGGGCAGCGGCTTTGAGACTGCCTTTTGTTTATCTGGGGCTCGCAAAGGACTTTTGGTACGAATTTGACGACTACACGAAAGTGGAAAGTGGGCTTCGATCTTCGTTTTTCGTGATTCCTTTCGGCCACGATCCGGGACGAACGAGACGAGGCCCTGCGCCCAGCCAACGCGCGGCCCGTTATGGGGCTGCAGACATAGCAGATCGCGTTCATAAGTTGATTTCCGCCGGATGCGAAGTCGGCGCACACGGGATCGATGCCTGGCTGGATAGTTCCAGCGGGCGCATGGAACTCGAAGAGGTCCGTCGATTAACGGGAACTCGAAACATCGGAATACGAATGCACTGGCTTTACTTCGATAAAGACTCGCCGCTGATTCTAGAACGGGCGGGAGCCGACTACGATTCCACGGTTGGATTCAACGAGACGGTTGGGTATCGTGCCGGAACGAGTCAGGCTTACAAACCGTTGGGAGCTACCCGTTTACTCGAATTGCCGCTTCATATCATGGACACGGCTCTCTTCTTCCCCGCCTATCTTGACCTCTCTCCGGCAGAAGCCAGAAAGCGAATCCGCAGCATCATCAGCAATGCGGTTCTTTTTGGCGGGAGCGTTACGGTCAACTGGCATGACCGGAGTATTGCACCCGAAAGATGTTGGGGGGAGTTCTACGCAGACCTGATTAAGGAGCTCCAGGGCAGTGGAGCTTGGTTCGCGACCGCCGCGGAGACTGTTTCTTGGTTTCGCAAGCGGAGATCGGTGAGATTCGAGGACATCGGCGACGAATCAGCCGCAATTGAAGTCAAGACTGCGCTCGATGGGAATGGCCTGCCGTCGGTATGCTTGCGAGTCCACAATCCGCGAGGGTCGCACACGGACAGTGCGCTTCGCGAAAAAGCGATCAGATAGAGTCCACGATCGTATGGTGAAAGCGCGGTTGCGCGCGGGGAGATTGTTTATGAAGATTCGCGGGAAGGTCTCTGAAGGCACAAAGCTAGCGAGTCCCTACTTACCGTCTGGCGGGGATGGATTTGAGCTTCCAGAGGGGGATTGCCTTGGACGGGGAGTCCGGAAGGTCGACCAGACACCAGACGTGAAAAGCTACTATGATGGGAAATATAGGGAACCGAACTATTTTCGACAAAGCAAGTGGTTATTTGCCCCCTATATTGCAAGTCTGGTTTCCTTCGTCGGGTTAAAGCGCGGGTCTCTGGTTCTCGATGTCGGGTGTGGACAAGGATTCTTGACGCATCTGTTCCATGAAAGCGGCATGAAAGTGCATGGGATAGATATCTCTGAAACCGGAGTGCGCATCGCGCAAGACCGTTATGGAGCATCGGGAATTAAGTTTGAAGCGTCAGATATAAGCACCGCCGAGTTTCCATTCAAATTCGATTGCATCTTTGTACGCTCATGCTCGCTCCACAACACTAAGGAATTCGCCGCTTCCAATGAGGTGACCTCCAAACTAATGAACCACCTCAAGCCAGAAGGGGTCCTTATTTTTGCTTACAATACAAATTTTTCCTCAAAAACTAGTCCCTCCTTTCGTTGTCATTCGTTGCGTGATGTGACCGAGCACTTTCGGGATTGTGCGAATAGCAGGATTTTCTTTACCACTAAAGCAGATACAATAGTGCTTGGGAAGTATGCATTTACGGCGTTCATGACCCGCATAAACATCCTTTTAAGCAAAGTATGCGGGTTAGGCGGGGACATTGTTTGTGTTCTCAAGAATCCATCGCGAAGCTGACCTGGTTCGCCGGAGCCGATGAATGCCAGCCGCGATTGCCGCTTCTTTTTGTGCCATCCTTATCGGAGGACTTTTTTGGCTTGACCGAGGTGAGAAGGCCAAGATCTCGATGGCCAACTGGATTCCCGTGGTTTGGCTGTGCATTGTTTGTTCCCGATCGATGGGCCAGTGGTTGAACATCGGATTGCCGTATGAGTCAGTCGACCAAGTTATGGACGGCAGCCCGGTTGATCGGATGGTGTATACCTGCCTGCTCGCGATTGGGCTTGTTGTGCTCCTTCACAGAACCAGACAGGTGGGGAAGCTCTTGCAGGCGAATGTACCCATACTGTTATTTTTTCTCTACTGCGCCTTAAGCTTTCTCTGGTCCGACTTTCCCGCTTTGGCCTTTAAACGCTGGATCAAGGCATTGGGCGACTTGGCTATGGTCTTAGTCGTTCTAACCGACCATGATCCGCTCGCCGCTTTTAAAAGAGTCTTGGCCCGCCTCGCCTATGTCCTTATCCCTCTTTCCGTTTTGTTCATAAAGTATTTCCCGAATATCGGAATGAGTTACAACTTCTGGACGGGCAGCCCCGTGTACACCGGCGTTACCAGCAACAAGAACACGCTCGGGGCAATTTGCCTGTGTTTTGGACTTGCAGCCTTGTGGCGCTTTGTCACTGCCTATAAGAACAAGGAGCTTAACGGGCGGACCCGGCAACTAATCGCCAGTGCCATCGTTCTGGTGATGGTGCTCCGGCTGTTTCAGTTGATGAATTCGATGACCTCCTTCTTGTGCTTTTTGATGGCGAGCTTCTTGATCCTGGCGACGAACACTCGCACGGTTAGCCGAATGCCAGTGGTTGTGCATCTCCAGATGGTAGCCATACTGACTGTTTCAGTTTCTGTCCTGTTTCTGGGATTTAGTCCGGGTGTACTGAGGGCCATTGGTAGAAACCCAACGCTTACTGATCGGACGGACCTTTGGGCGCAGTTGCTGAAGATGGTGCGGAACCCGTTTTTAGGGACGGGCTTCGAGAGCTTTTGGCTTGGTCCGCGACTCGAGGAGTTGTGGCGCGTGAACACGTGGAGGCCGAATCAAGCCCACAACGGTTATCTTGAGGTCTACCTGAACCTGGGATGGGTAGGAATAGCTTTGCTCATGGTGGTCCTGGTGGCAGGCTACAGGACCGCCCTCAGAGCTTGGCGGAATAATGACCCAACCGGGAGCCTGAGGCTAGCCTATTTCTTTGTTGGTCTCGTATTCAATTTTACCGAAGCGGCGTTCTTCAGGATGCAAGCTGCGGAATGGCTGTTCTTTCTTTTCGCGATCGTCTGTGTTCCAACAGTTTCCTACAGTACGACCAGATTACTAGCTCCGAGCAGGTATGAACCTCAGAGCCGGGTGGCCCGGCAACGGTCTCGATTCACTGAGGAAGTCGTCCGAAACTGACTGGTGTAGTTTGCGCATCTCTTTCCCCAACCCGTGGCGCAAGGCGTCAGTTTGGTATCCGGAGGGTTTTGCGCGCGGTTCTGACTAAGAAGCCGCGTTCGCCAGACCTGTCTCGGATGAGCTGATGCGACTCCATGCAAGGAACAGATGATGAAACTGAAAGAGTTGTTTGAATCGTAAGCGTCGGGTCTGAACCAATGTTTAGGTTTAAGCAGATAGATGTCTTCGAAATCAATCCGAGCTGAGCAGCCGGGCTAGAGGTGCATCAAAATAATGACAGCAATGGCGGTGGTTGAGAAGGTGCAGGCGGCTGTGCTCCGGTTTGTAGGATGGCTCGATGGCTACGGAGAGCTCTCCTATGACCATCAGAGTTTCTTCGCAAGTGATCGAGCACGGAGTGCCAAGGCACTCTATTATAAGCGGCCGCTGCTAGGGACACTGGCGGTGTCTCCGATGATATTTTGCGAGGCTTTTGCGCCCTCGGCTCGTAAAATGTTCTGGAAGCCCCAGCGATTCCCAATCGCTGACGCCCATTATTCCATGGGCTTTGCCTTCCTCTCGCAGGTTTTCGGACAAGATAAATACCATGCTCGCGCCGTTCATTTCCTCGAAGTTCTCAAGGAGACCCGATCTCCAGGTTACGATCATTACTGCTGGGGTTATCCATTCAATTGGGAAACAAGAAGCGGCACCATCAAGACAGGGACCCCCCTCATCACGACCGTACCCTATGTTTACGAGGCCTTCAGGCAAGTTCATCGGATCGATGGAAATCCCGAGTGGCGAAAGATCATGGAGTCGATCGCCCTGCATGTCCTCCAGGACTATCGGGATTTCGAGACCTCCCCGGCGGCATCTACATGCTCGTACACACCTGAACCAGGTAACGCGGGAGGCATCATAAACGCGAGCGCCTACCGAGCCTTTCTTCTGACCCAGGCGGCCCTGGATTTCTCGGAGGAGAAATTTCGGAGGGTCGCGGAAAGAAACCTGAACTTCGTCATCGAGTCTCAAAATGCGGACGGCTCTTGGTACTATTCCAATGAGGGTGAGAGAAACTTCGTAGATCACTTTCACACATGTTTTGTGCTGAAAGCCCTGGCAAAAATCGAAGCACTTACCGGTCATTCCGAATGCACCAAAGCTATTAAAAAAGGGGTCGGCTACTACGTAGCGAACCTATTTGACCAGCACTCCATGCCCAAACCGTTCTCCCGTTCCCCACGGCTGACGGTTTACCGGCGAGAGCTGTATGATTATGCGGAGTGCATCAATCTAGCCGTCCTGCTGGAAGGTCGGTTTCCGGCACTAGACGAGATCCTTTCGAAGGTCATCAATCTGGACGGATGGCAGAAGTCCGACGGCTCCTTCCGAAGCCGCCAGCTTCTCCTCAGTTGGGACAATACTCCAATGCATCGCTGGGCTCAGTCACAATTGTTTAGAAGCCTTTGCTTTCTGCTCTATCAAAAATATCGTGGCGGCCGGCCGGCGTCCCTGGGACAAAATTAACCAATGTGCGGAATTTGCGGACAATATAACTTTGTGGATCAAGCTCCGGTGGAGCCCTGCGTCATAAAAAAGATGACGAAGAGCATCGCCCATCGAGGTCCTGATGACGAAGGCTATCACATCGCAGGACCCCTGGGGCTCGGATTCCGGCGGCTCTCCATCATTGACCTGGCCCTTGGCCACCAGCCGATGTCGGACGCGGAAAAATCCGTGTGGGTCGTTTTCAATGGCGAAATTTATAATTTTCTGGAGCTCAAGCGCGAACTGGAAGGGTTCGGGCACGTATTCCGCACCCATTGCGATACCGAAGTTATCCTCCACGGGTATAAGCAGTGGGGTGTGGAGATTCTGAATCGTCTCAACGGAATGTTCGGATTGGCGATCTGGGATACGCGGAACGAGCGGCTGGTTATCGCTAGGGATGCGTTTGGCATCAAGCTGATTTACTACAAGATTGACGGAGGTCGAGTGCACTTTGGCTCGGAAATCCGCCCTGTTCTTGCAGCGACAGCCGGGGGGCCAGAGGTGGATCCCGATTCCTTAAATCTGTTTCTCCGCTATCGCTATACGCCTTCACCTTACACCGTGTTTAAAGGCATTCGAAAGCTTGCAGCGGGAACCATGCTGACGTTTGAAAAGGGCACTTATTCTTTACGGCGGTGGTATCGCTATAAGCCGGCGCCATTTTCACCGATGAAATCGCCGGGTGAGGCTCGAGAAGAGTTGGCCGAGCTGTACAAGCAGTCTGTGAAAAGACATCTGCTCAGCGATGTTCCCCTCGGGCTTCTTTTGAGCGGCGGAGTCGATTCGGGGATGTTGCTTGCTCTCATGAATCTGTACGGGAATTCGTGGCGCACCTACACAGTCGGATATGGTTCAAGTTTTGCTGACGACGAATTGACAGATGCAGAAGAAACAGCGGCGATGTTCTCGTCGCAGCATACCTCCGTGAGGCTGGACAGGAAGACCTTTGAGGGAGCGCTCCCCCAAATTGTCTCCTGCCTGGAAGAACCGATCGCGTCGTCCTCGATTGTGCCCATGTATTTTGTCTGTCAACGTGCCCGGCAGGATGTAAAGGTTGCATTAATGGGCCAGGGGCCGGATGAGTTGTTCGGCGGTTATCGCCGTCATCTGGGGGTGCGGTATAGCGGATTGTGGAGAAGTTTGCCAGCGTGGTTGCGCAGTCCCATTTCCTCTGCGATTACTGCGCTTCCGAGAAATGAGACCCTGAAGAGGGGCGTGGGCTCCCTGGAGACTCCCGAACGGATGAGACGGTATCAGAACGTTCTGTCTCTTCTGCCGGGGGATCAGATTGATGCGCTGTTTCCGGACGGCATGCTTGGCGCTGACGCCGACAGCAGAATCCTCGAGTGCTGGCAGGACCTCGCGGGCCTCTCAACGGAGACGGACGAACTCGGTGGCTTTCAATTCCTGGAACTGCGATCTACTCTTCCTGATGAGCTCCTGATGTACGCTGATAAGCTCTCCATGGCCCACGGCCTGGAAGTTCGTGTGCCCTATCTGGACAAGGAAATAGTGGAATATGTCGAGAGGCTTTCGGCAAATCTAAAAGTGCGAAATGGCTCCCGAAAGTGGCTGCATCGCCGGGTGTGTGAAGATCTGCTTCCCGCGAAGATTTTGAGAAGAAGAAAACGCGGATTTGCTGTGAATGTCGTTGATGATTGGTTCCGTGATACAACGCGCTCGAAAATGGAAGAAATTCTCCTGGACAAAAACTCCCAAATCTATAATTACCTGCTTCCGTCAGCAGTACAAAGAATCTTGAAGCAGCATCACTCGGGTCAAAACGATAATCATAAAATCTTGTTTAGTATTGTCGTTTTTGAAGAATGGCTGAGAGTCCACGGACGAATAGAAAACTCGAGCGATTCCGGCGTACCTTCCTACGCCTAAGTCCTGCCAGAAGCAGCAGGAGGAGGGTAGCTCATGCCGGGGCCTGAGTCACGAGTCAGGGCGGTCGAACCTGATCACAAAGTGTGGTAAGACTTTTCCCTCTACCCGCTCAGCTCCGCAAATCGGCTCCCTGAGCACTAGGAAATCAGGATGGTAACTTCTTTATTTACAGCAACTTGACTTTAGACCACCCAGAATAGAGCCTGCCCTCCAGTACTAGGATTGGTAAGTTGATTGCAATATTCCTATTGGTTTTGACCGCGAGACCAATGGCGGTAGCCCGCGTAAGGGACGATGCAAGGTTTAGTCGCCTCGAGTCGCCCAGCCTTTACCGGACCACCCATCGCCTGGAAGGCCGAGCCAATTCTTTATCGT